>Ga0114933_10003844_pt1 | contig 14390 bp, 5 predicted proteins | sample 4SBtaG_FD_89691 | JGI IMG/M metagenome (GOLD analysis project Ga0114933, IMG submission 89691) | Deep subsurface microbial communities from Kolumbo volcano to uncover new lineages of life (NeLLi) - 4SBTROV12_W25 metaG | ecosystem: Environmental > Aquatic > Marine > Volcanic | place: Kolumbo...
AAATTTACTGGAATGTATGTAAATGATGAAGAGAAAGATTTTATTAGTGAATCTGATGTAAATACAAATCAAATACCTAGAGGTGGATTACCTATATCTGTAGGATCCACTGCAGGACTTGGATATGCTCCTTTAATAGGTGCAAAACTTCGTCCTGTGGTTGTAGGAGGTGTAGTAACTGATGTTGTTGGAGTGGCTACAACAGGAGCATCTTTTGGCATCTCAACGGCAGCATATGATAAGGTAACTGGTATTTTGTCAGTAACTACTAATGCTAATCATGGATTGGTATTTGGAAATCAAAGTAAAGATGAAGTAAGATTAGTTGGTTTAGAATTTACTTGTCCAGGAGGGTCTGGAATCACCACAACCATATATCCAGAAAATGGTGCTAGAAATTATCAACTTGTTGGTGTTTCTTCTGCACAAACTTTCCAGGTAAATGTTGGAACCAGTTCAATTACTCATAGTTATGTTGGAAGTGGAACAGCAACACAATTTTTCCCTGATTTGAGTTTTGGTTCTGGTTATAATGGAATAGTTTCTGTGTCGGTTGCGGTTACTGATACAAACGGAAATGGAGCAGTGATAACTGGAGCACCTGTTGGATTTAATACACATAGATTTGAAAGTGCCACAGCAGGAATTGTTAAATCAGGAAGTCCTGCGATTCAACCAGAATCTGGAACAACCTACAATCCACAAACTGGCATTTTATCAGTCACTGCATCAAGTCACGGATTATCTACTAATGATATTGTAACAATCGCAGATGGATCATTGGTATTTTCTTGTGCTCAAGACAGTTTCCAAACCTTACATGCATATCCAAGAAGCACTGATTACATATCAGGAGTCTCCACTGCTATCACTAAAGTAAATAATGATAGATTTACAGTATTTGTTGGAACATCTCCAGCACATGGTGGAGGAGCACTTGAGTTTAATATTTCTAATGGTGGATCAAATTATAATGATCCAGAAATATTTGTTTCTGAACCATCATATGAAAATCTTTCTGTAGTGGGTGTTTCTAGAAGAGGAATTGGTTCTACTACTGATACTGGAGTAGGATTAAAAGTTGATATTATACCAACTCCAAGTTCCGATTATACTGGAATAGGATCGGAATTATTTGAAGTATCCCAATTCAATGTTAGCACTCCAGGATATGGATTTTTACCTGGAGATAAATTTAAAGCAGTTGGATTAGTTACTTCTAGATTTATAGAATCCTTGGTAAAAGAATTTGAAATGGAGGTCACTGAGGCATTTAGCGATGCTTTCTCTTTATGGCAGTTTGGTGAATTTGATTATATTGATTCTATAGCACCATTACAAGATGGTAGAAGAACTAGATTCCCATTAAAATATGAGAATGAATTAATCAGTGTTGAGGCTAATGATTCTTTTGATATTGAATTAAATCCTATACTTCTTATTTTTAGAAATAGGGTTATTCAAGAACCAGTAAAAACTTATGAGTTTATTGGAGGAACAACAGTTAATTTCAAAGTTGCTCCAAGACCTGAAGATGATATTCACATTTTCTTCTATAAAGGAACTGATGGCGATGATTCTTCTCTTGTGATAGCTCCACCTAGACCAATTGAAATTGGTGATGAAATAAAAATCATGTCAAAACCAAATCAAGATGATCGATTGGTTTCAGAATTTACACAAGCAGATACAATTAGAACAAACACATATAGAGGTCTTGGAATAACAGATGACTTTGAACCGGTTGAGGTTATAAGACAAAAAGATGATTTGATTCTTGATGGGGAGATAGTCAGTAAGTCTAGAGTATCTCTCGAACCAAGAATTACTCCAATAGCAAAAATAATTTCAGATTTTAGCACCACTGATTTACAATTCTTTGTAGACAGTCCAGGAGCATTTTTCAACTATGAAGGAGAAGTTAATCCATTATATAATATCAGAATTAATTCCGAAGAACCTAATCCAGTATCAGCCGCAATAACAGCAACTGTTTCTGCGGCAGGGACAATATCAAATTTAACAATAGTTAGTGGTGGATCTGGATATACATCGGCACCCACTGTGCATATACAGGCACCTCCTACACAAATAGGTGTTGGTATTGGAACTATTGCTACTGCAACCCTCACTATTAATAATGGTTCAGTCAATGGATTTACAATTACAAACCCAGGACTAGGATATTCCCAAATAAATCCACCTCAATCTATCGTGTCTTTACCAGATATTTTGAATAGAGAAATTGTTACTGGAGTATCCTCAATAAGAGGAAATAAGGGTGTTATAACCGGGATAGGAACTACAATTGTCAGTGGTAATTTGGGGATTGCATTTACTGCTGTTATTGTTAACAAACAAAATTATGACGTTACTGTTTTTGCACCTGGAAATCCAGTTTATATTTACAACACTGAAATAGGAGATGGTGTTACTTCCATTAATAATGGTGATTCTGAAATCGTTGGTGTGGGAACTACATGTGTTGATAACATTTACATTATAAAAGAATTCAGTGTTATTAGTGGTGAAGCTCCAAATCCTGTCACAGGGATAATTACATGTAGAATTGATTCTGGGACAGATACAACTAAAATTCCAGATACTGTTGGATTTACAACAGATCCAATTGGTAGATTTTCTGTTGGACTTATTTTGGGTGCCGGAATCCAAAGATCTTCGGAACCATTGTCTATTGGTGTAACGGGATTTACAATTAATTCTGGATTGACCACTTTCCCAACGGTTCAAAGATTTGGTGGTGATCAAACTTTCTTCAATACCGGATCAATTATAGACGAACTTATAGAATAGTCCCTTATAAATATCTAAAAAACTATCGATATGTCCGCCGTAGTAACAGATCAATTTAGAATTGCTAATGCCACTAGTTTTATAGAATCCGTTTTAGACGATAATAATTCTTATTATGTATTTTTAGGATTACCAAATCCTACTGTGACAGGATTCGGCAGGACCACAACGGTTAATGATTGGCCTTTAGCACCGGTTGATAATTTAAGTTATCAAACAAGTTATAGAGATTCTATGATGTTTGGTAAAAAAATAAATACTGCAAATATTAGAAGAGTTGTAAAAAAACATATTTGGAGTCAGAATACTCGATATGACATGTATCGACATGATTATAGTGCTACAAATTTAACACCAAATTCAAAAACCACTAATTTATATCGATCAAATTTTTATGTGATTAATAGTGATTTTGAAGTTTATATTTGTCTAGATAATGGATCAAGTGGTGCTCAATCAGAGTCTAGTGCAAAAGGAAACAGATCTTCAGTTGAACCAGATTTTACTGATATAGAACCAATAACTTTATCTGATGGATATACTTGGAAATATCTCTTTACTGTTGCACCTAGTGATATTATAAAATTTGATTCTACTGAATATATTGTACTTCCGAATGATTGGTCTACCACAACAGATTCTCAAATAAAAACCATTCGGGAATCTGGTAATTCTGATGTAAATAAAAATCAGATAAAAAAAGTATATATTAAAAATTCAGGAAAAACTGGAGGATATTTATCCTCAGTGGCTTCAGGACCTCATACATTAAATATTTTGGGTGATGGTACTGGAGCAAAAGTTAGTGTAACAGTTGCAGCTACGGGTATAATACAATCTGTAAAAGTGATATCTGGAGGATTTGGATATACATACGGTATTGTTGATTTAGGACCAATACAAATATCAACAGATAACAGCACTGCTTTAGGTGAGTTAATTCCTATTATACCACCATCAAAAGGACATGGACATGACATTTATAAAGAACTTGGGGCCGATAAAGTTTTAGTATATGCTAGATTTGATGATTCCTCTAAAGATTTTCCAAATGATACTACATTTGCTCAGGTTGGTATTATCAAAAATCCAGAAAAATCTACCTCAACAGATATTTACAAAGCAAATGAATTTTCTTCTTTAGATTCATTTAAGGTCAGTTCATCATTAGACGAAAGTACTACAAATTATGCAGGAGTAAAAATTACACAAGATCTTGGTAGTGGGCAGGGAATAGCTAGAGGATATATTGCATCGTATGATACTGATACAAGAATAGTAAAATATTTCCAAGATAGATCATTATTTTTTGCATCTCCAATAGATTCTACAGGAGGTGGTGATAGTCCTATTGATACAATTGATGTTTCTACAAGATCTAAAGTTGTTAAATTTGGAGGATCTAATGATATCTCAATTAAAGATCCCGGCAATATACACATAAGAAATATTGACACCTCATTAAGTGGTGTTACGACGACTGTGAACAATAAAATTATCAATCTTGGAGTGGAATATACAAATGGGGTTGCTGGACCAGAGATAAATAAAAAGACAGGAGATATTATTTACATTACGAATCGATCTGCTGTTCAGAGAGATTTGAGACAAAAAGAAGATATCAAAATTGTCCTGGAATTCTAATAAAAAAAGATGGCACAAAAAACTAATTTAAATATAAATCCATATTATGATGATTTTGATCCTGAAAAGAATTATCAAAAAGTTTTATATAAACCGGGATTTCCAGTACAGGCAAGAGAGTTAACAACATCTCAATCAATTTTACAAAATCAATTAGAATCTTTTGGTGCTAACATATTTAAAGATGGGTCACTTGTTGTTCCAGGATCTATTGCATATGATAATAATTATTATTCTGTCAAATTAAAATCTTCTAATTTTGGCATTGATATTTCTCTTTATATTAAGAATTTTATAGGTAAAAAAATAATTGGTCAAACTTCTGGTGTAGAAGCTAAAATAAGATTTGTTCTTCTGCCGGAAGAGGATAGTAGAGTAGATGATGTTACAATATATGTAAGTTACGATACTAGTGGAAACGATTTCAGTCAAACATTTTTTGCTAACGGTGAAGAAATTATTTGTACAGAAAATGTTACCTATGGACTTACAACTATTAATGCGGGAGAAGTTTTTGCATCCTTAAACACGGCAGATGCAACCTCTGTAGGTAGTGCTGCATTCATAACAAAAGGTGTATATTTTGTTAGAGGATACTTTGTAAATGTCAGTGAGCAAAAGATAGTATTAGATCCTTACACAAATAATTCAACATATAGAGTTGGATTACAAATAGATGAAAATATCATTACAGCAAAAGATGATAAAAGTTTATTTGATAATGCAAAAGGATTTAGTAATTTTGCAGCACCCGGTGCGGATCGATTCCAAATTGTATTAACTCTTATAAAGAAAGATATCACTGACGGTGATGATACAAACTTTATCGAATTAATGCGTATCGATAGAGGTCAAATTAAAAAAATTGAAACAAGAAGTGAATATAATATAATTAGAGATTATATTGCAGATAGAACATTTGATGAATCTGGCAATTATTCTGTTAATCCATTTACCGTTTCTATATTCAATTCATTAAATAATGGATTAGGTAATGGTGGATTATTTTATCCTACAGAACTTACAGAGCAGCAAAATACCCCAGATGATGATTTGATGTGTGTCAAAATATCGAGTGGTAGAGCATACGTTGGTGGATATGATGTAGATAAAGTTGGAACAACTGTTTTAGATATCGAAAAACCAAGAGATGTTGGAATTCGTAGTGATATTTCTGTTGGATATGAGTTAGGTAATATACTCAAAGTAAACACAGTTGCTGGTTTGCCTGGACAGGCATCTGTCATACAATTATATAACAATTTTAATGGAACTGGTGATATTATTGGAAGTGCTAGAGTTTATAGTTTTAATCTTGAAGATGCAAACTATGAAAATGATGCTACCGTATGGGATCTGAGACTATTTGATCTTCAAACTTACACTAGCATTACTTTAAATCAGGCTGTTAGTAATTCTGAGGTAAGAGAAGGATCTCTTATTAAGGGAAAAAATAGTGGAGCAAAGGGATTTGCTGTAGGTGCAGGTGTAAATACTCCATCAATTAACGTTGTTCAAACATCTGGAACTTTCCATAAAGGAGAGCAAATTGAAATAGATGGATCAAATGATGTTCCTAGAACAATTGGTTTTGCGACAGCATATAATACACAAAACATCAAATCTGTTAAGGAAGGAAGTACATTTAGTGCTAATAGTGTTCTGGAAAGATTTGGAATTCCAAATGGAATTAGAGAAGTAACTTTTGAATCCAGCAGTAATAAAGTTCGTGCAGGTGGAAATAGAGCATTTACAGGATTAAGAGTTGGTTCTATTGTTCGATATCAAAGAGCAGGTATTAATACAGAAACATATAATAAGGTTAGTGATATTACCGATGATGGTTTATCAATAACTCTTGAAGCTATTGCTACTGATATTCCGGGTGTTTATGATGGAAATTTACCAGGTTCTGATATAGCAGTATCAATGTTTGCTGGTGCTCCTATTGTAAGAGGTTCTGGTCAATTATTTGTACCTCTTGCCAATAAAAATGTATCTTCAGTAAATTTGAGTAATTCTGAATTTAAAATGTCCAGAATTATAGACTCAATAAATGAATCTAGTGGACAAATTACTGTAAATAATTCTAATATTACTGATATTACTAACTACAGTTTTGAACCTTTTGATGCTGAAAAGTATGCGGTTGCAAAATCAGATAAAACTATTGTTCCTATTACTGCAAGCACTAGAAATTTAGATGGATCACAAATCGTCCTTAATGCCGCAGGAGGAACCGGAGCCAAAGTATTAGTATCTTTAAATAAAAAAGGTCTCCTCAGTAAAGAAAAATCTTTCTCAAGAAGTAGAAAAGTTACTGTAACAAAATCAAAAAATCAAAGTTCTGGTTCCAATGATGGTGGAAACAATTCAATTGCAAACGGACTGACATATGATAGTAATCATATATACGGAACTAGAGTAGAAGATGAAGAAATATGCATAAATTATCCAGATGCTGTAAAACTTATAGCAGTATTTGAGTCTGTAAACACGACTGCTCCAACTTTTGATACTTTATCTTTTGATAGTACATTAGATGTCAATAATAATGCCATAGTTGGTGAAAATATAAAATCATTTGATAGCAAAATTGTAGCTAGAGTTGTTGGAAAATCAACAGATAAGGTAGAAATAGTTTATCTATCCTTAAACAAATTTGATGTATTTGATGTGGTAGAATTTGAAGACTCCAATATGACTGGAGAAATTAAAACACAAACAGAAGGAAAATATAAAGATATAACAAGTTCTTTTACTTTAGATAAAGGACAAAGAGATCAATATTATGATTATTCCAGAATTGTTAGAAATCCAGGAACATCAGCTCCATCTAGACAAATAACGATTGTTTTTGACCATTATATAGTTCCTGCCGGAGACAATGGAGATGCTTTTACAGTTTTAAGTTATGATCAAGAAAGATTTAGAACTGATATTCCTACCATAGGTATAAATCCAATTAGGGCTTCTGATACTATTGATTTTAGACCAAGAGTTCCGGTATATGATCCAAGTACTGCAACTGTTTCTCCATTCCATTATAGTTCAAGAACATTCGATTCTTCTATCACTAAATTCTTAGTTCCCGAAGAAACCATAAGGGTTGGATATGAATTTTATTTACCTAGAATCGATAAACTATTATTGAATAAATTTGGTCAATTTGTTTATAAAAAAGGAACTTCTTCGGAATCACCGAAACCTCCTCTTAGTGGAGATGATAAGATAATGGAAATAGCAACGATTAGTTTGCCTCCATTCCTTTATGCCCCACAAAGTGCTTTTATTTCTGAAAAAGATAATAGAAGATATACAATGAGAGACATTGGTAGACTTGATACTCGTCTCACAAACTTGGAGGAAACAACTTCTTTATCCTTATTAGAATTGGATGCAAAGAGCATTCAAGTCCGTGAAAATGATATGGATAGATTTAAAACTGGATTCTTTGTAGATGCATTTAAAGATTATAGTTTTATTAATCCAATTCTTTCTACTGTTGATGTAAATCCAGATGAAAATTATATTACCCCATTTGTAACAAAAGATAGTTTAACTATGCAGATAGCTCCTGCAAGTAGTATAACACCAGATTTATTGGATTTTGGAATTGACTTTGAATTACTTGATTCTAATGTTAGGAAGACAGGAAATGCTGTTACTTTAAATTATGAAGAAGTTTCTTGGATTGAACAACCTAAAGCAACTGAAACTGAAAATGTCAATCCTTTTGAGCAACCTGCATTATCTGGAAGCGTCGAATTAACTCCTCAAACAGATTTTTGGAGTAGAACAGAACAATTGGATGGTGGAGTTACTCAAAAAACGGGAAAAGATCAATCAAGAAAATTAAAAAATGAAATAGATCTCGGCACAAAGACAATTGATTTGGGTAATATTGTTACCTCTCAAACAGAGTCTAGATCAACTGATCGAATACAAGGAAGTGGTAATGATACTCGTACTTCAGAAACAACCATAACAGATCTTGATACTATTAGTGACAGCATCAACTTGTCAGGAAAATCAAAAGATTCTGTAACATTTTCAAATAGAGACATATGGTTCAGAAATGAATTGAAATCTAGTGGTGATGAAGACTATATGAGATCTAGAAATACTCAATTTAAGGGTTATGGTTTCGGAGCATTCACACAAGTATATGGATTTTTAGATTCACAAAAACCAATTATTGTTCCAAAACTTGTTGAAGTATCCACATCTAAAGGTGGTGAAAATAGTGGTTCTGTAGGTTCTTTTAGCAAAGGAGAAACAGTTTTTGTATATGATCCTGTAGACACTAATAGAGTCATAGGGAAGTTCAGATTATGCTCACCAAATCATAAAGAAGGTCCCATTAAAAAACCGACAGAAACTTATCTATCAAATCCATCCAGTCATGGTAATGTTGAACTTGGAGATAATTACACTTCTTCAACACCGATAATAAATGTTGATACAAGATCTCTTTGTGAAAGAGCTCAAGGAAAATTTTATGGTTATGTAAAGAAAAATTCTAAAATTGTAGGCAAAACAAGTGGTGCATCAGCTTTTGTCAAGGGTGATGTAAGATTAGTAACAGATGTCTTTGGAGATATTGCCGGAACTTTCTTTATTGAAGATCCATACAGCACACCTCAACCAGAACCTAGATTTAAATCGGGATCTACGGAATTTACACTCACTACCAGTGAAAATAATGGCCAGGCTTTACCTGGTCAACAACTTTTTGAGGATGAAAATGGAAATAAAAAACCATTAGTAAGAGCTTCGTCAACATACGAAACCGGAGGAACACTTGATCAGTGGGAAGAGACTAAATTTGTAAGAGAAGATACCACAACAATTAATTCTGTAGTTAAAGTAAAAGGTAGAGTCAATGCCACACTAACCACTCAAAGTCAACATACACACATTGAAGAGACAGAATATTTTGACCCTGTAGCACAAACATTTGTTGTTGGTGGTAATGTTGAAGCACCCTCTGCAGTTAATCAAAACGATGATAAGGATGGAGCATTTATAACCGCAGTTGAAGTATTTTTTGCGACTGTAGATAAAGATCATCCAGTTAGATGTCAGATAAGAACTGTAACTGGTGATGACAGACCTTCAAGACTGGTTTTAGCAGAAAAAACACTAAGACCAAGAATTGCAAAAGATGGTGCAATAGTTGACAATATATTAACCTCTGATGATGCATCTGTTCCAACAAAATTCACATTTGATGAACCTGTATATCTCGCACCTGGAACGGCATATGCAATTGTATTAGTTGCAGAAAAATCTGTAGATTATACTGTATGGTTAGCAAATCAGGGAGATAGAATTGTTAACCCAGAAACTTCTAGTGCAGCTCTTACTGAGAACTTTAGTGTATCCGGTAATGAAGTAGTTGAGCAAGCACAATATACCACTCAATATGCATTAGGTGCCTTCTTTAGATCACAAAACGGTGGTTTATGGACTGAAAATCAAAGACAAGATCTTACATTTAGACTTTATAAAGCTAAATTTACTTCTCAGATTGGAAGTGCATTATTTAATAATCCAGAATTAGATGAAAGTAATGATTACATCAAAAAACTGAATAGTAATCCTGTCAGGACATTACCAAAAACAGGAAAAATTGGTATTCAAACCTCTGGTAGTTTATCTTCAATACTTGTTGCTGGAAGAAAAATTGCATCTCCAGATAATAATAGAGTTGCAAGTGCCGTAATTACCGGATCTGGAGGAGAAGCAACAACTCCAACGGTTGTATCTGGATTAGGTGGAAAAAATTATGCTAGTACTGATTCAGTTGATACCTTTAATATTACTGGAAAAGGATCAGGATTAAAACTGGATATGACCAGTGTAGCAGGTGCAGTTGGAGTTGTTACTGTTACAACAGGTCATGAGGGTGTTGGTTATCAAGTTGGAGATGTAGTCGGTATTGTTACTAGCACAGTTACTGGTGCCACAGGATCCGGAGCACAGATAAAAATTGGAGGAGTCAATCTACTCAATATGATATTTGTTGAAAATATACAAGGTGATACACAGTTCTCAGATAATTTAGGATCTAATTTATTTTACTATGCCGATAATGGAACAATTACAGATGCATCCCTTGATATTTTGTCAGTATCTTTTGATGGTGGAGTGAACGATGGAAATTATTTAAAGGTAAATCATTTTAATCATGGAATGTATTCTTCAACTAACAAAGTTAAATTGAGTGGTGTAGAACCAAATACAATTCCTACGACAATTACTACTAATTTAAGTGATACAACAACCGGTGCAGTTAGTGTTGCTTCAACCGATGGATTTGCTGAATTTGAAGGATTGCCAGTTGGTGCTGCCAATACAGGATATGCCATCATCAACAATGAAGTTGTAAAATATACTTCTGTTGGGGTTGGTAATATAAATATTGCCACAGATGGTAGAGGAGAAGAGAATACAAGTGCCTCTGGACATGATTCTGGTGATGTAATTAGAAAATATGAATTAAATGGAATTTCATTGAGAAGAATAAATAACGTAACTCATACAGTTTCTTCATTGGGTCTAGAATCGGATAGTTATCATGTTGAAATTGATAGAACAAGTACTTATGGTGTTGCCAGAAATGCAGATACAGCAAATCTACCTCAAATATCATTTACCTCCGATGAATTTGCCGGAGGAAATAATGTGTTATCTTCGGAAAATATCTTGTTTAATGCCGTAACCCCAATCTTTGATATACTTACTCCTACTGGAGGAAATGAAAGTGTATTTACTAGTGCATCTGCGTCTGCAAGAACAACAACCGGCACAAGTATTAGTGGAAATGAGGCATCATTTGTAGACAATGGTTATGAAGATGTAACCATAAATCGATATAATATATTAAGAAGTTCTAGGATAGTTGCTTCTAAGGTAAATGAAGATCAGTATTTAGCAAATTTACCTAGAAATAAATCCTTCACCACTAATATAGTTTTATCATCCACTAGTGAAAACTTATCACCTATCATTTATCTGAATGATGGTTCAAAAGTAGAGTTTTCAAGTCATAGATTAAATAGACCAATCGGTTTAGAAGATTATAGTTCAAATGCTCTTATTAAATCGATAGATGAACAAGATCCTCATTCTTCAGTCTATGTTTCTCAAGATGTATTTCTTAGACAACCATCAACATCATTAAAACTTATCATAGCAGCTTATCGTCATGAATCTTCAGACTTTAGAGTTTCTTATAAATTGATTAGAGAAGATTCAACATCTGTGGAACAAACATTTGAGTTATTCCCAGGTTTTAAAAACTTAACTAGTAAAGGAACTGTTATTGATCCTGCAAAAAATGATGGAAGACCTGATACTTTTGTTCCACCAAATTCGGATGGAGAGTTTAGTGAATACATATTTACCGCAAATGATTTAGATGAATTTGTTGGATATTCGATAAAGATTATGATGAGTGGAACAAATCAGGCATATTATCCAAAGATCAAAGATTTGAGAACCATTGCATTAGCTTGATATGATTAGAGTAGAAGGGCATTCAAATTTATATCGTGATGAAAGAACAGGAGCCATAGTTAATGTGGATAATGTTGGATATCAAAATTATTTAAATTCCTCTAAAATTGCCAAGCAAGAAAAGGAAGACATTGACAATATGAAAAAAGATATTGATGATATTAAAGATGCTCTAAGGGAGATTCTGAGTAGACTTACATAAATACATCCCTAAATACTAATTAGATAACAATATATTGAAGTAAATGGCTGCTGTATATGTTAGTAATATTGTAATTAACCAAGGAGCTGATTTTTCTCAAGTTTTTAACCTGGCGGATTCTTCAAATGATAGTGTTGATTTAACAAATTATGCGCTCACAGCACAAATGAGGAAACACGCTGGTAGCAGCGTAAGTCACAATCTGAATCCAACGGTAGTGCAACCTCCAACAAGTGGTGGAGTTAGAATAACTTTGACTGATGTCCAAACAGCTGCATTAAAACCAGGTAGATATGTTTATGATGTTTTAATTGCAGATGATAGTGGATCTGGAACTAAAACAAGAGTTGTTGAAGGTTCTGCAATCGTCAGGGAGGGAGTAACCAGATAATGGCAGATATAAAAGTTCGTATTGGACAATCAGATGCTATTAAGGTAACCTCTACTGGACTCCAGAGGGGTGATATTGCATTTAGTGTTAGTGGTGGTACTGCTAATGTAACTCAGTTAGATGTCTCTGGTGGGAGTAATTTAAATAATTTAAGTCTAACTGGCATAGCAACTTTTAAACCAGATACCTTTGGTGCAACTGGAATTATTATTGATGGAACAAATAATCAATTAAATGTTGGAACTGGAGTAACAATTACTTCAAATTCTTTATTAGTTGATGGTTTAGCAACTTTTGATTCATTAATTGTTACTGGAATATCGACACTTAACTCTAGTGGTGGAATTACTACCACTGGAGGTGATTTATTTGCAGGTAGTGATTTATTTGTAAAAGATAATTTAAAAGTAGAGGGAACATCGGAATTTATTGGTGTTACTACTTTTAGAGGAGGAACAATAATTCTTGGTGATGCTGATACTGATGATATTAATGTTGTTGGTGAATTTATATCCAATTTAATTCCAAATACAAACAATATATATTCTCTAGGATCTGCAACTAAACAGTGGTCAAATCTTAGAGTAGTTAGTTTAAACGTAAGTGGTTCGACATCATTAGTTGGTAATGTAGCACTTCAAAATAATTTAGTTGTAAATCAAAATGCATCTGTTGCAGGTGCAGTAACATTTTCAAATCAAACAGATAACACACTTGGAGATGTAAATACAGGTAGTGTTCAACTTGATGGTGGATTAGGTGTTACCAAAAATGTAACTGTAGGTGGTGGATTATCTGTTACAGGTAATTCATTTTTTATTGGTGAAGTTACATTTTCTTCCGGAACTAATGGAACTATCAGCATTGGTGATAGTGTTGGGGATAATGTCGTATTTAATGCTGACGTAAATTCAAGTTTCATACCCAATATAAATGATACATATGATTTGGGATCAAGTTCCCAAAAGTGGAAAAATTTATTCTTATCAGCTAATGCCGGAATAGGAAGTTTACATGTTGCCGGAGTGTCTACATATGTTGGAGTGGCAACTTTCCAGAATAATGTATTTGTTGATGGAACATTAACTGCCGGACTCATAGATGGAGGTTCATTCTGATGGCAAAACCAAGCACTAGACAAGAATTAATTGATTATTCTCTTAGGAGACTTGGTGCTCCAGTATTAGAAATTAATGTTGATGATGATCAGATAGATGATTTGGTAGATGATGCCATACAATTTTACAATGAAAGACACTATGATGGTGTCGAAAGAATGTATCTCAAATATAAAATTACTCAAGAGGATATAGATAGAGGAAAAGCAGGTGGTTCCGGAGGAGTTGGTATAGTAACAACCTCTGCAACTTCAACTATAGTTGGGACAGCAACTACTTTTAATTTTTACGAGAACTCAAATTATCTTCAAGTTCCAGATTCGGTGGTCGGTGTCGAAAAAATATTTAAATTTGATACTAGTTCTATTTCTGGTGGAATGTTTAGTATTAAATATCAGTTATTTTTGAACGATTTATATTATTTCAATTCTGTTGAATTGCTGCAATATTCTATGGTTAAAACTTATCTTGAAGACATTGATTTTCTTTTAACCACAGATAAGCAAGTTAGATTTAATAAAAGACAAGATAGATTGTACTTGGATTTTGATTGGAGTGCTCAAGAAAAAGACACGTATTTGGTAATTGATTGTTATCGAGCACTTGATCCAGCAAACTTTAATCAGGTTTACAATGATAGTTTTGTAAAGCAATATCTTACAGCACTAATTAAGAGGCAGTGGGGTCAGAATTTAAT
>Ga0114933_10003846_pt1 | contig 14384 bp, 12 predicted proteins | sample 4SBtaG_FD_89691 | JGI IMG/M metagenome (GOLD analysis project Ga0114933, IMG submission 89691) | Deep subsurface microbial communities from Kolumbo volcano to uncover new lineages of life (NeLLi) - 4SBTROV12_W25 metaG | ecosystem: Environmental > Aquatic > Marine > Volcanic | place: Kolumbo...
GAACGGGAAGACGCGCATGAAGGTGGACCGTGACGCGCTCGATCAGCTCATGAGCTACGAGTGGCCGGGCAACGTGCGGGAGCTAGAGAACGTGATCGAGCGGGCCGTCGTGCTCGGCAAGACCGAGACGCTGGGGATCGGCGACCTGCCGCAGCAGATCACCAACGCCGAGAAGCGAGCGGGTGACCTGATGTTCTCGATCGGCACGCCCCTCGAGGAGATCGAACGGCGGGTCATCAAAGCGACGCTCGAGCACACCCGAGGTGACAAGCAGCTCGCCGCGCAGCTCCTCGGGATCAGCGCGCGCACGATCTACCGAAAGCTCGACTGAGCTCCCCGCCTGCGGGCGCGCCCGCCGATCTGACCCTCATCGCTCAGTGAGCCCGCCGTCGGGTTCCACTCGCTTGACGGGTTGCCGGAGATCACGTCTGGTGCACACGTGAAACATCGGATCAACCTCGACAGCGGCGCACCCTGGGAAGCGGTCGTCGGCTACTCGCGCGCCGTGCGCGTGGGGGACACCATCCACGTGACCGGGACCACCGCGACCCTGCCCGGCGGCGGCCGCGCCGATGGCGAGGCCGAGGCTCAGGCGCGACAGGCCCTCTTGAACATCGAGCGTGCTCTGCAAGCGCTCGACGCCGAGCTCTCGGACGTCGTGAGGACCCGGATCTACGTCACCCAGATCGAGCGAGACTGGGAGGCGGTCGGCCGCGCCCACGCCGCTTGCTTCTCCACCGTGCGACCAGCGACGAGCATGGTGGAGGTGAGTCGGCTGATCGAGGACTGGATGCTCGTCGAGATCGAAGCCGACGCGATCGTCGGGGCCGATGAGATCAGCCAACGCAGCATCGGCTAGCTCGCGCCGAGTCGGAGCGGCGTGAGCACCTCGCGCTCGAGCCCGTCGCGGTAGAGCACGTTGAACGTGTCGAAGGGGATCAGCCGTTTGCCGTCCGGGTGCGCGATGAAGATGCACGCCTTGCGCACGGAGCGCGTGTCCATGTTGTGTCGGTCGAGGAACGAGATGATCGTGATGCGGAACACCTGGTCGTAGGTCGCCGACCCCGCCGCCACCGTCGGCAGGCAGCAGAGGAGCTTGGTGAGCGCCTCGGACGCTGACTCTGGGCTGTGGCCGAGGCTGAACGTCTTGAACATCTCCGCCCGTAGCTTCGGGTCGCGCTCGAAGGCGACGGTGTTTCCCGCGTCAAGCAGCACCTCGTGGTCGATGAGCCCGGTCAGCGGAACCAGGTTCTCGCCATCGCGGAGCGCATAGGCCATCGCGAGGCAGTCCGGGTGACAGGGGACCGGAATCAGGTCGTCGGCCGTGAAGATTTCTTGCTGTTCGAGGATCTTGCGCCGCACCTCGGTGAGGGTCACTCGGTTGACCGCCGGGTCGAACCCGCCCGCACGCCCGGCGTCCTGCTCGAGCTGAAAGGACACCCCGCGTACACAACTTCGGGTCGCCGCGTATCGGATCACGTCGCCGAGCTGGTCGTCGTTGACCCCTCGCCGCACGACGACGACGAGCGTGGTCGAAAGCCCGACGGCATCGAGCCGGTCGAGCGCGCGCTGCCGCACCGCCCGCAGGTCTTCCCCGCGAAGCGTCAACAAGCTCTCGGCTTCGAGCGAGTCGAACTGCAAGTAGACCTCGAAGCCGGGCGCGTAGGCCGCCAGACGCTCCGCGAAGCCCTCCTCCTTCGCGATTCGGATCCCGTTGGTGTTCAGCATGAGGTGCCGAATCGGGCGCTCCTTGCACGCGTCCAAGATCTCGAAGAGCTTCGGATGCTGGGTGGGCTCACCGCCCGAGATCTGAACGATGTCGGGTTCGATCTCATTGGCGCAGATCCGGTCCAGCATGCCCATTACGGTCGCCATGTCTCGGTGGGGCTTCCGTGAGGGGCCGCTGGAGGAGAAGCAGGCCGGGCAGCGCAAGGAGCAGTGGTCGGTGATCTCGAGCAAGCTGAGGCACGCGTGCTGCTCGTGCTCGGGACAAACCCCGCAATCGAAGGGGCAGCCGTGCCGGTGTGGCGTGTTGTAGCGGGCTGGCTGGTCGGGCGGCTTCAGAAACGCCTCTCGCGCCCAGCGCCAGTACTTCGCGTCATCGGCCAAGAGCACCCGCTGCACCCCATGCTCCGGGCAGCGCTTGAGGAGGTACACAGAATCACCCTCGATGACCTCCTTGGCCTGAACGCGCCCGAGACAGACCCCGCAGAGCGCCTCGGTGGCGCCATAGAAGAGGTAGGGGCGCTCGCGCCGAAGATGAGTCGGGTCCGATTCCATGACGTCCGGAGCATACCTTCGGAGCCGACGCGGCTGGACGTCGATGACAGAATGTCAGAGCGGAGCCCCCGGAGCTCTTCGGTGCTGCCAAGCTGTCGATCTCGTGAGCACGCCGACGGCTCGGATCTCCCTGTTTTTCGGGCGTTTTGGCTGGCGATAGGGGACTGAGCGAGCTAGGCACGGCCGTTGCTTTTCACGCGTGCGGACCCCTCTCTTGGCCACCAGCAATCGACAGCGACGAATCGTAGCCGCCATCGTGTTCTGCACGTTGGGCATCACTGGCCTGCTGGTCGCGCAGGGCAGCACGCGCATGCTCGCCTCGAGCCTCTTGCCGCTCGACCCGGGCAACGTAGAGCCGCTGGGAACCGTGCGGCCGAGCCCGCCGGTCGACGTGGACCCGATCCCGATCTTGCGTCGGAACATGTTCGACCACGAGACGGGGCGCCTGGACATCGACGAGCCGCCGCCCGTGGAAGAGGTCGTGGAGGCACCCGTCGAGGAGCTCGACCCGAACGCACCACCGCCCCCATGTGACGGAAGCATGCGGCTGGTCGGCGTGTTCGTTCGTGTCCGGCGCGAAGAAGACTCCTTCGCCACCATCACCAGCGCGACCGGTGAAGCGTTGCTCTACCAGCCGGGCATGGAAGTCGACGGTAGAGAGATCGTCACCGTCCAGCGCAACCGGGTGATCCTCCGGCCCGCCTCCGGCAGCCTCTGCTCGCTCAACATGTTCGCCGAGGACCCTCGGGTGGCCACCGCCGCCACGGTCCCGCGCGCGGCTCCGGTGCGCCCCGCCGTACGGGCCGCCGCGACCAAGGCCGCAGGCGGCATGGATCAGGCGGCGCTCGACCAAGGCATCACGCGCGTCAACGATCGTCAGTACACGATCGAGCGGAGCCTGGTGAATCGGCTGCTCTCGAACCAGGCCGCGCTCATGCGCACGGCCCGGGTCATTCCCCACGAAGAGGGCGGTCGCGTCGTGGGCGTGAAGCTCTACGGCATCCGCCGCAGCAGCCTGCTCGGCCGCCTGGGCATCCAGAACGGCGACATGCTGCGCACGATCAACGGCTACGACATGACCGCGCCCGATAGCGCGCTCGAGGCCTACGCACGGCTCCGCCAGGCGGAGCGAATCACCATCAATCTGCAGCGTCGAGGGTCCGATCAGACCATCGACTACCAGATCCGGTAGGAGTTCATGAGGGTACGTTTTGCCATCCCGATCCTTCTGACGAGCGCCTCTGTGATGTTCTGCGCCATCGGACTGGGTTTTGCTCAGCAGCCGCAGGTGCGGATCCCACGGCCCGGAATCGCCGGTCGTCGCCCCACCCCGACCCCCGCCGGCACCGGTGGTGCCGCGGCGGGCAAGCTGCGCCCCTTCCGCACCGGCCTCGAAGGTCGAAGCGGCGGCCGCACGCCCCCGGGCGCGGTGGTCGACTTCACGCTCGAGGATGCGGACCTGCCCGACCTCGTGCGCATGATCAGCCGGATCACGGGCAAGCGCTTCATCCTTCCTGGCAAGGCGCGCTCCATCAAGGCGACCGTCGCTTCGGAGCGACCGGTCACCGCGGCCGCCGCGTATGCGGCGTTCCTCTCCATCCTGCAGCTCAACGGCATGACCATCGTGCCCGCGGGCCGCTACCTGAAGATCGTCGAGTCCGCTGGCGCAGAGAGCAACCCGCTGCCCGTCTACACGGACGGGCAGGCGACGCCCAGGGACGACCGGTTCCTCACCCGGATGCACCGCGTCGAGAACGTGTCGGCCGAGGACGTCGCGACCCTGCTCACGCGGTTCAAGTCGCGCGAGGGCAACATCACGGCCTACGCGCCGACCAACACGATCATCATCACGGACACGGGCGCAAACATCCGGCGCATGCTCCGAATCCTCCGCGAGATCGACGTGCCTCGCACGGGCGAGCAGATCTGGATCGAGCCGATCCACTACGCCAACGCGGCTGACCTCGCGTCTCGGCTTCAAGAGATCTTCCCGAGCGCGGGTGCGAGCGGCACGACCGCCTCGGCTCCGAGCAAGAGCGGCGCTGCCGCGGCCCGAGCCCGCGCGCGAGCGGCCGCCGCCCGAGCCCGTGCCACGAAGGCGGGGCAGCCCGCTCAGCCGGCGACGGCCGGCACTGCGACGGTGGGCGCGAGCTCAGGAGAGAGCCGCATCACCAACATCCTCCCGGATGAGCGCACCAACTCGCTGATCATCCTGTCCACCGAGCGCGCCTACATGCGCATCCTCGAGGTGATTCGGGCGCTCGACGTTCCGGTCGAGGGCGAGGGCTCCATCCACGTGCACTCTCTGCAGTACGCGGACGCCGAGCAGATGGCGTCGACGCTCCAGAGCCTGATCACCGGCCGAGGTGCGTCCTCGAGCAAGGCGGGGGCCACCAAACGGACCACCGCGCCTACGAGCGGGGGCTCGGGTGGCTCTTTCGAGGGCCAGATCGCAGTGCAGGCGCACAAGGCCACCAACTCGCTTCTCATCACCTCTTCGCTGCACGACTACATGTCGCTCAGACGGGTGATCCAGCGCCTCGACACCTCCCCACGGCAGGTCTTCATCGAGGCCGTCATCATGGAACTCAGCGTCAACCGCAGCTCGAGCCTGGGGCTCGCGTTCCACGGCGGCGTACCGGAGTCGCCCGAGGGCGGGCTCTCGATCTTCGGCTTCGATGCCGGTCGCACCGCAACTCCGACCCTCAGCCCAGACCTCCTGACCGGCCTGGCCGTCGGGGTGCGTGGCCCGGACATCCCGGAGGCAGCGCAGCTGATCGGCTTCTCGATCCCGAGCTTCGGCGTCGTGCTCAACGCGATCGCGAACTCGGGAGACGTCAACGTTCTGTCCACGCCACACATCATGGCCATGGACAACGTGCAGGCGGAGATCACGGTCGGTGCCAACGTGCCGCTCCAGACCTCCGGGCTCGGCGGCGGGCTCGGCGGCGCGGCTGGGCTCGCGGGACTCGCGGGCCAGCAGCAGGGCGGCGCTCAAGGCCTGGCCGGCCTCGCCGGTCTCGCCGGCCTCGGCGGCCTCGGCGGCGCGGGCGGCGGCGTGCAGCGTCAGAACGTCGGTACGACCATCCGCATCACGCCCCACATCAACGACGCCGGCGAGATCCGGATGGAGATCGAAGAGGAGATCTCCGAAGCCGGAGAGGCGCAGGGCACGCTCGGGGTCGTTCCGATCAACCAGCGCATCGCGAAGACCCAGGTGGTGGTCCGCGACCAGCAGACGGTCGTCATCGGTGGGCTCATGCGAGACCGCGTGACGACGAGCGAGGACAAGATCCCGATCCTGGGCGATATCCCGCTCCTCGGTGTGCTCTTCCGACGTCAGTCGACGACGACTCAGAAGACAAACCTCTTGCTCTTCCTGACGCCCTACGTCATCCGCTCACCCAGCGACCTGCGGGCGATCTTCGAGCGCAAGATGCGCGAGCGCCAAGAGTTCATCGATCGCTTCTTCGTGTTCGGGGACGCGGGCTACACCCCAGCGACCGACTACTCCCGCACCCGCGGGTTGGTCGCCGAGATCTTGAACACGATCGAATCGCTCGACGAAGAGCAGCAGATGCTCGAGGAGCTGCGCTCCAGACCGCCGCCCGAGCACGTGCCGAGGCCGCCTGTGGGCGCCGCTCAACCAGGATCGGCTGGCACCGTCATCATCGGTCCCGATGGCATCGAGACCGTTGCTACCGACGGCGCCCCGCCGGCACTCGATGTGCAATCCGGAGCCGAGTCCAACATCTCCATCCGAGTGCAAGAAGAGTGACGGCGTTGGAGCAGCAGCGGTTCGTCGGGGAGATCCTCGTTCGGCGCGGCGCGCTCGGCGCCGACCGGATGGAGGAGCTGCTCGAGACCGCCATCGAGAAGGGCGCGCAGCTGCTCGACGTGGTCTTCGCCACGCGTGAGACCGAAGAAGAGAAAGTCGTCCGCGCGCTCGCCGAGGAGGTCGGCATCCCGTTCCTCGAAGAGGACATCAAGCCCGACGACGTCGCCCCCGAGCTGATCGACCTCGTCCCGATCTCGTTTGCGCGCACCCACCGACTCGTGCCGCTCTCCGATGAGGGATCGTTCGTGCAGGTGGCCGTGAGCAACCCGCTCGACCCGGGGCCGATCGACGATCTTCGCGCGCTGCTCGGCAAGCGGGTGGAGCCGATCGCCGCGCCCGGTGAGAAGATCGAGGACGCGATCAACAGCGTCTACGAGCGCAAAGCCGATGGTGAGATCGGCCAGGACAGCGACGTCGAGGTCGATGAGATTCAGGACCTGCTCGACGCGACCGACGAGGCGCCCGTCATCCGCTGGGTGAACAACCTCTTCTACAACGCCTCACGTGCGGCGGCTTCCGACATTCACATCGAGCCAGGTGAGCGCGAGGTCATCGTGCGCAACCGGATCGACGGCAAGCTCTTCCCGGTGAAGACGGCGCCAAAGAGCGTTCACGCTTCGATCGTCAGCCGCGTGAAGATCGAGGCGGGGCTCAACATCGCCGAGAAGCGGCTCCCGCAGGACGGTCGCATCACGAAGAAGATTCAGGGCCGGATGATCGACGTGCGTGTGAGCACGATCCCGACCGCCCGCGGGGAGCGCATCGTCATGCGTCTCCTCGACAAGGACAAGGTGGTGCTCGATCTGACCGACCTCGGCTTCGAGGGCGGGCGGCTCGACACGCTCCATCACCTCATCACCCGGCCGAACGGGATCATTTTGGTGACCGGACCGACCGGTTCCGGGAAGACAACCACCCTCTCCGCTTGTCTCAGGCGCATCAACTCTCCTGAGCTAAATATCCTGACAGCGGAAGACCCGGTCGAGTACGACATCCCCGGCGTCGGACAGGTGCAGATCCACCCGAAGATCGGGCTCACCTTTGCGTCCGCGCTCCGCTCTTTCCTGCGCCAGGATCCGGACGTGATCATGGTCGGCGAGATCCGGGATCACGAGACCGCCGAGATCGCCATTCACGCGTCCCTCACCGGTCACCTCGTGCTCTCCACGCTGCACACAAACGACGCCGCCGGCGCTGTGACGCGGCTCATCGAGATGGACGTGCAGCCGTTCCTGATCTCCTCCAGCGTGCTCGGCGTCATCGCGCAGCGGCTCGTCCGCCGCCTATGCGGGGTTTGCAAGCAGCCCTACAAGCCGACCGACCAGCACCTGCGCTCCCTCGGCGTGGACGAAGAGCGCTTCGCCGCCCTGCGCGGCCCTGGCGTTCAGTCGTTCCGTGGCCTCAGCCATGACGAAGCTCCGGAGGGCGCCGGCAAGCCGAGCGAGCCGCCCCGGGAGCGCCAGAGCTTCGAGCCCCTCTCCTTCCTGACCGCCGAGGAGCTCACGTCCCTCGAGGTCGAAGAGGAGGTGGAGGAGCCGACCCGCATCGGGCCCGCTCCGGGTCCCGACGTGAGCGTTCCTCGCGGCTTCCCCACCGAGCTCTCGCGCGCCGTCTTCTACCGAGGCATGGGATGCGAAGAGTGCTCGCAGACGGGCTACAAGGGTCGGATCGCGATCAGCGAGATGCTGATCATCGATGAGAGCATCCGCCGCGACATCCTCAACCAGGTGGACTCCGCCACGGTCGCTCGCACGGCGATCGCCGGCGGCATGCGCACGCTCCGAGAAGACGGCGCCCGTTTGGTGCTCATGGGCAGCACGAGCCTCGAGGAAGTGCTCGCAGCGACCCAAGCTGGAGAGCTGGAGTAACGCACCGTGGCGGTTTACGAATGGCAGGGGATCACGACCTCCGGCAAAGAGGTCAAAGGGGTTCGCGACGCGGACAGCCAGAAAGCCCTGCGAGCGCTGCTGCGGCGCGAAGGCGTGCTCGTCACGCAGATGCTCGAGGAGGCCGAGGCCCGGGTCAAGAAGGCTCGGAACGTAGACATCGGGCGCTACTTTCGGCGCGTCTCCCCGCTCCAGCTCGCCCTCGCAACGAAGCAGCTGGCGACGCTGCTCAAGAGCGGCGTGCCGCTCGTCGAGTCCCTGAGCGCGCTGAGCGATCAGATGGAGAACCCGGAGCTCCAAGGAGCCCTGACGCAGGCGCGGGACAACGTCAACGAAGGCACCAGCTTCGCTGACGCGCTCAGCAAGCACCCGAAGATCTTCAAGGCCCTCTTCGTTCACATGGTCTCGGCGGGTGAGGCCTCGGGCAACCTCGAGGTCGTCCTGCATCGTCTCTCGGGCTTTCTCGAGAACGAGTCGAAGCTCCAGAACAAGGTCACCGGCGCGATGGTCTATCCGGTCATCCTGCTGCTCACGACGTTCGGAACGCTCACCGTGATGATGACCGTCGTCGTCCCGAAGGTGACCGCCATCTTCGAGTCGTTCGAAGAGGCGCTGCCCTGGTACACGCGCGCCCTGATCGGGACGAGCGACGTCTTCACCGACTACTGGTGGCTGATGGCGATCTTCTTCGTCGGCATGGGCTACGGGTTCGTCCGGTGGCGCGCGACCGAGAAGGGCCGGTCCAAGTGGGACGCCTACATGATCGACGTCCCGGTCTTCGGAAAGCTGAACTTGATGGCGGCCGTGGCCCGCTTCTCGCGCACCCTGGCCACGCTCCTGACGAGCGGCGTCCCGCTGCTCCGCGCGCTCGAGATCACGCGCAACGTACTCGGCAACGTCGAGCTGATGCGGGTGATCGAAGACGCTCGAAACTCCATCCGCGAGGGTGAGAGCATCGCGGAGCCGCTGAAGCGCTCTGGCCGCTTCCCGCCGATCGTCACGCACATGATCGCGGTCGGCGAGCGCTCCGGTCAGCTCGAGCAGATGCTCGAGAATGTGGCCGACAGCTACGACCAGCAGGTGAACAACCAGGTCGACGTCATGACGGCGTTGCTCAACCCGGTGATGATCCTCGTGCTCGCCGGCATCGTGGTCTGCGTGATCTTCCCCATCCTGATGCCGCTGATGCGCATCAACGAATTCGTGGCGGGGGGCTGATGCATGGCGAAGCGACGCCGAAGCGGCCCATCGATCGCCCTGCCCTGGGAACGACGCGGTGCGTGGCTGCGAGAGCTGATCACCGGCCAGCGCTGGAAAGTCATCTTGCTGGCGACGCTCGGCATCGCGACGCTCGCGCTCGTCGCGCGCTCCGCGGATCAGCGGCAGCGAGAAAGAGAGACCAGGGCGGCCATCTCGGAAATCAAACGCGGCATCGCAGCGTTTCGAGCAGACCTGGGACGATGCCCACAGACGCTACACGAGCTCCTGCACCCTCCGCGCAGCACGCGACGCTATCTGCGGCATGTGCCGGTCGACGGCTGGGGGCGGGCGCTCTGGGTGCGCTGTCCCGGGCGCTACGACCCGGACGGCGCGGACGTCGTCTCGGCCGGCCCGAGCGGCTCCTATCTCGAGGACGACAACCTGCGATGACCGCACCCAACCTCTTCGTCGACCCGATGGTTCGACAAACAAGCTGACAGGCGAGGACCGACATGAGCGACCAAAACCAGAGCCACCAAGAACCCGAGAACGAGAACCTGCCGCGAGAAGCTCGGCGCCGGCTTCGGCGGCCACGTGTTCGCCTCGAAGGCATGACGCTCGTCGAGATCATGATCGTCGTGATCATCATGGCGCTCATCGCGACCGGGGTGGCCGTGGCAGTCCTGCCGCAGCTCGAGACAGCCAAGGTGGATACGACGCGCACGCGCGCCGCGACCATCCGAAGCGCCGCGACCCTCTATGTGGCGCAGTCGAGCTCGGACTGCCCGAGCGTCGACGACCTCATCGACGAGGGTTACCTACAGTCCGGGACCGACACGAACGACGGCTGGGGCAACGAGTACACCATTCGCTGCGAGGGCGGCGACGTGCTCGTGATCAGCGACCGGTTCGACGGCGAGAACATCATCGAAGAGGCTCAGTAGGGCCCGTCGATGCGGTCTCCGCGAAAGAGCGACGGGAGGTCAGCGCGTTCGCGCGCCGGCATGACCCTGATCGAGGTGATGGTCGTCATCCTGATCATCGCGCTCGCGGCGACCGGAATCTCGTACGGTCTCGGTGCGGTCACCCAGGCCAACCTGCGGTCGGCCTGCATGACCCTGAACTCGGCTTCTCGCGGCGCGTACGGTCGCGCCATCGCCGAGAACGCCACCGTGCGTTTGCTCTTCGACTTCGAGACCGACCAGATGTCCTTCGAGGAGGCACACGGCCGCGTCGTCCTGACCCGCCTCGACGACGCGACACGCGAGGCCCTCGAAGACGGTGAGGACGGCACGGTCGTGGACCCGTGGGCTGCCGCCGCGGCGCGACTCGAAGACACGCTGCGACCGAGCTTCGGCGCGTCGCCGTTCCAGGCCGTCGGCGGGCAGCAGTACCGGGCCCGGAACCTCGCCAACGGCGTTCACATCGTTCGGGTCATCGTCCCGCACGAGCCGGAGCCGGTCGAGGAGGGCCAGGCAGCCGTCTATTTCTTCCCCGGCGGGCAAGCCGAGCACGCAGTCATCTGGGTCGGCGACGACAACGACCGCATCTACTCGGTCGAGGTGCACCCGCTGACCGGCCGGGGCCGCGTCTACGACTTCGCTTACGAGCCGGAGCAGCTGCTCGATTCCGGCGACGGGCGTGGCCGCTCGGAGGTCGAGGAATGAAGCGCCGCCTCATCGGAGGGTTCACGCTCCTCGAGGTCACGGTCGCGGTCGCGATCCTCGGCATCGCTCTGACCGCCATCTTCGCGAGCGAAGCGGGCGCCATCCGGGCCGCCGCGCGCGCCCGCCACATGACCACCGCGACCATTCTCGCGCGGTGCAAGATGGCCGAGATCGAAGAGCAGATGGCCATCGAGGGCCTGCCGGTCGTCAGCGAGGACGGCGAGGACGAGTGCTGTGAGGACGGCGAGCAGCCGGGCTTCCGGTGTGAGTGGTCCGTCGAGCGCGTCGAGCTGCCCGACTCGGTGGACATCGGGGGCGAAGAGGGTGATCCGCTAGGCATCGGCGGCGATCACGCAGGAGACTCCGCCTCCGGCGCCGATGTCGAGAACGCGCTCGCCGGTGCGGCCGGCGGCGACGCCATCGGCAGCTACGCGGTCCAGTTCGCGTGGCCGGTGATTCGACCGTCCATCGAAGAGCAGGTCCGCCGCGCCAGCGTGCGGGTGATCTGGGGGCCAGACGACTACGAGCGGACCGTCGAGGTCTCGCAGTACTTGGTGGGCAACCCGCCCGATGACGGCAGCGGCGGCGGTCCGCCGCCGGGCGGTATCGGCTCGCCGGCATCCAACACCGGCACTGCCGCCCGCACTGCGGCGGGCGTAGCGGTTCCTGGCATCGGGACGCCGGCGCAATGATCAGCCAACGCATACGCGGCATGACGCTCATCGAGGTGATGGTCGCCATCACGATCCTCGCCACCGTCTCGGTCGTCGTCTTCAGCGGCTTCGATCAGACGATGCGCAACAAAGCTCACATCGAGGAGCAGTCGGATCGCGCCCACATCATCCGAGTAGCGCTCGAGCGCATGACGTCCGAGATCTCGCAAGCCTACGTGTCGATGCACTTGAACCCGAGCCCGGCGCTGCAGACCGTGCAGACCTGTTTCATCGGCGGCCGGGGCGGTCGGGGACACCGCCTCGATTTCACGAGCTTCAGTCACCGCAGGCTCTACCGTGACGCGCACGAGTCCGATCAAAACGAGCTGTCCTACTTCATGATGGACCACCCCGAAGAGCCGAACACGCGGGTGCTGGTTCGACGCGAGCAGAACCGGGTGGACGAAGATCCGCAGACGGGCGGGAACCTGCAGATCCTGGTGGAAGACGTGATCGGATTCGAGGTCGAGTACCTCGACGCCGCCACGGGCGAGTGGACCGACACTTGGGACACGCGCGAGATGACGCACCAGCCCAACCGGCTGCCCGTCCAGGTGAAGCTGCTCCTCACCGTCCCCGAGGAGCACGCAGACCGAGGCGAACGCACCTATGTCTCGCGCGCTCAACCGATGATCACTTGGGCTCTCAACCACGCGATCTACAACAACTGATCCTGCATGCGCGCCTCCTCCAAACTGGGTCTCTTTCCCCTCGTCGGCTCGACCGATTCGAGCGCGAGAGACTTGCGTCCACCGCCTGCGCTCATGCGACGGGACGACGCGAGGCGTGCGCCGCGGCGCCGCCGAGAGAAGGGCATCGCGCTCGTCGTCGCCACGATCGCGATCACCATCCTGACGATCGCCCTCGCGGACATGCACCAGAACACCGCGACGTCCTTCTCGTTGGCGACGACGCAGCGGGACCGGCTGCGCGCCGAATACATGGCCCGCTCGGGGATCAACCTGACCCGCATGCTGGTCGCCAACGAGCCCGCGATTCGGCAGGCGGTGGCGCCGGTGCTGGGACCGATGCTCGGCGGGCGACGCCTCCCTCAGCTGCCCATCTGGAGCTTCGCGAACGAGGTGCTCCAGCCCTTCTGCAACTACGAGGCGGCTCAGGGCGACCGTGAGGCCAGCGGGATCGACTTCAGCGCGGCGAGCGGCCTCGGCGACACCGGCGCGACCTGCGAGATCTTGGCGTTCGCCGAAAACAGCAAGCTCAACCTCAACACCCCGCTCCACCTCGCTGGAGACCCCGGTCGCCTGAACGTCGGCATGCAGGTCTTCGCCATGACCGGCGGCTACCAAGCGCCGAGCCCCTTCGATCCGCTCTTCGAGCACCGCGACGGCGACGGACAGATCACCACGCGCCTCGACATCATCAGCGCGCTGGTCGACTGGTGGGACTTCGACACCCAGCGCACGGTCTTTGACCCAGGGGCCGGACGGGTGGAGAGCAACAGCGGCGGCGAAGACGACATCTACCAGTCGTTTCGCGACCCCTACCAGGTGCGCAACGCGCCCTTCGACTCGCTCGAGGAGCTGCGCCTGATCCGGGGGGTCGGCGACGATTTCTGGGCGACCTTCGTCGAGCCCGATCCCGAAGACCCAACCACCCGGACGGTGACCGTCTACGGCTCCGGCCGCGTGCACCTCAACGAGGCGCGAGCCGAAGTCCTGCTCGCTCGCACCTGCTCGGTGATCCCCGACCAGACGCTCTGCACCAACCCGATGGAGGCAGCCAAGTTCCTCCAGATCATCAACACCGCGCGGGCCCTGGCGCCCATCCCGTGGTTCTCGACCGCGCAGGACTACATCCAGTTCCTCGAGGGCGGCGGCACGGGCATGGCGCTGCGGCCGATGCTCGAAGGCATGCTCGGCGAAGACAACGATCTCTTGCCCGCCCCGGTCACCATCTCCCCCGAGCGAGAGCGACAGATGGCGGGCCTGTTCCTGACGAGCGCCGCGATCATCTTCGTTCAAGGTACGGGCCGGGTCGGTAACTGCGGCATGGGACCCGAGGATGAAGACGCCATCGGCCGCTGCACGAGCGTGCGCATCCGCTCTGTGATCAACTTCGACCGCCCCTGGACCCCACCCCCGCCGAACGCTGGACGCATGCCCCCGCTGGGTATTTTCCACTACTGGAGAATGGACTGATGGCCACGATTCTCGGCCTCGACATCGACACCAAGACCGTTCGCGCGGTCGTGCTCAAGACCGCCCTTCGGCGCTCGGAGATCGAGCTCTACCTCGCCGCCGACATCCCACCAGCGGCGACCGAGGAAGAGCGCGCCAGCCATCGACGCGAGGCCGTCAAGGCGGTGCTCGCGCGACTGTCGAAACCCGCCGATCGTGTCATCACCGAGCTCAGCGGCGATGAGGTCTCGATCCGGAAGGTGTCGCTGCCCGCGAAGGCGGCGAAGCGCGTGACGGAGCTCCTGGGCTTCGAGCTCGAAGACAAAGTCCCGTTCGATCTCGAGGAGTCCATCGTCGACCACCAACCGGTCGCCACGGTGGACGGCTGGCTCCATTCGCTCGCCGCGGTGGCCCCCAAGACCGCCGTGCGCAAGCACCTCGAGGAGATGCGCGGCGCGGGCGTCGAGCCCCGACACATCGCGGTCGGTGCGGTCGCGCTCGATGGATTGATTCCGCTCCTCCCAGAGCTCCAGACCCCTGGCCCGTGGTGCCTGCTCGACATCCACCTCGAGGGCACCGATGTGTGCATCATCGAGGAGGGTCACTGCGTCTTCGCGCGCACGATCAGCGTGACGACGGCGGACATCGACGCGGGTCAGCAA
>Ga0114933_10003847_pt1 | contig 14377 bp, 8 predicted proteins | sample 4SBtaG_FD_89691 | JGI IMG/M metagenome (GOLD analysis project Ga0114933, IMG submission 89691) | Deep subsurface microbial communities from Kolumbo volcano to uncover new lineages of life (NeLLi) - 4SBTROV12_W25 metaG | ecosystem: Environmental > Aquatic > Marine > Volcanic | place: Kolumbo...
AGCTTGCTGATCCACACCTTCGGTGTGGACTTGGCCTTGGATTTCTTGGACTTCGTCACCTTCGGTGACGGCTTGATGCCAATCTCCTCGGCTGACATCGTGGACTTCGTCACCTTCGGTGACGATTTGGCCTTGGCTTTGGCCTTGGCCTTGACTCCGAAGGAGTCACAGCTTCGGATTTTCTTGGCTGCTGCAAGAGCTTCGCTCTTGTCAGTCTCGAAGTGGTCGGCTGGGAAGTAGCGTTTTTCGTTTATGTAAACATAAACGCAGTACTCCTCGAACTCACTGTCGTAGACAACCCTAGTACCTACGGTACTAGCTGGCTCCCAGTCAGCGATGGTAGCGAATTTCTTAGAGTTACGTAGTAACTCTCTACCCTTGACCCACTTGACGAACAGTGTCCCTCTCAATCCCTTCGGGATTGAGTTGTGCTGTACCTTCTCGACTGTTTTTGGTGTTCCCATTTTCTTCTCCTTGCCCCTTCGGGGCAGCTTGTGTTTGTGGCGATAGACTCGCCGATTAGTTGGGACGTAGTCCCATTTCAGCTCTTGGATTTACCCTTCGGGTAGAGCTGGCCTCCGCTGCCTATCTTACGTAGTAAGACGGCCGATGTCAAATCCTAGGCACGACAGGTAGGATAATCAACATTCTGGACACCTGAAAAAGGAGATCAGGTCAGACAGCAGAGCTGTCTGCGGTCAGATCGGTCTGGAAAAGTCAGCAGCGGAGCTGCTGGCGGTTCGACTGGACTGAGGCCGAAGGGGGCATAGCTTAGCTTTCTCTCTCTAAGAGTGCTTATACCCTTGACAGAATTTTTTTGCTAAAAGGTCGTTCTGATCACGTTCTGTTTCTTTGAAACATCTTGAAATTTCTCCGAAACAACCCCTCTGTTTCACTGAAATTTCTTCTGTTTCAGTGAAAGTAAGACAGTTGTGTTTCACCCTTATACCCCTTTAGGGGGTATATAAGGGAATGAAACACTCTTACTGTCAGATACTGTATGATGTTGGAATGAATGAGAAAAGACCTACTGCATTTGGAGGACTCTCTAGGAGGCAAGATAGTCCAATGGAAAAGTTTATAGGAAAATTAAGACCCCAGATATTTCTGAGTATTATATTGCTCGGCATTGTAGCTTTTGTTGGAATGTTTAAAGGAATGACAGAGGTGACAGTTGGATGTGTCGCTGGTATTATCGCTTTAGCTAAAGATGTACTTCAGAGTGATAGTTAATGCCACATGTACCAGAACATATATACGGTGGATGGACTAATTTACCTGTAGGAACAAGAAGCCCTGATGTATATTGGGACGTAAATAATCCCAGTGGGACAACAACACTCCCTATGGGTACATCAAGTCCGGGTATGCATGTGCAACCCGGAGGCTCAACTAACCTACCTATAGGATTCTCTGGTACTACTACTGCTGCTAATTGGTTAACCCCAACTCCTGAAGACCCTGTTAATGTACTAAGGGGAACATTTGCATCCCCAGCTCCGTATGGACATTCCACTGGTTCAGTATTGGGAGACTTACAGGCAAATCCCTTTATTGACTTTGTGCCCGGTGTAGGTACGGCTGTTAATTGGAACCAGATGGGGCCATATGGAAAAGCTTTCTCTTTAGGATTAGACGCTGTAGATTTGGCAACCTTTGGATTAGGTAAATCGGGTACAGCTCCACTTAGACAACTAGTTTCTAACCTACCTTGGAGTAGTATAAATCGTGCTGACGATATAACTATATCTCCTGAACGAGTTGAAAAAGCCACAAATGCAGTTGAAGAGATGCTGAAATCCAACCGAATGATACAAGAAAGTGTAGAAGATATAGAAGACCGAATGGCTATGGTGGGACAATTAAAACAATCTCAAACCGCAGAACGAATTCCTGTAATGAAAGATTTTGAGATAACCGAAACAGGGGAACGAATGTTTCCTGTAAAACCATACCAAGATAACTACCCGATCCTTCAGGGGTATGCACATTCAGATACTCCATCTCTTGAAAGATTGATACAGACTGGCGGTCTAGAAGGCCATCAAGCGTTATATGGTGGTTTGTATAGTGAAGAACCACTACTTCCCTTTTTGAACCAGAATGGAGAAATAGTTTATTTAAGCAGGAACGCAGACGTTGATAGGTCAATAGATGACATGATGCTTAGTGGTGCAAATTGGCCCGAAATACAAAAACCAAATATAGACGTTTATGGTGGGCCGTTCTCTTATCCTGAGTTTGGTGTATATACCAACGACAAAAATATCTGGCCCGGTACTCAGGGGTACTTAACAGCACAAGACGAACCCTTTAGTTGGTTGTCTCCTTCTTCGAGGCAAAGAATTGAATATCCTACTCACAGTACTTTAAGTGACCCTGTTGATATAGGTCGTGAATTAGTGACAAGAAGGCAATCATTTGAAGATCAATTACAAGAAATAAGGAATGCTAGAGCAAGGCCTTTACCGACCTTGAAAGAAACCGATCCTCTATTGGCAGATTTTGTTCAAACTGGGAAATGGGATACTAGGTTAGAAGCCGATCCTTCGTTCCCTGTACCAACAAGTCCATTAATCCCTTACCCATATCAGCTTCCATTGCAGCTTGGAATTCATGGATTAACTGGAGTCGGCAGAGGAATAAATCAACGTGGTTATCCTTATTAAAGGAATAAAAAATGAAGAAACCAGAAGAAACAAAAGCTAAACAGGACGCTTTCCTTACTGCTTATGGTGAACTGGGAACTATAACTTATGCTTGTAAAGCTGTAGGTATGTCACGATCTACTTATTACAACTGGCTTGAAAATAATCTTTATAATTTTAAAGAGAAGCAAGCTGTAGCACATGAAATATTCGGAGAATCTATACGAAATATAGCTTTAGAAAGAATAAAATTACAAGGCCCAAAAGATAACCCTGTACTTCTTATGGCTTTTCTTAATGCTTTTGCTCCTCAATACTTTAAACGTGATAGTTCTACTGCTAATGATGCTGCAAAAGAGTTAATGATAGAGCTTAAAAAGCTACGAAACATGCAGCAAGAGTTACGTGATGATAAAAAAGGAGTAATTGAAGAAGATGATTCTAAGAAAAGGGCTATGGATGAGGTAGAAAAGATACTGTCAAGGCAGATGGAATCTGATGACAACAGAGATTAATCCAGATGTAACAGATTATATCTTCTCTAAGTTGGACTTTACTCCAACAGAGAAGCAGGAACCAATACTCAACTGCCGTAAGCGTTTCATATTGGTAGCTGGTGGTGAACAAGCTGGTAAATCTATGGTGGCTTCCAAGTATCTGGTGTCACGATTCCTAGAAACTGATGAAGCTGGACTATATTGGCTGGTAGCTGCTGACTATGAAAGGACTAGAGCTGAGTTTGAGTACCTTACACAGGACTTTGCAGCACTGGGAGTACTGGCTGAAGTAACTAAACGAGTTGACCCCGGCAGAATTGTACTGGCTGATGGCACTAGAATAGAAACCAAGTCAGCTAAAGACCCAAGAACTCTGGCTATGAGAGCACCTAATGGCATTATTGGGTGTGAGGCTAGCCAGTTAGACCTTGAAACCTTCCATAGATTACGAGGTAGGTGTGCCCCAAAGCGTGGGTGGATGTTCCTTGGTGGTACATTTGAAGGTTCACTGGGGTGGTATCCACAGTTATTTCAACAATGGCAACATGGTGGAGATGATGAACAGTCGTTCTCTCTGCCTAGTTATTCCAATCAGTACCTATATCCCGGTGGTAGGCAAGACCCTGAGATACTCAGGCTTCAAGCTGTAGCCTCTGACGACTTCTTTATGGAGCGTATTGAAGGTATACCTACACCACCACAGGGATTAGTATTCGGAGAGTTCAGGCCTGATATACATATCAGTGATGAAGCCAAGTGGTCAGCAGGTGATCCTGTTTATTTATGGATAGACCCCGGTTATGCTGGTGGTTATGCGGTAGAAGTAGTACAGGATATCAATGGTCAGATATGTGTAATAGACGAGATATACGAACAAAACCTCATCACAACAGAAATGATCGACATTGCAAAATCTCGACCATGGTGGAAAGATGTCCAAGGTGGGGTAATCGACATAGCTGGATACCAGCATCAGGCTATGTCTGCCCCAGCAGAAATATGGTTAGAGGAAACTGGGGTATATCTTGCTGCTCAGAAAGTTAGAATTAACGAGGGAACTGAAAGACTGAAGTCATTTTTAAAGCCCGATCCTATTTCTAACATGCCAAAAATAATATTTAACCCAAGTTGTCGTGGGATTCTGTCAGAGTTTGGGGCAGAACCAAATCCATTTACAGGACAAACCCAAGCCTATCGCTGGAGAACTGATCGAGATGGTAATATAGTGGGAGAGACTCCTGAAGATAAATACAATCACGGTGTTAAAGCTGTAGTTTATGGACTTGTAGATAGATTTGGGTACGGTCATTTACGCAACAACTCGTTCATTAAGGTTAAGAGGTGGTAGGTGGCTAGAAGAAAAGTAGAAGATATTATTAGTTTAGTAGATTCGCATTATGATGCTACTGAACCACTCCGATCTCGCATGGATGCTGATCATAATCTGTATAGATTGTCACCATTTGATGCTGGAGATGGGTATCAATCATATACTTCAAACGAACCACAGACATATGCGGACAAGATAATATCTTGGTTGGCAGGATCGGACATGATTGTTCGTATACCCCCTGCTGGTAATCCACGAAACTCCAGAGAAGTTAACAACGATAAAGAAAGATTTATTATTGGGGCATTAAAGTCTGCCAATGAACGCCTTATGAAAAGGCTTCAACCATGTTTACAGGATCAACTATCGTGGTATACAACTCTTCGTGGTTGGTATGCAGGTAGAGCATTACTCGTTAAAAGAGATGACAGTGATACATTCATTGACATTACACCATGGGATCCGATGCACACATACTGGGGAACAGATGGTGATGGGATGTCATGGGCATGTTACAAGGTTAAAAAAACCAGACATGAAATAGAATCCCAGTACAATGTCAAACTTGGCACTGAAAGGATGGATGAAGATGGAATAGAAGTTTATGACTTTTATGATCGTGAAGATAACTATGTAGCTATACCACATAGATATATCAAGAAAAGAACAGCACATGGAGGTACTGGAGTCCCGGTATTCCTAGGCCCAGTAGGTGCTAACCCATTAATACAGTCACTGGAGTGGTCATCGATAGAAGATACAGTCGAGGACTATGGTGAATCAGTATTTAAATCTACAAGAGAGTTATACGAAAAGCATAACTTTATGATGTCTACAATGCTTGAGCTTACCGCAAGGTCACGCAAGCAAGGAATAGTAATAACTTCCAGAGATGGACAGAAGACACTGGAAGAAGACCCTTATAAAGAAGGAACTGAGATATCCCTAGCACAGGGAGAAGAGGTAAAGCCCCTAGGATTATTAGAAGTAGCCAGAGAAACTGGTGTTTATATGGGGATGGTATCAGGAGAGTTGCAACGTGGTTCAATACCACACTCAGTATATGGGGAGCTGCAATTCCAGCTATCTGGATTTGCGATAAATACTCTAAGGCAGGGCGTAGAATCTGTATTAGGCCCACGGATTGAGGCGTTGGAACACGCCTATATGCAGATATGTAATCTTTTATGTGACCAGTACTCCAGTGGAGCTTTCACCGCTATGGAGTTGTCGGGTCGTGATAACAACAGGATGTATTTTTCAGAAACAATTACACCTCAGAGAGTCAAAGAGGGCGGTTCTATAGAGATATCTATAGTCGCCAGACTACCTCAAGACGATATGTCTAAGTACTCTATGGCACAGATTGCTAGAGAAGGCCCAACACCACTGATGCCTGATCTTTGGATCAGGGACAACATACTCGGAGTTCAGGATGCTGACCAGACAGACGATGCAATTAAGGAACAAATTGCAGAAAGAACCTTGCCAGAAGCAGGGCTATGGAGTTTATATCAGGCAGCTATGAAGCAGGGACGAGATGATCTTGCTCAATTTTACCTTGGTGAATTGATGGCAGTAATGTTGAGTAAGGCTAAGATGTTGTCAGATAATCTCGGTGGTGGAGTACCGCCAGCCCCATCCGCTGGTGCATTGCCTCCGATGCCTCCGGGTGCTCCACCACCCGGTGGCCCACCGGGAGTACCACCGGGAGTAGCTCCTCCAGCTATGATGAGTGGAATGCCACCTCCTGCACCTACGCCACAGGCTGGGCCTAATGTGCCACCGGGACAACCTAGGCCGGGAGCACAGAGTGATGCAACACGATTAGGAAATATTGGCCTTGTCGGGCCGGGAGGATAATCAGTGGCAATAGGAGATAACCTACCCGGAATATTTGGAAACCTAGTCCAGTCTGTTATGAAGTCTGGTGGTGATCCTATGTATATGGTCGATCTGTTTGAAGGTCGTGATGCTGATAGGGAACAGGGATTAAGACTAGAAACAATGATGGGTGGCCCACCCCCATTTGAAGATATACCAGCATTTGAACAACACTTTCAAATGACTGGTGACCCTATGATTGCTGCCGATATGGCATTGCAAGATACGCTATCTATGGAATCGATAGAACCTGATACAACAGGATTAACTTCTGGAATAGGGGCACAGGCTTTATTTAATTTTTCTCCGGGTACTGTAGATGAATCTTTATTTGATTCGTATTCAGAAAATCTTGGAGTTACTAGAGATCAGTTAGCATCTGCATACAATGACATAAATCAAGATATGTTATTACAAGATGCAACTATGTATGGAACAGGAGAAGTGAATTTTGATCCTTTGCCCATGATGGGAACTGGTGATATACCAAGTGAGGATATTATGAACCCACCTGCTCAACAGGTACTGGCAGCAGGTCTTCCTGATATACCGTGGGGAGGTATGCCTAACTTTGGCAAAATAGGCAGTGCAATAGAGCATATAGCTCCTCTTTTTACTGGTGTTGATCCATCGGGAGTATATGGAGATAAGTCTGATGAAGATACTAAACCACCAGTTATCGTAGAATCTGCTAGATCAGAAATAGAAGACATAAGGAATCAGTGGGATCAAGGGACATTAACTACAGATGAAAGAAATCAAAAACTAGAAGACTTTGTTGTATCTGGAATGGACGCAAATTCCAAAGCAAGATTTGATCAAGGTGACATGTCTATTGTTGGTCAGGTTAATAATACTATTAATCAATATGTCCAGAGTTTTGGTGACCCACAGGGATTAACAGAATCAGATAGTGCCTTTGAAGCTAGAATGGTTTCAGGAGAAGGTGCTCCTGTTTCTATGGATATTGAAACTACTCGTTTCCAAAATCCAGACTTAAACCCTACAAATATAATGACATCACAGATACCAGAACAGTTAACTACTGGGCAACCTATGGGGCTTCCTGAATATCAGGGGACTGAATCTCCTGCGGAAATGTTTGAGGCGTATGGTGCTACCAATGTTCCTAATTACTATGGAGGAATGGGTGCTTCTTTAGGTAGGCAATATAGACCATTGCTTGGTGCTCATCTTTTACAGCAGTCTGGCTTTGGATTTGGTGCTCCTCAAGCAGGACGCACATACGGTGCATTTTTAGAAGATGTAAGACCAGAAACATATACTCCATTAGACTGGAATAAACTCGCACCATCATGGGAAAAGTTAACAGGATACGTAACAGCTCAAGCAAGTAGTGGTGGTACTGATCCTGATGCAGCAGAACAAATCGCCACAGGGAATCCTGTAATGGCAGAAGCATTAACTGAAACAGGTAGTGCAGGTAAAAGAAATGCAATTGCATTAGCATTAGCTAGATATCATGCAGGTAAGCCTGTGCAGAGTTCTTATGCTAATAAAGCAGTTGCCAGTTCTTTAGAAGATATCTATGATAGAACTGCTGCGGATACAATAAGATATGGTGGTGCTAATACTACTATCAAGTTTTTAGATAACTTGATTAAGTTGAATCCTGAAAGGTTTGGATAATGGCTACTCCAGTTGGAACATTACAACAATTCGGTGGTGATACCTATAGATGGGATGGTACAGGATGGCAATATGTCCCTTTATCACTCAATGTAGGTGGAACTGGTGATGACCCTTCAAATGCACCAGTTGTTACATCTGGTGGTATTGTACAACCAATTACAAATACTGGGCCAACAGGTGGGGACGTAGACGATTTAACATCTGTGCTTGGTGGTAATGGAAACGATAATGGTAATGATCCAGTAGATATGTCTGCTGGTGGTGATTTAAGTTTAGTGGATCAAGGAGCAAGTAACATGGCAACCACATGGGAAGATTGGTCACCTGTATTTGGTGAGTATAGTCCAGAACAACAATATACATCATTGATGTCTACAGCTATGCCTAACTACTATACCCCTAGGTATGGTCAGATGGCACAGCGTCAGTTCGCACCTACTTTTGGTAGGTACTTACTGGGTGGATATGGTGGAGGTACAACAGGACTTGGTACTGGTGCAGGATTTGCTGACTGGTACACAGGACAAGGAATGACACCGGGTGTAGCTCCTACTGGTGGAGCAGGTATACCAGATATATCAGCAGGATATAACCAAGCTTTAGCTATGGGTCAAGCTGGAGTGGGATCAAGTGCTTGGGATACTATGGCAGCATCTAATCCGGGTATGGCTTATGCGATGCAAGACCCACAGGCTGTACAGGCTATGGCATTGGCTAGATATTATAATGGTGGTGGCCCTGTTGGTGGATATGCTGGTAGAGCAGTACAGAGTACATTAGGCAATCTTTATGATCGCTATATGACTACAGGTGCTCAATCAGGAATTACAGGCCCAGCAGGATACCTAGGATATCTAGGTGGTCTTAGTGGCAATAGATTTGGGGCTATGGTTTAATGCCCACAGGCTGGGAAGATTTCTTACTTGCTGAGAATCCCCAATGGGCTTACTTCAGCTCGTCACCATTTACTACTAGTAATCAAGAGGGCTTTGCTCCTGCCCAACAGAATTACTGGAGAGGACAATATGGTAACGTGTGGAATAGGTATCTTGGGGAACTTGGTAGTGCTACACGACAAGGAGAAACACTAGGTAGTTATTCAGACTACCTAGAAGATATGCCATGGACTCAAATGTATTACCAGAATACAACTCCCGGTCAACGAGGAAGACAGGGTAGGTATAATCCATCTACTAGATTTATGTACTAGAGGTACATCATGTCTCCAGAAGATAGACGTAAAGCAGAAGCATGGTGGTCAAGGCAACTTGAAAAGTTTCCACAGCTAGCACAAAAATATGGAACTCAAGTTCCTGTAGCCCAAGATGGTCAGATTCCCAGAAATGTAATTGCAGATGTACAGACTGCTCGTCAGGCACAAACTCCTTCAATTGGTCAAGGTACTCCTCTTCCCGGTCAACGACAGATCGTTCCACCAGAACCAGTTAACTGGCGTGAAGCAGGAAGAGATATAGTTTCTGGTGTAGCAAATCTACCCACCATGGGACTTAATTTAATTCCCGGTCTTAACCCCCAACAAGTAACAGAAGATGTTACATCTAAAATGTTTGGGGTAGAACCCAGACCTTTTGATATTCCAGAAGATGCAGGAAAATTAAGAACAGGACTTGATCCTATAATGCCTACCATATCAGGTATTGGAACTATCGGAGAAAGATTCTTAGACCCTATTAAAACTGCTACTCTGGAGGGTATTGGTAGATTTTCACTTACTGATCCTTATGGAGTAGTTAGTGATACACAATTACTTAGAGATGCAGGGTATGGGCCAGTTGAATCAAGACAGGCAGCTTATGAACAGGCAGATGTTCCTTGGTATGTAGACCTCCCTCTTGCTGTAGCTACAAGCCCTGAAGAATTAATACCCGGTATTGGTATGTATGCAGGTGCTACTAGGTTAGCTGCTAAACAACTAGGGAGAACAGCTACTAGAGAAGTAGCAGAAGAAGCAGCTCCAGTTGTAGCTAGGGAAGTAGCAGAAGAAGTTCCTGTTGTAGATGAAGTTGTACAACCAGAAGTTGTACAAGAACCAATTCAATTAGGACTGACCCCACGAGAGGGAGCACAGTACGCTTTTGATGAAACAGAACCTGCTCGTATTGCTGAAGATATCCCTGTACCACAAATACAAGAAGTAACTTCAACAGCTCAAAGTCGTATAGATCAGATCATAGAAGATGTTACTGATACGTATGATGTTAGAGGTATGAACATAACAAAGGTTGGTACTAGTCCTAATAAAGTAAAAGAAGCTGGACAGGAAAAAGTAAGAGAAAGATTTGGACAGTTAATAACTGGCAACTTAAATGATGCACAGGCTAAAAGAGCCAGTGACTATATATCTAAACAAACTGGGGTAGACCCTGAAGAGATAAGAAGATTAGCAGGTGAAGCTGGAGTACAGGAAACATTCGGCCCACAACTAACACCAGACCAACAACTAGTAGAAACTATTGCTGAACAAATAGACAGTACGTGGAACAGACGTACAGAGTTTAGTCCTGAAATAGAAACACAACTAGATAATTTAATTACCTTTAGACAAGAAGGTAAGAATCGATTACTTGGATTTAAATCTCATTACGGCAGAATTAGAAATCAAGTAGCTAAAGAAGTAGGTATGTCTCCTGCTGAACTTGAGAAATATATAGACAATATGTCTCAAGGTACATTCCCACAACCTGATCCTTTCCCCGGAGGTGTACCTTCACCGGGATGGAAAGTACAACAGCTTGTAGGTGATCCTCAAAGACAAAAAGAAATAGACAGATTTGCAATACAGTTAGAGATGCCTCTACTACCTAAAGGATCAAAACCTAAAGAGGTAGAAGAAAGACTTGCTCTTTCTAAGAACGAAGGATATCCAATTCCTGCTGATCGTCCGGGTACTACTAATGTATCTGCTGGTACACAGTTAGCACGATCTTCAAAAGATAAACTTCTTACTGTTGTTAATGATTTAGAATCAGCATTAAGAGGGTTAATAACTCCTGACGAACAGGCACATATATTAGATAAGAATGCAGGAACAACATTAAAAGATATATTAAGTGCAGCAGGAGCTAAGACTGCTATAGGAAAAAATCTTATTACTCGTTATGAAGGTGCAGTTAATGCACGTATGAATGACATACAAATAGATGCTGTACAGGGAGATAAGCTACTAGAAGGTCTAGGATTTGGAGCAAGAGAAAGAGGAAGATACTTTAGTACTGAAAGAAGTTTTGTTCTTAATCAGGCTGATATAGGAACTGCTACTGATCCCGGCCCTATTAGAGTTTTATACCGTGCATTACATGGTGAAGTTGGTGGACAAGAGTGGTCAGAAGTTACCAGTGAATTGTCAAAACAAATGTGGATAACAGGAGAAAATCTTCCAGCATCTGTATTGGCACATCCAGCAATGGCCCCAGAAAAGGCAGCACAAAGAGAAGAGCTGTTTGATTTCCTGAGAGAGATGACTGACATGGAGTCAGCCATGAGAATAGACTTCGATCCAAAGATGGGATTCATTAGGGAAGATTATTTTCATCGTGGATGGAAACCTGTAGAAAAGTTAGGGGACGATGTTATTAGAGGTAACACACAGAGGTTAGCCGAAACACCTTCATTTGCAAAAGCTCGTACTACTCTACGGTTCTGGCAATTAGAAGAAGCAGGATTTGAGCCACTGTTCTGGAATCCTGTACATCAAGCTATTAACTCCTCACAGATGGGAATTAAAGATAGGCTACAAAAAGAACTTGTTGAGTATATGCAAAACCCTTTAGTTAATGTAGCACACGCAGTAGGTGATCAAGATGAAGCTCTTCAAAGATTAAAATCCTTATATGGTATGGAGTTTAGGGTTCCTAAAGTAGGCCCAGCATTTGAGGGTAAGGGATTTAAAGTAACTGAAGAGATGCCAGCAATAGAAGGTGTTGGTCAATCTGTAACTCAAGATGTTTTTAGAGAAGGTATGTATGCAGTTCCAACAGGAGTAGCTGATACTCTTGAGCAGATATGGAGAGGAGGAACTACAAATTTCAATAAGGTTTTAAATATATCAATACCTAAGACAGATAAAACTTACCCGGTTAATCTTGGTAAGTTAATTGATGCAATGGTATTCATACCTAAAAGAATTAAGCTGTTTGCTTCTCTTTTCCAGATCACAGACTTTTCACGAAGACTTGGTATAGGAAGTACTCATGCAATAGTTGACGATGTATTTAGAAATATGAATCTTGGTATGTCTCCTAAAGAATCATTTGAATCTGGAGTTGAAGTAGCTAGTGGATTCAAGCAACATGCAGGTGCTGCCGGGAAGGGTTGGTGGAATATGTGGGGAGATTATTTTCAAGGAGGTAAATCAGCTCATTACAGAAATCTATTAAGTAGCAGGGAGATTACAGGGATCGAAGCTGTATTAGAAGGTGGTGGAAGACAGGGACAAATTAGCTGGAACAATCTAGTAAGAAATGGTCTTAATGTCAGGGACTTAACTATATTGCCCAGAGAAGACATGCTAAGAATAGTTGATGGTATTTCTCAAAATACTAACTTCCCACTCAAGGTGGGAAGATACATAAAAGAATTAGAGTACTCATCAAGAAGAGGTTTGTTTGATAGGGTTTATCCAGCAGCTATCATGACTGATGTTAAGTACAACTTAATTCCTATGGCTATGAAAGCATACCCAAATGCTACTGATGATCAGATCATGGCCCTCGTTGCTAAACAGGCAAACATGAAGTACTCAACATTACTTCGATCTCAAAGTGCACTTAATCAGACTGCAAGAGAAATCCTTTCAAGGCTGGCATTCTCAATCAATGAAAACGAATCATTGATTAGACAGATGACTGGAGCTTTTGCAGGTAGCGATACTAGATTCTGGAGAACATACTGGGTTAGTGCAGGTGCATTCTTTATGCTTGCAGGTAATGCAATTCATATGGCTACCGGGCTAGTTACAGAGGGAAAACCAAAGCCATTACCTGTAGATAGATATGTTCCTTTTTATCGGAAAGAAGGATTAATGCCTATAGGATTTAAATCTAGGTTTTTAAATCCTGATATCCCATTGAGAACACGATCTGGTGAAAGAGCAATGATGGATATGTTAGGTCAGTTAGATACTTTCGGTAGAATGCTAGGCGGTTTTGAATTCATTAGCCAAAGACAAAGTGCACCAGTAGGAGCACTTCGTCACCTGTATTCAAAGACTGATTTCTATGGAAGAGATACAGATCAGTTTGGGTGGGCAGGGACAGCGTTGCAGTTTGCTTATGACGTAGGTGTACCTATAGGTATGGGTGAAGCTGTTATGGGAGCAACAAGTAAATTTGCAGGAGATGTACCACTTCCTTCTATGGGTACATTTATTGGGCCTGATACAACCCTAGGAGATATATTACCTGTATCAGAACAATCTCTTGGTTTGGGTGGAATGATTGCAGAGGCAACAGGAGAAAACATTAAAGCCCAATCAGTAGTAGATATGGAAACAAGAATGATAAAGAATACTTTCCCTGATAAGGAAATAAAACCTTGGTCACAAATAAGAATGAAAGATTTAGATTCTGATGAGAAGTTAAAGGTTTTAAATGACCCTGCTAACCAACACTTTATAGAAGAATTAAATAGACAGTCTAAAGAAAAAGCTGATATGGATAACATATGGCATGAAGAAAAGCAGGATAGAGATGAGATTAAATCAGGAAGGATGTTAGCAGAAGATAATTTAGTTAACAGGTATGACACAGAGGCAAACAACAATATAGCTTGGGATCCAAAAGGATTTAGAGAAGAAGTAAGTAAGATATCACTGGAAAGTCGTGTTAGGTCAGATATGGTTTCTGACAAATATGCAGACAATCTACAACACAAGATTAGAAACCAACCTTTAAGTCGAGAAGAAGAAGCAGAGAAAAAAGCTAAGACACCTATAGCATGGGCTGAATACAGGTACTACAACCTATTTAAAAAGCATGGTAAAGATTTTGAGCAAATGGATTGGGATGCTTTTGAATCAGACTTCGCAGCAGAAAGAGCCTTATGGGGTACAGAACTAACCGAAAGGTTTGATGCTGTGCAAAGACAGAAGTCTGCTGAGAAGCATAACCCAAGAGTACAACAGTACTATGATGCTATGGATTTACTGGAACAAGTTGGATGGTTTGATAATCCTAGATTAACCGAAATGATTTCACAGTATCATGATCGTATGCCTAAAAGAAAAGACGGCTCTGGGTTAATGGAAGAATGGGACAAGTGGCTTAAAGGTGGAACCCAAGAAAGAACTAGGATAGAAAGGAATAGTTACTATAATGTAACTATTAAATTACTAAAACAAGAAAGAG
>Ga0114933_10003848_pt1 | contig 14375 bp, 10 predicted proteins | sample 4SBtaG_FD_89691 | JGI IMG/M metagenome (GOLD analysis project Ga0114933, IMG submission 89691) | Deep subsurface microbial communities from Kolumbo volcano to uncover new lineages of life (NeLLi) - 4SBTROV12_W25 metaG | ecosystem: Environmental > Aquatic > Marine > Volcanic | place: Kolumbo...
AGAACCTCGTGGGCCGGAGGATCGGCTACGTGGACTACGCGCTCTATGGCGCGACCTCGCTGGTCGGTGAGGGAGCGGTTCCCTCGCTTTCAGATCTCCCGTGGGTGGGCTGGAACCAGCGATCCGGCGCCAAGCTCACGTGGAAGTGGATGAAGAAACACGCCCCGAACGCCCCGACCGCCGTCGTCGTCGACACGACCGAGGTGTTCAGCTCGCTCATCCGCGAGGGCGTGGGCGTCGGTCACCTCCCCTGCATCGCTGGTGACGCAGACCCGGGTCTGCGTCGGATCTCTGACCCGATCCCTGGGTTTGGCATGGAGATCTGGGTGCTCACCCACCCCGATCTGCGCAACACCGCGCGCATCCGCGCCTTCATGCAGCACGTGGCGGAGGGGGTCGGTGAATACAAAGACAGCTTGGCCGGTCGGAGCGCGTGAGCCCGTAACCGCGACGAAACTGCGGCCGGGCGGCTCCGGCCTCAACCTGCAGGGCATCGCATGTCGAACAAGGTCGCCACGCATCGAGAAAACGACCGAGACCAACGCGCGCAGCGGACCAAGAAGGCCCGCTACGTCGAGACCGTCGTCTGGAGCACCGTCGCGCTGGCGCTGACCGCCTTCGCCGGCCCGGTGCTCTACGGCAAGCTGCACCACGTTTTTCTGCTCGAGACGGGGCAGTCGGCCACCGCGACCATCATGCAGCTTCACGACACGGGGCATCGGTACAACGACCACCCCGAGATGCGCATCCTCCTGCAGCTTCGAGGCGAGGCTGGCGACGCCTACCAGATCAGCGTCGACCACGTTCCGCCGCCGTTCGACCGCCCAGGCTACGAGGTCGGCGCCGTGCTCGACGTGCGCGTCGATCCGGAGGATCGCAACGAGATCGCCATCGCGGGCCTGAGCGCCTCATCAGGCCCGCCGGCCCGCTAGGCGATCAGACGCGGACGGTGCCCGCGATGATGCCGGCGTGCATCTCTTCGGTGAGTGGAACGAAGGTCTTGCTGACGTCGTCCCGCATGAAGAGGGGCTCGTCGATCGCGCTCGGGTCAAAACCCTCCTTCACGAGATCCACCTTTCGATGCTTCAGGGTTCCGGTGACCTCCATGGCGGCCCGCCTGCGCAGGAAAAGGGGACGCGCGAAGGCGGCAAGATCTCGGGAGACGTGTGTGTAGAGCGCCTCGAGGTTCAGGTCCTCGGGGGCGACGATCGCGGCCATGCCGGCCCGACCGTCCGCGCCTGGGATTTGCACTCCGTAGACGTTCACTTCGTCGATCGCCTCGAAGACGCTGAGCACCTCGGTCACCTCGCTCGTCGCGACGTTCTCGCCCTTCCATCGGAAGGTGTCGCCGATCCGGTCGACGAAGTAGAAGTAGCCGTCGGCATCGCGGCTGAGGAGGTCGCCACTGCGGAACCAGCGATCTCCGGGCTTGAACGCGTCCGTGAGGATCTTCTTTCGCGTCGCCTGAGGGTCGGCGTACCCGTCGAAGCGCCCGCCGGGTTTGCTCTCGTCGATCAAGCCGATCACCTTGCCGGTTTGGCCCGGCGCACACTCGATGACGCGACCATCCGCGTTTCGCACGACCTCTTCACGCTCGACGTCGAATTCCACGACGCGCACGTTCATGATGTTGCGCGTGTACGGGGGGAGCCGCCCCACCGAGCCGACCTTGTCGTCGATGTTGAAGAAAGCAACGTTGCCCTCACTCGAGCCGTAGAACTCGACGATGTGCGGCAGCCGAAAGCGATCGCGAAACCCCTCCCAGACCTCCGGACGCAGCCCGTTGCCCATGCAGCAACGGATGCGGTGACGCCTCTCGTCCGGGTGAGGCGGCGAGTTGACCAGGTATCGGCAGAGCTCCCCGACGTACGTGAACATGGTGCAGCGGTGTTGGACGATGTCGGTCCAGAAGTGGCTCGCGGAGAACTTGTCGCGGATGACCAGGCAAGCGCCGACGGTGAGCGCTGCGCCCACGCCGCCCATGCCACCGGTGCCGTGATAGAGGGGCATCGGCACGTAGATCCGGTCCGTCTCGTTGCTCCCCATCGCGCCCGCGAAGCCGTGCATCATGTTGAGCCCGCGGATGTGTGTGATCTTTGCCGCCTTGGGCAATCCGGTCGTGCCGCTCGTGTAGATGTAGATCGCGCTCTCCTGGCACATCACGCCTCGGCGCACGTCCGCTGAGAGCGGCGCCCCGCTGAGCGCGGAGAGGGTCTCGTCGAACGAGCGAGCGCCCTCGATGCCAGCCTCTACGCCAGGCGGGTTCTGCTCCCAGACCACCGGCGGGTCCTCCAGCGTCGACACGCCGCTCGCCCACTGATCGGCGTGCTCGCCTCCGATGATGAGGTGTTTGCAGCCCGAGGTGCGCACCGAGTGCGCGAGCGGGACGCCGCGCAGGTGACTGTTGATCAGCGCACAGACCCCGCCCATCTTCAGCACGCCCAGCCACATGCAGACGTACTCGAGTCGGTTGCTCATCATGAGCCCGACGACGTCACCACGCCTCACCCCCTGGGCCTGAGCCCAGCGCGCGACGCGGTTCGCGAGCTCGTCCATCTGACGGTACGTGAGCGTCCGGTCTCCATCGACGAGCGCGTCTCGGTGAGGTCGCTCCCGTACCCATCTCTCGATGGCGTCCGGAATCGTGTTCTCGACGTTGGGCTTGGCCTTGCGGATCCGGCTCAGGATCGTGCCGAAGGTCCGGACGAAACGCGCCTCGCGCGCGATCTTCTCGCGAAGGTTCTGGAGCATGTCGACAAGGGTACCGCGCTCAGCGCCCGAGGAATTTACGACCCTCACCCATTGACGCGCTTCATTATCGTGTCTAAGTGACACTTATAGGTTACATGCAATGAGCATCAAAGCCCTCAAGTGTCCACACTGCCTCGCCCCGCTGCCGCTCTCTGGCGGTAAGGCGATGGTCTGTCGGTTCTGCGAGCACGTGCTCGTCGACCTCCCCGATCTCTGGTGGGCGCGCCCCGTCGACGTGCCCGCGTGGGCCGGGCGCGATGAGGACCGCGGCAAGCCGCGCGTCGGCTTGAGTCGCCACCGCTATGTGCTCAGACAGAAGCTGGCGAGCGGAGAGGCCGCCGATGTTTACCTCGCTCGCCGCGACGCTCGCCTCAGTGAGCAGGTCGTGCTGAAGGTCGCGCGTGGCGGGGCCGGCTCCGAGGGCGCCAAGGCGCTGACGCGGGAATGGCGGGTCCTCGGACGATTGAGCGGGAGCGGCGCGAACGGATCGGACTACTTCTCACGCCTCCTTCCGCAGCCGGTGGCGCAAGGCGCCCTGCGCATGGAGGCCGGCGACTCGGCCTACGGCGTCGCGTACCGATGGCGGTCCGGGTTTCGCCACACGCTCGCTGGCGTGCGGGAGCGACACCCCAGGGGCGTCGAGCCACGGGTGGCGGTCTGGATGTGGAAGCGCATGCTCGAGATGCTCACCTGGGTTCATGCGAGCGGGTTCGTGCACGGCGCGGTGCGACCCGAGCACTGCATCGTGCATCCGACGGAGCAAGGTGTCGTGCTCGTCGGCTGGTCGAGGGCACAGTGGCGCCACGGCTCGAAGGGCGCGGCCTCACGGCCGGGCGAAGACATCGCGGCGAGCGCCCGGGTCATCGTTCGCGTGCTCGGCGGAGACGCAGCGCGCCTCTCATCGAAGGTCCCCGCTGGGCTGGCCCGTCTGGTGCTCGCTCAGGCGGAGGACGCCCACCACGACGCGTGGGAGGTGCGGGAGCAACTCGTTTTGGCGGCGGCCGAGGCCTTCGGTCCGCCCGCGTACACACCCTTTTCGATGGACGAGGGTTGAGAAAGAAGGAGAGAGAACATGGGATATGGAAGCTACAGCCTCGACGCGCACCGAGCGCTCACCACGGCGCGGGCGTCGATGCCTCGAGAGAAGGTGTTCAAGCAGAGCAAGTGTCATCCGCTCATGAACCCCCACGGGATTCGGGTTCGAGAGAGCCGGGACAGCGAGACACATCCGAACTCACTCGGCATCGTCTTTGCGCTCGACGTGACCGGCTCCATGGGCGGCATTCCGGTCAAGCTCGCGCGCCGAGATCTGCCGACCTTCATGTCGACGCTGATGGATTGTGGGGTGCCGGATCCCCAGGTGCTCTTCATGGCGGTCGGCGACGCGAACTGTGATAGGGCGCCGCTGCAGGTTGGACAGTTCGAGTCCGAAGCCGAGCTGATGGACCAGTGGCTCACCTGGTCGTACCTCGAAGGCGGGGGCGGGGGCAGCAACCAGGAATCCTATGAGCTCGGCCTCTATCTGGCCGCCCGTCACACGTCGATGGACTGCTTCGAGAAGCGAAACCACCGCGGCTACCTCTTCATGACGGGCGACGAGAACCCGTACCCGCGGATCTCGAAGGCGCAGGTGAAGTCGTTGATCGGCGATGAGCTCGATGACGACATCCCGCTCGAGAAGATCGTCTCGGAACTCTCGGTCATGTACGAGCCCTTCTACCTCATCCCCGACGCGCGCCGCGCGCAGCGGTGCGAGAAGATGTGGCGCGACCAGCTCGGTGACCACGTCATCCTGCTCGCGTCGCCGGACGACATCTGCCACGCGTCGGCGGTCCTGGTGGGGCTCTGCGAGGGAGCGCTCTCCGACATCGACGAGGCCGCGAAGCGGCTGCGCGACAAGGGGCTGAAGCGAGCTCGTGTGGGAGCGATCGTGACTGCGCTCGAGCCGTTCGCGGCGTCCCTCACACCACGGGCGGCGCCCTCACTCGGCCGCGCAGCACGGCTGCACTGAGCCAGCGAAGTGCGCGGGCGGTCGCGCTCATCGGAGTGGTCACATGTGGAGAGCGGGAGGAATGATGAAGAGAGCGAGTGTCGTCGTTGATCTGGGCTTCGGGGATGCCGGCAAGGGCACCGTGGTGGACTTCTTGGTGCGTGATCGGAGCGCGCACACCGTGGTGCGCTTCAACGGCGGCGCTCAGGCGGGCCACAACGTCGTGACCGCCGACGGCGCCCACCACACGTTCTCCCAGCTCGGCGCCGGGACCTTCTCTGCGGGGGTCGCCACCCACCTGAGCCGCTTCGTCGTGGTGCATCCCACGGCGCTCTTGGTGGAGGACGAGCGGATCCGAGCTGCGGGGGTCCGCGACGCGCTCTCTCGCGTGACGATGCACGAGGCGGCACTCGTGACGACTCCCCACGCCCAGGCGCTGGGGCGGCTTCGCGAGCTCTCGCGCGGCGACGCGCCTCACGGGACCACGGGCGTCGGCGTCGGGGAGACGATGCGCATCGCGCTCGAGGAGCCAGGCCTCGCCGTACGGGTCGCCGACCTGCACCGACCGGCCGCCCTTCGCCGCACGCTGGCTCGACTTCGGGACTACGCGGCCGCTCAGGCGGGACCGCTCTCATCGCTCGACGCGCGAGCCCGGAAGGAGCGGGAGGCGTTGCTCGCGCCAGCGACGATCGAGGCTTGGCTCGAGGCGATCGCGCCGCTCCTGAGGCGGGACATCATGGTCGGCGACGAACACCTCGCGGAGCTCCTCGCAGGCCCGGGTGAGATCGTCTTCGAGGGGGCTCAAGGAGTCTTGCTCGATGAGTGGCGAGGGTTTCATCCCTACACGACGTGGAGTACATGTACGACGCAAAATGCACTCACGCTGCTCGGCGGCTATGACGGAACGATCGAGCGCTTCGGGGTCACACGCACCTACGGAACCCGTCACGGCGCGGGCCCCTTTCCAACGGAGATCGACGGCCTCGAGGCGGCCAGCGAACCGCACAACGTCGACGTCGGTTGGCAGGGGCGGTTTCGTCGCGGGCGGCTCGACCTGCCGCTCTTGCGGTACGCGCTCGCCTGCTCTGAGGTCGACGCGTTGGCGCTCACCCACCTCGACCGCATCACTCCAGGATGGATGGCATGCACGGACTACGAGGGGCTCAGTGTGCCGTTGCGCCCGGCTGCGGACCCGCACGACCTCGTGCACGCCGAGCGCCTCGGCGAAGCCCTCTCGCGGGTCGCGCCCGTGCTCTCGCGCACGCCCGACCGCTTTGAGGAGTGGCTCGAGGACCAGCTCGAGCTGCCGGTGACGCTCACCTCCGCGGGGCCGCGTGCGTGCGACAAATCGTGGAGGGGGAGCGTTCCCTCGCTCAGGCGGCTCGCTGCACCGGCGACTTGCGCACCCGCTTCGCCTTGAGCTGGTAGCTGTCCGCGAGCTCCGGCTTCACGCCGTTCTCGAGGTCGCCGAGCCAGGGCATCATCAGGCGGCGAGGCACGGTGATTTTGTCCGTGGTGCGGTACGTACGGAAGACGAGATCCCAGATCGGCGAGGTGACGCCGTGGTTGTAACGAGCGTCCACGAAGTGGTGGTAGAAGTGGTGCCGTCGGGCCCAGCGGCCATAGAAGCCGAAGCCTGCGTGGATGTGCTCGAGCCGGTGCAGGAGCTCGTAGAAGAGATAGAAGCCTGCGAACCCGGTGGCGTACGCGAGCCCCGGAAAGAGGCCGGCGATCCAGACCGCGGGCGCGGTCACGACGCCCAAGATGACGAGCGCCGCCGCGGCCTTCGTCCAGGTGGGAGCGAAGTAGTCGCCCTCCACGTGATGGCGGATGTGCTCCTTCGCGAAGGGGTTCGGGCGGAAGCGCTGATCATGACCGAGAAATCGGTGAATGGTGTATTCGGCGAACGACCAGGTGGTGGCGCCGAGCACGAGGCCGAGGACGATTTGCATAGCGGTCATGAGAGGTCTCCTGAAGCGATGAGCGTGGCGGCGTTCTGTTGGGCGTGCTCCACGGAAGAAGCGCTGGCTCCCCATCCGATGAGCAAAGTCTGGGTGGAGGTGTTCACGAGGCGGTCGATGTCGATCAGGCCCGGCGCGACGCGCTGTTGCTTGTGCATCTGCAAGATGCCTTGAGTCGAGGTGAAGATGACGAGCGCGCGTTCCACGACGTCACCGGCGTCCAGCGCCCCCGCCTCGGCGGCCGCGGCGAGCGCCTCAGCCAGCGGCGCCATGGTCTGGATCATCTTGTTGACGACCGGTTCGGCCGCCTCCGGACTGGTGAGGAGCAGCTCAGGCTCGGCGAACGAGAGCGCGATCAGCGTGAACTTGTGCGCCTGCCGCCGCGCAAACGCCCGGTACCGCAAGACCATCAGGAACACACGGGTCAGGGGCTCGTCCCCTGGCAAGGTCAGGCCGGCCAGGTCCTCTCGCACCTCTTCGAGGATTCGCTCGACGAGCGCCGAGAGCAGCATGTCCTTCGACGAGAAGTACCGGTAGAGCGCGCCGGGCGTGTAGTCGCAGGCGTCGGCGAGGCGGCTCATCGAGAGCCCGGCAAATCCTCGCTCCGTCACGATCGCCATCGCGGTGTCCAAGATCCGCCGCACGTTTGCCTCTCGGCGACGAGTGCTCGGCTTCGCTTTGGCGTGACCCATGAGCAAAAAGTAAACGCTATTTACAAAATGACAAGGTGAAACTTTGCGGCCGGCTCAGATCGGCCGTTGGGCTCGGTCTCGCCGGCCTTTGCTGAGGGCGTTTTCAGCCCGCCGAGGAGACGCTCAGCGGCCGGGCGGCCCGAAGCTCTCTCGGAGCAGCGATCGCATCGTGACGGCTAGCTCTTCGACCTGTGGCTCGAGGAAGAGCGTCGCGTGGTCGACCGGCAACACGCGCAGGTCGATGTTGGGCGGCACGGTTGTCGCGCGGTACGTGCGCGAGAGCAGGACGATGACGTCTTCCTCGAATCTGCGCTGGTAGCTCGACTGCGCATCCAGGTAGGTCCGGGCCAGGGCCTGATCGCGGGCCAGGCCGCCGGGTGTGTCGGTCTGGTAGTCCTTCTTGCCCATGCGCACTTTGATGTCGTCCATCAGGGTCTGAATTCTCGCGCGGGCGTCTCGGAGGAGCATGCGTCGGTCGCTGGAGATCGCCGCTTTCAGCGCCCGCACGATCCGGTCCCCTCGCGCGCTCTCGAGCCCCTCGCCAAGCATCCATCCGCCGTCGATCGCGACGAATGCGCGCACATCGACGCCGGCTTTGATGAGCCGGGGGTACATCTCCGCCGCGACCTTGGTGTCGTGGCAGAAGCCGGTCAGCACGACCGGCCTGTCTCCGCAGTGCGGCGTCAGCTCGCTGCAGAACTCTTCGGCGATGACATGCAGTTCCCCCGTCTCGATCCATGCGTCGGGCAGCCCGAAAACGTTCAGGCCGGTCACCCCCCACTCGAGGTGCTGCGCTAGCGCGCGTGCCTGCGCGGGGCTGCCGACAAAGACGACCAGTCCGCCCTCTTCTCGCTCTTGAATCAGGTCCAGGTAGCGAGGCGCATCCGCCTGGTCGGTGGACATCCGAGCGACGAGCCCGGAGGGCGTCGGCGAGCGGAAGAGATCAACGATCGGCACCCGCTCTCCCGATGCCTCTTCGATCCTCCGCACGAGTCGAATGGCCAAGAACGAGTTGCCACCGGAATCGAAGAAGCTGGCGTCGGCGCCGAGCGGCCCTCGACCGAGGACTTCGCCCATCAGAGACGCGATCAGACCTGCGGGCGTGCCCTTCGGCGGAACGGACTCCGACACCGGCGGGGGCAGCTCGCTCGGGCGGAGCGCGCTCCGGTCGATCTTCCCGGCGCTGGTCCGGGGGATGTGACCCACCTGCTCGATGTGATCAGGCACGCTGTAGCTCGGCAGAGCGTCGCTCAGCTCAGCCCGGAGCCTCGCGACATCGAGTCGCTCTCTGCCGCCGTCGGTGTTCTCCCCAACGACAAACGCGCAGAGCTTCTTGACCGGTCCGAGCTTCACCAGGGACGCGGCCGCTTGGGATACGCCGGCGAGCGCTTCGAGTGCGGTCTCGATGCCGCTGAGCTCGACGCGGTAGCCGCGCACCTGCACCTGCCCGTCGATCCGCCCGAGCCACTCAAGTTGGTCCTCGGCGTTGAGCCGCACATGGTCCCCTGTGCGATAGGCGGGGCCGCCGCTTCGCGGATCCGGGACAAAGCGCTCAGCCGTCTGATCCGGGCGCTCGAAGTAACCGCTCGCGACCGTCGGGCCAGCGACGATCAGCTCGCCCACGAAGCCGGGCGGCAGCGGCCGGAGATCGGGGTTGACGACGCAGGCGTCGACGCCCGCGATCGGTCGCCCGATCGGCACGGGGATGCCCGTGTCCGCCGGCACGTCATAGAGGGTTGCGAACACCGTGGCCTCGGTCGGGCCGTATTCGTTGTAGAAGCGCGCGTGGCTGGCGCGTTCGTGGTGCCTTCGGGCGAGCTGAGGCGGGCACGCTTCGCCGCCTACGATCACGACCTCGACGGAGCTCATGTCGAGCTCGTCCATCGAGAGCAGCTCCGAGTAGAGCGCGGGCGGCACGTCGAGGTGGGTGATGGCGCGAGCTCTGATCAGGCGCGCGACGTCGAACGGATCGTGGCGCTCTTCCTCGGTCGCGAGGACCAGGGTGTCTCCCGCGCAGAGCGTCCAGTAGAACCCGGCGACGAAGGAGTCGAACGAAGGCGAATGGAGCGAGAGGAAGCGGGTCGGGGCGTTCCCGTAGCCCGCGACACGACTGTCGAGCTGGGCGGACAGGTTCGCGTGTGAGATCACCACCCCCTTGGGCCGTCCCGTCGTCCCCGAGGTGAAGATCACGTAGGCCGGGTCCTCCGGTGTGGGGCCTGGCGGAAGGGCCGGGGCCTCACGCGTGAGCGCGTTCGTCATCCAATCGGAGGAGATCTCACAATCGACCTTCGCCTCCGCGAGCACGATCCGCGCGCGGCTGGCGTCGCCACCGAGCGGAACGTAGGCCGCGCCCCGAAAGAGCGACGCCAGGCTCGCGACCACGGTCGGATAGGGGGCCATCGCGTGCAGGGCGACGCGCGCTCCGGCCCTGACGTCGAGCTGACCCACAACCCGCGCGACGTCGCTCATGAGCCTCTCGTAAGAGTAGGACTCGGCCTGGGACCGCACCGCGATCTGGTCCGGCATGCGCTCTGCGATGTCCGCGATCCGGGCGGCGACGGTTCGCTCGTCCCGCGCAAGGGGTCCGCCGACGAGCCCTCGGGCATCGCGCGCGAGGTCCCTCTCGGTCATGTAGCGCGCGCTGCTGAGCGGCCCAGGTGCCTTGGCCAAGAGGCTGAGCTGCGCTTGCACGCGGCGAAGTTCGAGCGCGTAGCGGCCGCTCGGAGAGGCGATGAAACAAGCGTCGCCCTCGATCTGCAGCGCGAGGTCCGCCTGCGCGTCAGGGGCTCGATCGATCGCGATCTCGATCTTCCAAGGGAGGGGCGGGCGGAGTCGCCAACGCGCGGAGGCGTCGAGCGTGTAGGTGCCTCGCTTGTCGACGCGCGCCAGCTCCTTGTCGAAGGCCGCGAGGTAGGCCGACATGTCACGCTCACCGAGCGCGGGGAGGCGCAACGGCACGGAGCCGGAGAAGAAGCGCTCGTCGGTCTTGACGCGGAGTCCGATGACCGCCGCTCGCTCGCGCCGGGTCTGAAGGAGGTAGGCGGCAAATGCGGCGGGGGCGGCGCCCCGTTCGATCGGCAGGGCGATCCTCGCGCTCTCACCGGGTGCCGCGAGGGGCAGGGCCCAGTCGAGGCGCGGAGCCTGGAGGCGCCCCATCCAGTAGCTCTCGTGCCGTGAGAGGGAGGCGCAACCCGCCACGCACGCCTCCATGAACTCGGGGCTCGGCGAGAGGATCGCGTCGGGCGGCTCTGTCGGCGTGCCATCCGGCCGACGAAAATCGGAGAGCTCGAGCGTGCCGTCCTGGCACCCGACCAGCCACGAAGCGCCCTGACGACGGGTCTCTCCGACCCCGAGCTTCACCTCGCCGAAGCGAACCCTGCGCGGCAAGCGCAGGACCCGTTCGCCCCCGACCTCTGCCAGCACGCGCACACTCGCGAGCCGGTTGACCGCCGGTCCGAGGTCGAGCGCCCGAGACCACCGCTCGAAGCTCTTCGCCGAGCCGCTCGGGTCCAGCAGCGCTGCGTTCGGCGGCACCGCGTCGAAGCCGAAATAGGACGGAGTGCCTCGCTGAGGAGTCGCCTCGACCGAGTCGCTGACGATGCGCGAGAGCAGCTCGTCGAGCGCATCGAGCCCTGCGTCGAAGCACTTGGCGTTCAGCACCGCGGCGGTGTCGTCGGACGCGATGGGCACGTCTCGCCAGACGTAGATGTCCCCGTCGTCGATGCCCTCCCGCACCTCGTGAAGCACGCTCGCGTGCATCTTCTCGCCAGCCGCGATGGCCCAACTCGTCGCGTTGAGGCCGCCATAGGCGGGCAGCGGGGAGTCGTGCCAGTTCGCCGCCAGCTTGTTCACGCGGCCCAGGATCGCCGCGTTGAGGACGATCGGGTTGTCGACGCTGAAGAGGTAGTCGACGGTGCGCTCCGCGACGAAGCGCTCGATGGCCTTGCGGCCGCGCAGGACGGGAAGCCCCCGCTCCTCAGCCATTTGGGTTAAGCGCGGGTCGCGGGTCGCCACAGCGACCACCTCGGCGACCTTCTCGATCTTCTCCAAAGACTGGGCGGCGAAGCCACCTTCTCCGACGATCAAGGCGGATGCGCCGGGCAGCAACACAGGTTCCATTGCCGACGAGACTACAACTTGCGGCGCTCGGGGGCATCCCCGCAGTGAGAGCGCGGTTCGCATCGGCGGCCTGGCTGACACCCGCTCGGGGCGCTGCTACCGTCCGCCGGCGATGACCAAGCTTCTGCTGATCGCCGACGTATCGGCGACGCCCAAGGGCGAACAGGTTCTGCTCTCGAAGAAGTTCGTGACGGGCATGCAGATGTACGCCGAGCACTGGCCCGGCGAACTGCATGCGGTGCTGCGACCGGAGAATGTGGATCCGGAGAACCTCGACGTGCGCGAGTGGAAGCGGGGCGAGCTCGGTTTCGAGCTAGAGGTCCGCGAGTTCGAGGGCGAAGGGTTCCGCGCGTGGCTTCGTGAGCTCTCGCCCGACGTCGTGATGGGCGGCGCCAACGACCGCATCATGGACATCGTCGACCAGTGTGATGCGATCGGCGCTCGCTTCGTCTGCTGCACCGAATACAACTTCAAGACGAACTTCCAGATCATCGCTGCCAGTAAGGCGAGCCGCCTCCAGAAGCTCCGCTCCGGGGTCTGGATGACGAAACACATGTGGCAACGCCGCGAGATCGTTCGCCGCTCGGCCGGGCTGCAGACCAACGGCACCCCCACGTACGATGAGTACCGAGGAGACAACGCAAACACGCTCCTCTACTTCGACTCCCGCATCCGCGCCGACATGATCGTCACGGCCGAGGAGCGCGAGGCACGCCTGAAGCGAATGAACGATCCGAGCCGCCCACCTCGGCTCATGTTCAGCGGTCGCCTCAACGCGATGAAGGGCGCCGACCACCTGATCGACGTCGCCCTCGAGCTTCGCCGCCGCGGAGCCGAGTTTCGGTTCGACATCTGCGGCGACGGAACGCTGCGGGCCGACATGCAGTCGCGCGTTCGGTCGCTCGGGCTCCGCGACTACGTCGAGTTCAAGGGCATCCTCGACTTCGAGGCGGAGCTCGTGCCCTACGTCCGGAAAGAGACCGACCTCTTCATCTGCTGTCATCGCCAGGGCGACCCGTCCTGCACGTACCTGGAGACGGCCGCCTGCGGCGTGCCCATCCTCGGGTACGACAACGATGCGTTTGTCGGCATCCTGCAGCGCTACAAGATCGGCGTCTCCTCACCGATGGACGACCCGGTCGCGCTCGCCGACGTCGTGCAGGACGCGATCGCGCACCCCGAGCGCATGGCCGACTACATCGGCGAGGGCGTGCGCTTTGCCGAGGAGAACACCTACGACCGGGTCTTCGCGCAGCGCATCGCTCACGTGCGGAGCGTCTGCGGCATCTGAGGCCCCGCGCGCTTCCGGGCCGCCTCCGCTTCAGGCGATCGCTCGGCTCGCCGCTGGCGGCCTCGGCGCTCAGCTCACCTCGACGCAAAATCGCTGAATGAGCGACGCGTAGAGTTCGGTCGCCGCCGCGATGCCCGCGCGCGTGGTGTACTCATTGGGCTGGTGCGCCACGTCGATGCTGCCCGCGCCGCAGACGATCGTCTCCATGCCCATGTTCTGAAAGAAGGGGCCCTCGGTGCAGAACATCACGGCGCGCGAGGGCTTGCCCGTGAGGTCTTCGGTCGCCCGCACGAGCGCTGCATCGACGGCGGTCTCGAACGGAGGGACCCCCGGAACCAACGTCGAGAGCGCGATGTCCACGGCCGCCGAGTCGAAGCGGCCCAGCACGGCGTCGCGGATCTGAGCCCGGGTCGCCTCGAGCGCCATGCTCGGCAGCGGCCGCACATCGTAGGTGAGTGCGCAGCTCCCGCAGATCCGGTTGGGGCTGTCGCCGCCCTCGATCCGGCCGAGGTTGAGCGTCGGCACGGCCACCTCGAACGCGTCGTTGCGATGCGACGCCTGCAGCTCGGCCCGCACCGAGAGCAAGGCGCTGATCACCTCGTGCATCGCCTCGAGCGCGCTCTCGCCGAGCGACGGATCAGACGAGTGACCGCTGCGCCCGTTGACAACGATTTGCTCCATGAGCACGCCCTTGTGCATGTGCACCGGGCTCAACCCGGTCGGCTCACCGATCACACAGTGGGTCGCGGTCGGTCGACCGGCGTCGACGAGGGCGCGCGCCCCCGCCATGGTGCTCTCCTCGTCGGCCGTCGCGAGCAAGACCACCGGCCGCTTCAGCTCTCCGGCGGCGAAGCGCTGCGCCGCATGCAGGGCTGCCCCGAAGAAGCCCTTCATATCCGCTGAGCCGATGCCGAAGAGGCGGCCGTCCTTCTCCACCAACTCCAGCGGATCGGTCGCCCATCGGGCCGCATCGAAAGGCACGGTGTCGGTGTGTCCGGAGAGCACCAGGCCGCCGGGGCCGTCGCCGAGCGTCGCGATCAGGTTGGCCTTCTCGGGGTCGGCCAGCGGCATCACCTCGACGGAGAAGCCGACGTGCTCGGCCCACTCCGCGAGCGCGTTGATGACGCCGAGGTTCGATTGATCGTGGCTGGGATCGGGAGAGCTCACGGAGGGCTCTGCGACCAGGGCTCGAACCAGCTCGACGGCGTCAGGCAACGGCATGGGCTGGAGGGTAGCGCGACCCCGTCCTGCGTGGATCAGGCTGGGACCGATTGTGCCTTTCCTTCCGCGGTCTCGCCTGCGCGTGCGCGCCGCGCCAGTTCACGATCCAGCACCGAGAGCCGCATCCACAAGAGGGTCGCGAAGAGCGCGATGCCCCCTGCCAGGTGCAGCGTGACCACGGTGGCGTCGAGCGCGCTGGTGACGCTCCAAAGCCCAAGGCCGATCTGCGCGGCCACGATGGACACCGCGCCCACGGCGAAGGGTCGCAAGCGAGCGCTCGCACTGGACCGAAACACCACGATCGCGACCCCCACCACCGCGACGGCGACCGCGATCGCGACCCCACGATG
>Ga0114933_10003855_pt1 | contig 14352 bp, 14 predicted proteins | sample 4SBtaG_FD_89691 | JGI IMG/M metagenome (GOLD analysis project Ga0114933, IMG submission 89691) | Deep subsurface microbial communities from Kolumbo volcano to uncover new lineages of life (NeLLi) - 4SBTROV12_W25 metaG | ecosystem: Environmental > Aquatic > Marine > Volcanic | place: Kolumbo...
AAGGCAACAAACTATAAGCTCTCTTATTTCACACTTAGATAGAGAAAGAGAGGGTAATCTATCGAGTGCTATAAGACTTTTTGTGCTTAGAGAAATTCAAGAAAAAAAGGGTAATAGTTTTAGAAACTAAAATCAAATTATTTTACAGACTTCGCCGAACTGCAACCTTGGGGCTCTGCTGGGAATATTATCCCAGACGCCATAACCTAGATTGCAGAGAAAATTAGATTTTATTTCGGTTCCAGCAAAAAATTCCTCATCGACTCTTGCATTGTCGAAACCCGACATTGGACCACAATCCAACCCTAACGAGCGAGCGGCTATAATAAAGTATGCACCCTGCATAGAACCATTTCTAAACGCAGTAGTTTCCGCAAATTCAGGATTATTTTCAAAAAGCTGGCTCATGTCTTTAAATGGAAATAGTTTATTTAGGTTCTTCCAACAAGACACATCATATCCAATAACCGCACAAACAGGGGCGGTCATAGTCTTTTCTAAATTTCCCGAAACAAGCGCTGGTCTCAATCTCTCCTTTCCACTACTGCTCTTTACAAAAATAATCCGCGCAGGCGAAATATTCATACTAGTAGGAGCCATTTTCATGAGAGAATATAAATCTTCAAGGATCTTGTCTTCAACTCCTTTTTCCTGCCAAACATTATGAGTTCTAGCTTCATTGAACAAAACGTCTAAGGCTAACGGATCGACCTGAGATACGGTGCTGGCAGATACTTCTGGCATAAGGTATTCCTTTTGTTAATTCTTCAAAATAAGTATATAACCTTCGCTGCATATTTCCAATTAAAGGCTCTAGAAGTATAAGAAGATTCTAATAAAAAAATTACATCAAAGGTACAATTATGGAATTTTTCCTTGCATACATACCATCAGAATTAACGTCCCTTGAAGCGTTAGGACTAATAGTATTTAGCTACTTTACTTCAGCTGTAACGGTTACATTTGGTATTGGTGGGGGTGTAATGATGTTAATGGCCATGGCGTCAATACTGCCCGTTGCTATAGTTATCCCTGTCCATGGCGCCGTTCAGATGGGATCAAATGGTGGTAGAGCAATAATGATGGGCTCTCATCTGGATTGGTCGATCTTTAAATACTTTGTTCTTGGCTCTGTAATAGGGGCAATTATAGCTGGACAAGTTGTCGTCTCTCTCCCTAAGGATTGGTTGCGTCTAATACTTGGTCTATTTGTAATTTGGATAGTGTGGGCACCAAAACTAAATAAACGTGACACAAATCCAATTGCTTTTATACCAATTGGCATGGGCACAACATTTGCCAGCATGTTCGTTGGCGCAACTGGTCTTTTAGTAGCTGCTTTTTTATCTCCCGGAAAACTTGGTAGAATGGCTACTGTCAGCACACAAGCTACGTGTACAATGGTTCAACATGGCTTAAAAGTACTAGTATTCGGTGCATTAGGTTTTACATTCTGGGAATGGTTGCCCCTTATAGTAACCATGGTGGTTACTGGCTTTATCGGCACTTACACCGGTAAATATATTCTCAACAAAATTCCAGATAAGTTTTTTGGAATGCTGTTTAAAGGCATGTTAACTCTGCTTGCTATTAGACTGGTTTATATAGCGGGATTGAACCTTATGTCTTCTTAGGACAATGTCGCTTGCAAAAATTCTTGCTACAGACTTCGCTGTCAGTCCCACACCTGCCTTAAAAAATTTAACCAGTTTTCCCCCAAAACTCTCCTTATTCTTGTTTCATTCCAGCCGGCCCGTTCCATGGCAGGGACAAAGTTTCCAAAATCCCCAAGAGTTTCTAATCCCTTGGGCATACTGGGAACTTTTTTATGTGGTGTAGATGTTGGCCGGCCTTTTCCTTTATCAGAAGATAGATAGTTAAAAAATTGAATGTCTTGGTCCTGAACCCAGTCTGTTCCTATTCCTGCTTTTTCTTCACCAACAATATTGATCAAATAGTCAAGGGCTGTAATGCAATCATCTAAAGTTGTTTCCTCTCCCTTCGGTAGAAAAGGCGTATAGCTTGCAAATCCAACAAAACCATCTGCTTCTGCAATTTCTCTAAGTTGTTTATCGGTTTTATTCCGTGCATGCTTCTTTAACATCGGGCAGCAATGTGTATAAGCAACTGGTTTTTTCGAATGCTGAATGGCGTCTGAACTGGTCTTTGGGCCCACATGCGATAGATCGATTAGAATTCCTAACCTGTTCATTTCATCAATTGCATGGCGCCCAAAATCGCTTAATCCACTATCATTCGTCTCCCAACAACCAGAGCCAACTAAATTTTGCGAGTTATAGGTTAATTGTATTATTCGAACGCCAAGTTCCCTAAATAGGGCTAAGTAGCGCACGTCGTCTTCTATTCCGCTTGTGTTCTGCCATCCCAGGATTATACCGACTTTGCTTTGGGATTTAGCCGCCAGAATATCTTCTGTATTATAAACCTGCATGATTAAATCGCTATGCTCTTCAAACCACAATTTCCATTGGGAGATATTTCCCATCGTTTCTGAAAAGCCATCCCATACGCAGCAGGTACAGTTAGCGGCGGTAATGCCGCCCTTGAGCATATCCTCAAAAATCTTTGGAGAGAAATTTGATATATTCAGCCCATCTATAAAAATCGCGTCATGAAAATTGTTATTCATTTTTATCCAAACTATTTTCTGATAAATTATAAAGCTTAAAGCTCCGGCCACCAGCGTTTGTTTTCCGGTATTTCGTCTCCAAATAACTCTGGTTCTTCATAAGAATACAAGTTACACAAATGCTTCGGAAAGTCCTCTTTAAAGATACTTGCAGTTATTCCCTTCACTAATCGGTCTGCGCCATCACTGATGGCTGGAATATCTCCACTGACGTTACCATGGCTGACAGTAGCTGCAAATGTGAATTCGTGAATGTTCTTCAAGTAGGGAGCTTTTCCTAAAACTTTTTCCTGCAACTCAAAATCAAAGCCGAGATCTGGAAAATCCAAGAATTCGCCAAAATTTTTATTATGCGTCAGGGATTTTGAATCTCGGAATGTTTTGATTTTTTCTGCAAAAGATTTAAGCAAGCGCGGCGCATTTACGTTAATTTTGAACCCCGTCCCAAGAATTACATGCTCAGCTTCAATCCCATGATGATTCGTTAGTAATAAAAGCTTTTCCTTTTCCTTTTTTACCTCCACCAATTCAGCATCGAGATGTAATTTTACATTCTTATGTTTCCAAACTCTCTGCACTGAATTTTGTGGCGGTGCCACCCGGTAATTAAAAACATAAGAGAGAAGGTTCATTCGTTCTTGCAAAGAAAGTCTTGGAAAGCCATTCGTGAACCCCGCATACACAGTGCTTTTCATTTTGTTAACTCTTGGAACAGCGGGCGCTCGGCAAAGTATATGTACCGAAGAGGCCCCCGCTTCCAGGGCGGCGGCAGCGTTGTCGATAGCTGAAGCACTAATGCCAATAACAGCTACTTCTTTTCCGTCTAGGCTATCAAAATTTATATCCTCTGTACTGTGTTGGCATTGCAGACCTAGAAAACCCTGCAAAGGAGCGGGAATTCTTGGTTCCGCCATCCCTTCGCGCCCGGTTGCAAGTATAATCTTCCTAACAGGCACTATGTCTTCGGTAGAGCCGTCCTTTACAGTAATATTAAAACCATGTTCAGCTGCGTCCACTGCCTCAACGTATTTCCCATTTTCAATGTTTAAATTCAGTACTTTCCGGTACCAAACAAGATATTCCATCCATGTTTGTGTCGGGATACGACCCAATTCGCCCCATGCGTTTAGACCCCATTGAGCTTCATACCAAGCCTGAAAGGTTAAGTTTGGCAATCCTAAAGCAGGTCCAGCAAGCGTTTTGGGGGACCGAAGCGTTTCCATACGGGCATACTTTGGCCACGGCCCCTCCCGGCCTTCTTCATTCGTATCAAATGTCCGGATATTACTTATACCAGCCCTTAAAAGTGCGAAAGTAGCCACAAGACCACACATTCCCCCGCCGATCACTGCGACATCCAAAACTGGCCGTCCTTCTTTTGTGTTGCGTGGAATTACCCAATCAGCAGGCGGGTATTGTAACATTTCCAGGTCGTGCTTGATCCTTTTTGAAAGTTGTTCAAGTCCAATTTGACACTCTGACAAAATAAGCCCCCATAACGACTGGATTATGAGAGAAATATAATGATAATGGACTGGAGTATCTAGTATTAGTCCGTATTATTGTGGCAAAATTATTGTTACTTGGATGTCAACATGTCCCATCGCATTGTATTGATTCACGCCGTGCCAATGGCTTTTGACCCAATCAAATGTGCTTTTGATGAATTTTGGCCAGAAGCTGAAATCGTGAATTTATTTGATGACTCTCTTAGTACAGATCGCGCAAAATCAAATGGCCTGACCACTGGTATGGCAAAACGCATTACTGACCTCGGAAATTACGCTGGAAATATAGGCGCAACGGGAGTTTTGTTCACGTGTTCCGCTTTCGGGCCCGCGATAGATAGAGTGGCTAATAATTTAACCATACCAGTTCTGAAACCGAACGAGGCGATGTTTGAACAAGCTCTAAAAATTGGCACCCAAATTGGAATGCTTGCCACATTCAAACAGAGCATTGCAACTATGACCAAAGAATTTCGCGAAATGAGCAAAGCCCTACCTTTGAATTATTCATTTGATGCTCAGCACGTTGAAGGAGCGATGGAATTATTGAGACAAGGTCATGAGTCCAAACACAATGAATTAATTGCTAAACATGCTGAAAGCATGCAACATCACGATGTATTAATGCTGGCGCAATTTTCGATGGCCAGTGCTAAATCAGCTGTTTCTAAGGTAGCGAAAGTGCCAGTACTGGCGCCACCAGAAGCAGCGGTAAAAAAATTACGTGGGATTCTCCTGCAGGAAGTGTAACTTCGACCCTAAAACTTAAATGTATCCGGAAATAGGTAATGGCAAATAATCACTTTATTAAAGCGTCACCTTCCACAGTTCATTGGGGTTATTTTGATGCTGAACTGATGCCTGCAATGGAGGTCCACTCGGGTGACACTATTGTTCTAAATTCTGTTTCGGGAGGACCTGATAATCTTCCAAGCAACGAATATTATGTCCCACCAGAACTCTTCGAAATTCACGAAAATGTGCCAAAAAAGATGCATGGACACATTCTAACTGGACCTATCCGCGTAAAGGGGGCAAAACCTGGCCAGGTGTTACAAGTTGATATTCTTGATATTAATTTACGGCAGGACTGGGGCTATAACTTTGTAAAACCACTATCTGGAGCCCTACCTGGTGAGTTTGACGAAATCTCTCATATAACAATTAAGCTAGATAAGGGAAAAAATGAAGGCGAGCTGCCATGGGGTACAAAACTACCTTTGAAACCGTTTTTTGGGGTAATGGGCTGCGCACCTCCAAAAAATTGGGGCATGATTACATCAATAATTCCACGAGCACATGGCGGAAATATGGACAACAAAGAGTTAGTTTGCGGCACATCACTTTTTTTACCTATTTTTGTAGAAGGAGCAAACTTCTCAGCAGGTGATGGTCATGGATGCCAAGGCGACGGAGAAGTTTGCGTAACTGCTATAGAGACCGCTTTGGAAGGCAAATTTCGCTTAACAATAAGAGACGATTTATCTCTTAATTTACCACAAGCTGAAACCCCATCACATTTCATAACTATGGCATTTGACGAGGATCTGGATGATGCCGCCAAGGAAGCGCTTCGCCAGATGATTACTCTAATAACTCAAAGAACGAATTTATCAAAATCTCAGGCCTACTCACTTTGTTCTCTGGCTGCCGATCTCAGAGTCACTCAGATTGTTAACGGCAATAAAGGGATACATGTAATGTTACCTAAAGTAGTTTTATAGGAGTTTGAAATGTTAAAGCAGCACAATAGATATCCGTATTCAAGCCTCCCTTCACGAACCCAATATGATTGGCCCGGCGGGAAAAAACTGGCGGTTTATGTGGCTATGAATATCGAAGCATTTAGCTATGGTGAGGGTAAAGGGGCCGCGATAGCACCCCCAGAACAAGCAAGAAGTCATAGTATTTTTTCATGGCGGGATTATGGAAATCGCATTGGATTTTGGAGGCTTATGGATATGTTTGACGAGCTGGACATCCCCGTTGAGCACCAAATAAACACAGCAATATACGAAGAATGTCCAGATATTCCATCCAGGATACGGCAGAGGGGAGACGAGTTCTTAGGTCATGGCTATACAAACTCTGAAGAACAAGAGGGTTTGTCTGAGGAAAAAGAGAGAGCAATGATACGCTCCTGTACAAAAGTGATTTCAGAGCAGGAAGGTAAACCACCGACGGGCTGGATGAGCCCTTGGCTTTCAAATAATGAAACCACAATGGATATTTTACAGGAAGAAGGCTATCGATATGTTATGGACTGGACGATGGATGACCAGCCTGTTTGGATAAAAACTAGAAATGGAAAGATTTTATCTATGCCATATCCGGTTGAAGCAAATGATAACCGGGGTATCGTTTGGTATAGATATACATCGGCGGAATTCACTGAAATGCTAATCGATAATTTCGATGAGATGTTAGAGCAGTCTCATAACGACGGCCATGCCTTAGTTTGTCCTATATCACTCCACCCTTTTGTAGTGGGACGCCCCTATCGGATAAGGCAACTTCGCCGCGCGTTTGAACACATTCTGAAGTACCGTGATAAAATTTGGTTAACAACACCAGGAGAAATCTGCAGCCATATAGAGGGGCTCCCAGACGGTGTAGTTCCTTTTGCAAAATATTAAATAAAACCTAATTGAGGCTTGATGCTATTTTCTGGATTTGTATCCAAGCATCTTCAACGTGCCTTAATTCTGTATTTGTCTGGCCAATTGACCACCTTATTACAAAATCACCGCGCACACGATTTTGGGTAAAATAGACACTGCCACTGTCATTTAGCTCATTTAGAAGCTTTAGGTTCAATTCATCAATATCTAGAAACTTGCCATTTTGCTCAGGCAGAAATCTGAAGTTAATCAAAGATAGTGATCGTGGCGTCACCAATTCAAAATTGCTTGATCTGTTTATCCATTCTTCAACTTGTGAGGCTAATTTTATGTGTTTTCTGATAATTTCTTGAAGTCCTTCCACGCCGTAATACCTAATAACAAACCAAAGTTTCAAGGATCTGAATCGTCTTCCAAGTGGAATACTCCAATCACGATAGTCAATTATATTTTCACTTTCATTATTCTTAAGATATTCGGGTAAAATGGTGAGTGTGCGTACAAGGGCTTCAGGGTCCTTTACAAAGTGAGCGGAACAATCGAAATTTGTCAGCAACCACTTGTGCGGGTTTATGACGATGCTATCAGCTAACTCGACTCCATCGGCCATTGCTTTTTGTTCAGGTAGTATCATTGCAGATCCTGCCCATGCCGCATCGACATGCAGAAACAAATCAAACTCCTCACAGACTGAAGCTATTTTTCTTATTGGATCAACGGCTCCAACTCCTGTCGTTCCAATGGAAGCAACAACACAAGTAGGGAGTGCTCCCTGCTCTAAATCTGATAGAATTTGTGCCCGTAGAGTGTCTGCACACATACCAAATTGACTATCCGTCCGAATAAAACGGATATTATCTCGCCCAAAACCTGCTATTTTGGCACCCTTTTCGGTAGACGAATGCGCTTCCTCCGACGTATACACAGTCAATTTTGAATTCTCTGCATTAAAGCCTGATTTATTAACTGTCCAGCCGGTGATTTTCTCTCGGGCAGTTAATAAAGCACAAAGTGTAGCACTTGAAGCTGAATCTTGAATAACGCCACTAAAGTTGTTTGGAAGGCCAATCATTTCTGACAGCCATTCCATAATTCGCGTTTCCATTTCCGTAGCGGCAGGGCTGGTCTGCCACATCATACATTGGGCGCCCAATGTAGCTGTGAGCATTTCTGCTAGTACAGATGGCGGACTTGAATTGGCGGGAAAATAGGCAAAAAATTTTGGATGCTGCCAATGCGTCACACCAGGAAGTATATTTGTTTCAAAATCTTCCAGTATGCTGTCCATAGACTCGCCTTTTTTGGGCGGCTTCTCTTGCAGCAAATCGGTTATTTGGCCGGGTTTGACCTGTGAACGAACAGGCAGTTTTCCTACAGAACCCATGTATTCTGCCATCCAGTCTACAAGGCGGTGGCCATGCTTTTTAAACTCATCAATATCCATAACAAACCTTCTTACGTAATGTGTTAAGGATGTAAATCACTGGTAATAGCTTTCCATTCACAGCGAACAACTTCATCCTTCTCAGAAGCAAACAGTTTTCTAAAACTTGATTTTATAATATCTGGCTCTCCTATTTGACCTAAAGCCCACACCGCCATGGATCGAACGATTGGCGCAGGATCAGACAGTAACTTCAACAAATCAGTCGGCACTTCGCGTGTTTTTGAATTACCAAGTGCGACTAATGTGTTTCGAATAAACCTGTCTCTACCGATTCTTTTAATAGGCGAGCCAGAAAAAAACTTCCGAAAGGCCGCATCATCTAAACTTATTAGTTCTTCCAGGAGCGGAAGACGAAGTTTTTCTATTGGTATAAAAGCTATTTCACTCGCTGTTTTTGAGAACTTATTCCATGGGCATATGGCTAAACAGTCATCACAGCCATAAATTCTATTTCCAATAGGTTTTCGAAATTCAACCGGGATATGACCTTTATACTCGATCGTCAGATAAGAACTACAACGCCTTGCATCAAGTTTATAAGGAGACGGAAAAGCGTTTGTAGGACAAATATTCAGACATTTAGTACAGCTTCCGCAATGATCATGCTCTCTTGTATCCGACTCTATCTCCAAGGTGGTAAATAACTCACCCAAAAAAAACCATGAACCAAAATCCTTGCTTACTAAGTTTGAGTGTTTCCCTTGCCATCCTATTCCTGCATTCTGCGCCAGTGGTTTTTCTAAAACAGGCGCGGTATCAACAAAAACTTTAAGATCACATTGAAAGGTTTCACCGAGCCATCTTCCAAGTTTTTTTAGCCTTTTTTTCAAGATATTATGATAGTCCCGATTACGAGCATATATCGAGATATTCCCCCGATCATCAGCATTCAAGTCATCCAGTGGATCCGTTTCTGGCCCATAATTAGATGCTACCACAATTATGGATCGTGCTTCCGGCCAGAGCACTTTGGGGTCCCTGCGACGGTGAGCATTTGCAACCATCCATTCCATGTCCCCAAAATGCCCCTTTGATATAAAGGCATCGAACTGCTCTGATATTTTATTGTCTAATGACGGTTCAGTGAAGCCAACGGCGTCAAAACCAATCTCAAGAGCCTTTTCTTTAATTAGCTCCCTCATTAGAAGTTCCATTTCAACCGATTAATTACCTGCAAACCAATAAGAATTTTATTTTATCGGCGCAATATCGCCCGACTTTTGTTCTTGATTAAATAATGAAGCAAACTCGCCAAGTAAACCATTCTTTATGGCTTCTCTCAATCCCCGCATTAAGTCCTGGTAATATTTGAGATTGTGCCAAGTCAATAACATCGCACCGAGGATTTCTCCAGATTTCACTAAATGATGTAAATATGCTCTGCTAAACTGTGTGCAGGCAGGACAACTGCAGTCTGCGTCTAATGGCCTAGGATCGTTTGAATGCCTTGCATTTCTTAAATTTACCTCACCTCGTTTTGTAAATGCTTGCCCGGTTCTTCCCGAACGCGTTGGCAGCACACAATCAAACATATCTATACCATTTTGTACCGCCGCCACTAAATCACGCGGTTTTCCAACCCCCATTAAATACCGGGGTTTATCTGCTGGCAAAACGGGCAATGTCATTTTTAAAACACCCATCATTTTTTCATGCCCTTCTCCGACCGCAAGGCCACCGACCGCATAACCATCAAAGCCTATCTCTAATAACGCTTTTGCTGACTGAACCCGCAAACTCTCAAAAACACTCCCCTGCACGATACCAAACAAGCCGTAACCAGCCTGATCTTCAAACGACTGCTTAGAGCGTTCCGCCCATCTCATAGATAATAACATTGATTTTTCTGCGTCTTCCTCTGAAATAGGAAAGGGAGTACATTCATCAAAAGCCATAACAATGTTAGATCCCAATTCAAGCTGGATTTCGATCGACTTTTCCGGTGTTAACCTGTGATAGGAGCCGTCTATATGACTTCTAAAAGTTACACCGTCATCATCAAGTTTGCGCAGTTGTGCCAGCGACATAACTTGGTAACCGCCGGAATCGGTTAATATAGGCCCCTGCCATCCCATAAATTGATGAAGTCCTCCCAAATCTCTAATTCGCGAAGCACCCGGTCTAAGCATCAGGTGGTAGGTATTTCCAAGAATTATTTGGGCACCCGTTTCTTTTATGGAAGAAGGCATCATCGCCTTAACGGTTGCCGCTGTTCCAACAGGCATAAACGTTGGGGTGTCTATTTTGCCGTGTTTCGTTATTAAACTACCGCATCGTGCAAGTCCATCTGTGCTATCCACGGAAAAGGGAAGTGACATTATTCATAACTTTCCGAGCTAAAGAGATAGTGGATGTTTTAAAAATACAATGGATAACTAGCGATTATTTCCAAATATTAAATTATAGCTCCCCAAACTAATTTCCGAACTTTTTAAAGAAAATTTTGGAAGACCATTTGCAGACAAAGAGTTTAGTGATCGCGAGGACGTCAAACTATCTTGAGCCTCAATTATAATTATCCAAGAAGATGTTTCACCTTCGGGAATTGCAATTCCTTGCGCTCGGCGCCCTTCGTTAGCTACTTCAAGGTTGTTTTCGGCCAGGAAAGCCCCCACTATGCCGGGCGTCTGTACAATTTGCTCTAGGAGTTCATCGCGAAGATAATCTCTCAACCCATCCATTACGTCGACTTTCGGATTAAACCATGCGATTGAACACCCTCCGCCAAAGCCATGAGCAAGGTCAATAGTAATATCTGCCGTTATACGTTCAAATCTTGTAAACGTAGCCATCACTTTTTTTGACCAATCAGATTGGTCTTTGAGTAATTCCATGTATTTTGGGTCAGCCAAATCTTCAACAGAAGTCGTCTCATAAGTTGCAAAGTATTTGAAAGGAGCCGTTCCGTCCGCATCAATATATCGACGCGCCCGATGAAAACCGGGCATCCAGACGCGCTCGTCTACATGCTCTCTGTTGTACCATTCATTAAATTCTATCTCGTCTTCATTGGACGTTTCTGTGAAAGTCATGAGCATCCCTTTTCCGTAGAGCGCCATGTTTTTTCCTCCATTACAGTTTGACTAATTTTTCGATAAATTTCTTCAATGGCAGACCAACTTTACCACCAGCAGTTTCAGCCACCTTATTCAAGTGTGATATAACACCATCATTATAAACAGACACCCCGTCCCCTATTCGGGCCGACATCCCGTCAACTGTTCCTGCAATTATACCTCTTTCGTTAAGAGGCTCTAATCTGGTTATACCGGCGTCGGCCTTCCCGACTCCCGCATCGTGAAAAAAACCTGCAAATGCATCGTACTTTAAGGCAGTATTTGGATCTTTACCAAGCATACCACCATGACTACCTGAGACGATAATTTTTTCTCGATCTTGGTTGGTAACAAGAGATATTGAATCCATTAAAACGATTTTCCGCTCACTCCCACTGGAAGGCAGCTCTTTCCGTGCTTCCGAATACTCCGCTGAAACCTTATTGCTAACTTTAGCAAATGTAAGTTTATTTGCTGCTATCATACTTGGCATACCTAATTCGACACCTAAGAGTTTTGCTGTTCGATTAACATAAGAAATCACCCCCTCATTTCTAATGCTCTCCCCATTACCAATTCTGCAAGACGTTGACCCAACCGTAGCAAACGGAATGTCTAAACGATCACAATATTCACCTCCTGATATTCCTGAGTCGTCTCTAGCACGTCCAGCATCATTGAGAATAATACCACGCGCTCCTGACTTGACCGCTAAATAAGCTGCATAAACCGCGCCATGAGAACCTGCCAAGATAACACGGCCAAAGCATTCGTTACCAAGCTTTGTAACAGAGTTTGCTACGACTATCCTGTCATCTATGATTTCGTTTTCCAAAAAATAATCCCAATATTATCTATTATCATTTGAAGAAGTATTAACCAATTTCTCGGCAGCTTCTACGATTTGTTTAGAAGAGACACGAACTTTATCCTCAAGTGGAGGTGCATAGGAGATCGGGACTCGGGGAGCAGCACAACGTATAACAGGAGCCTTCAAGACTGAGAATAATCGCTCAGAAACCGTCGCCGCTATTTCGGCACCAAACCCTCCAACGGAGACACTTTCATGAGTTATTAATAGCCGGCCAGTCTTTTCAACTGAATCAAAAACCATTTGTCTATCCCATGGCCATAAAGTTCGAAGGTCGATAAGTTCTACGGATATATTCTGTGCCTGTAACAACGCAGCTGCTTTCCCAGCAACATGCATCTGTGCAGACCAAGACACTATTGTTATATCATCACCCTCTCTTTCTAGTCGTCCCTTCCCAAACGGAATTAAAGTTTCATCCTCCGCCACCTCTCCTTCAAACCCCCATATATTTTTATGCTCGAAGTATACAACTGGGTCGTCCGATCTTATCGCCGTTTTTAATAATCCCCTATTATCCGCAGGGGTGGATGGAACCACCACAACGAGCCCAGGTATGTGTGCATACCAACTTTCCAATGACTGACTGTGCTGGGCAGCCGATGATCGCCACATACCCATTGGCTCTCTGATCACCATAGGCACCTTCACTTGACCGCCAAGCATGTAACGCGCCTTTGCTGCCTGATTGATTAGCTCGTCTACGGCACAGAGAGCAAAATCAGCAAAGCGCATTTCAACGACAGGCCGTGTTCCAGCCATAGCCGCTCCCACACTCGCTCCCATGATCGCTGATTCAGAAATAGGCGCGTCAGATATTCTCTCTGGCCCGAACTCGTCCAAAAGTCCCAAATACTGTCCGAATACGCCACCCCGCCCAAGATCTTCTCCTATAGCCCAAACAAGCGGATCTCGTCTCATTTCCTCAGCAAGTGCCAACTTTGCTGCTTCCGCATAGGTCATTTTCACCATTAAAATGCTCCTTCGCGCGGATCGCCGCTATCTTGCACATCGGCGAGAGCGAGATCAACGCTCGGCCAGGGGGCTTCTTTGGCAAGTTTATATACTTTTTGCATTTCCTGAAGTGCTATATTTCTATGCTCATCAATGGTGTCTTTGGATACTCCCACCCTTAAAAGTAACTCTGAACATCGAGCAATGGGATCTTCTTTCCAAGCTGCTTCCACCTCCGCGTTAGTTCTATAAGAAGCCGGATCAGATGCTGTATGACCATGCAGTCTGTACGTCTTAAATAAAATCAAATGGGGGCCCCAACCTTTTCGAATATTAGCAACATATTCTCTCGTTATCTCATCCACTGCGACTATGTCATTACCATCAACTTCTGTTGCCTTGATACCCATCGATCTTGCCCTGGCTGCGGCACCTTCTCCTGATGTCATAGCATCTGTACGAGTGGTGGAAGCAAACCCGTTACTTTCGCAAATAAACAATACTGGGAGATCGAAAACACCTGACCAATTCAAACCTTCTAAGAACGGTCCACGATTTATGGCACCATCACCGAAAATGCAGCACGAGATATTTTTTTCCTGCTTAAGTTTGATTGCATGCGCGGCTCCAGCAGCAATATTTATGTTAGCTGACACGACACCATTAGCACCCAACATCCCAACATTTGCATCTGCTATGTGCATCGACCCTCCTTTTCCCTTACAAATTCCTCCATGCCTCCCCAATAATTCCAGCATCATAGCTAAAGGGTCAGCGCCTTTGGCTAAAGTATGACCATGTCCCCGATGCGTGCTTAGAAGGAAGTCTTCGCGCTTTAAGTTTTTACAAACTCCCGATGCGATAGCTTCTTGTCCTATCGAAAGGTGAATAGCTCCCAGAACGAGTTTCTCATCATTAGCTCGCGCGGCAGTTTCCTCAAAGGCTCTTATACGATGCATCATAAGGTGATGTTCAAGAAACCAGTCTTTGTCAATATTCTGCTTAGGAGCCTCTGTCATTCTTTTTCTCCCTATTTATTCTTACGTTACAATACTATGTCCGAGGTGGAACCTAGGCAAGAAAGGCGGTAAATAAAAATATGTTTGGACAAGAATAACGTTTAAGATTATCACAGGCGTATAATCCATGAATCTTTCATCAAGGAGCCTTAGAGGTGGAGTCGCTACGACCATTAGTTTTAGGTGTTTTGGCTATGGCTATAGTAGTCGCTTTATCCAATGTCGC
>Ga0114933_10003856_pt1 | contig 14350 bp, 12 predicted proteins | sample 4SBtaG_FD_89691 | JGI IMG/M metagenome (GOLD analysis project Ga0114933, IMG submission 89691) | Deep subsurface microbial communities from Kolumbo volcano to uncover new lineages of life (NeLLi) - 4SBTROV12_W25 metaG | ecosystem: Environmental > Aquatic > Marine > Volcanic | place: Kolumbo...
GTCGGCGCGGTGCCGGTCCACCTGGTCTGCGGCGTCTGGGGCACGCTGGCCGTCGGGCTGCTCGTGCCGAGCGTCTCGCTCACCTCGCAGTTCATCGGCGTGGCCGCCGTCGCCGGCTTCTGCGCCCCCGCGGCCTTCCTCCTCTTCTTCGCCCTGAAGAAGACTCTGGGCCTCCGGGTCACCGAGCGCGAGGAGATCGAGGGCCTCGACCTCGAAGAGCACGGCGCGACCGCGTATGGCGAACCGAACGTGATCCCCCTGGCCGCGAAGTAGGCTCGCGGGGTGACCGCCCCGACAAGGAAGCGCAAGCCGGCCAGCCGTGTGACATCGGCGCTCTATGCGCTGGTGCTGCTGCCGCTGGCGTGGTTCTGCGGCTCCTGGGGCTGGGGCTACGCCGAGGACTGGCTGTGGAGGGCGGACATGTGGACCTCGCCCGGCGTCGTCGAGGCCGAGGTCGTCGACAAGGAGCCGTGGACCACGCGGCCCTCGAAGCCGGAGCACCACATCCTGAGCTGGGCCTGGACCGACGAGGACGGCGAGCATGTGGGCAGCCAGGAGGTCGCCCCCAGCACCTACGAGCGCACCGAGATCGGCGATCCGATCCGGGTCTTCGTGGACGAGGGAGGCCGCAGCATCGTGCCGGGCTTCAAGGACAACGGCGAGACGCTCCTCGTGGAGGGCCTCTACGTCGGTGTGCTCTGGCTGATGGCCCTGATCTTCGGGATGGGTGGCCTGGGTGCGGCCAGGCGCGTCATCACCGGACCGCGTCGACCCACTCCCTGAGCCAGCCGGGGCGGGCCTCGATCCAGTCCCGCATGCACTGGAGCTCCTCCTGCCGCTTGGCGTTGGAGTACCAGCTCCGGCCGTCGCTCTCGGAGAGCTCGTCGATCAACTCCAGGCGGGTCTCCAGCACGCTGACGAGGTCCGCCTCCTCGAGACGATCGGCGTGGTCGAGCAGGCCCTCGTAGATGCGCTCCTTGCAGTCCGCGTCGGCCCAGCAGCGCGCTGCGAGGTAGCCGTAGTCGTGGTCGCTCGGCACCGTGCCGTACTCGCCGCAGTGGGGGTAGCCGGACCAGGGGTACCAGCCGAAGGCCAGGTCCGTGCTCCAGGGCGTCCAGTGGAAGCGGCCGGTCGAGGGCACCTGGTGGACCCGGTAGTTGTTCGTATTCCAGCCGTAGTTGTCGTAGTGGGCGATGGCCATCTCGGCGGTGATCTGGCGCAGGAACTGGTCCCAGTCGACGTGGTCCGCGGTGACCTCCATCACGGCTCCGTCGCTGGTGGCGGCGGCGCAGAAGGCGTGGAGCGCCGCGTCGTCACCCTCCTGGTCGGTCTCCCAGCAGTCGCAGCCCGCGTCGTTCAGGTCGCAGGGATGGTTGAAGGAGCCGGCCTCCCAGGTGCCGCCGCCGGACTCGCCGAAGTTGCGCTCGTTGAACAGCCCGTTCTGCTTCTCGAGCACCAGGTAGATGCCGTAGTCCTCGTCGTTGATCCAGAGCTGTGCGAACGAGGACCTCGACGCGGGGACCTCGGCCCCCTCGCGGAAGTAGTGGTAGGCGAGGTGCTCGTGGAGGTTCGAGGGGTCGTAGGTCAGGTTGTGCAGGTAGACCGACGACAGCCCGTCCCAGTGCCGCTCGCCGTAGCGGTTGAAGTCCACGATGATCGAGGGCTTGTCGCCGATCGCGCGGAACTGCGTGTTGCCCTTGAGGCGAATGGCGATCTCGAAGGGCTCGCCGTCCTCGTCGATCCAGTCGACCTGGGCGTAGTCGCGGGGGTCATAGGTCAGCTGGCTCCAGGCGTAGCTGGAGATCTCCAGGCGGACCTCGTGGAGGACGCTCGTGTCGAAGACGGCCTCTCCGTTCGTGCCCAGCTCGGGGCCGATCACGTCCTCGAGTCCGGTCTCGTGCACGTACTCCTCGCCGGGGAGCACGAGGGTCCCGTCGCTTCCGAGCGAGACCGAGGGCTGGGTGCAGGCGAGCAGGATGAGCACGCCCCACCCTACCCGGCGCTCACTTCGCCCGGGTCACGCAGATGCCGCTGCCCTCGAAGTGCACGGAGTTCGCGTTCGAGGTGTCGCAGGTCGAGTTCGAGTCGCTGGTCACGTGGTAGGCGTTGCACTGCCCGGACCGCTGGAGCGGGCAGTAGTGGTGCATCTCCAGGTCGTTCGAGCCCTTCTCCAGCCAGAAGGTGCCGATGTAGATCAAGGCCCCTGGCGGGCCCGAGCCGTTGTCGGCGTCGCGCACGATCCACTCGTTGGAGCAGTTGCCCCAGCGCGGGTAGCCCTTCGGATCGGCGCTGGTGGGCACGCGGTAGTAGGCCGACTCGTTCCGCTGGTCGGCCCCGGACTCGGCGATGTGGCTCGAGTAGAGGTGGTACCAGGCGCTCGTGGGGGCCTCGAGGGCGCCGTTCATCTGGACCGGATCCCAGGACAGCACGTAGATCGAGCTCCCGCTGGTGGCCTGGGTGCCGCCGTCGCAGTCGTCGTGGAAGTCGCTCGGCGGGTCGCCGTCCGGCGGGTCGTTGTAGTCGCCGGGGTGATCCTCGTCTTCGGGGGGCACGTCCTCGTCGGGCGGCTCGTCGTCGTCCGGCTGGGGATCGCTGTCGTGGGGATGGGCGCTGTCGTCGGTGGAGCTGGAGCCGGTGTCGTCGTCGAGGCCGGGGGTGCGATCGGGGCGGTAGGGCTCGGCGGCGTCCTGGGGGGTGTGGACGTCGTACTCCATGCAAGCGAAGAGGAGGAGGGTCAGCATGCCCGGACTGGAACGCAAGCTCCGTGCCAGCTCCAAGTGCCTGATCTGTCAAGCGTTTCCTGGCAGATCGCGACAACTTTGCCCCGATCTGCGACCAATTCGTCCCTGTAGTCACTTGACTGCAATTGGACCTTGGGGAATCGCTTCTGGTATAGCGTTCGCCTCCCGGAGTGCGCCGAGCCGGGAGCCTTCGGAGGTTCCATGCTCCTCGCCCTGACCCTCGCCTGCTCGGATCAGCAGCTCCACACCCTGGCCGCCGGTTCGGGTGGGGATGGGCCGCAGATCCTGGTCGACCCGGAGTTCCTCGACTTCGGGACCCTGGACGCGGACTCCGAGCCCGCGATGCAGACCTTCACGATCACGAGCGTCGGGACCGAGGGCCTGGCCTTGAAGGACGTTCTGTTGCGCGAGGGGGACTACGCCAGCTTCGAGATCATCACTCAGGTCGAGCCCCACGCGATGGAGCCCGGCGAGTCCATCGCGGTGGACGTGCTCTTCTACCCCTGGGGCAACGACCAGGAGGCTCGGGTCATCGTCCAGTCCAACGACGAGGACACCCCGAACGCCCCCGTCGATCTCTACGGCGACGCCGACGTGCCCGAGCTCGAGGTCGACCCCGACCCCCTCGACCACGGCACCATCGGCATCGGCTGCGACCGCGAGAACACCGCCACGATCACCAGCGTCGGCGCAGCCCCCGTCACGATCTCCGCGGTCGAGGTCACCGGCACCGGCTTCGAGATGCTCTCGGCTCCGACCCTGCCGATGACGCTGCAGCCCGGCGAGACGACCACCGTCGACATCGGCTTCACCCCCGAGGCGGTCTACGACTTCGAGGGCGCTCTCGTGGTCACCTCGGACGAGGCCATGGGCGTGCGCGAGGCGCTCCAGCTCGGCAGCGGCACGGTCGACGGCAGCTACGTCGACGACTGGTACATCCCGGACGGCGACCCGCCCAGCGACATCGTCTTCTCGGTCGACGCCTCCGGCTCGATGGGCGACGACCTGTGGGACCTCGCCCAGAACTTCGAGACCTTCATCAACCAGCTCGACAACTACACGTCGGACTGGCAGGTGATCATCGCGAGCAGCGACGACGGCTGCAACACCGGCGGCATCCTCAAGCCGAGCACGCCCAACTACGTGAAGACCTTTCAGGACAACATCCTGTGGGGCGGCTTCTTCGCCGACTGGACCGAGGCCCTGCTCACGATCAACGTGAACGCCGTCGAGAACACCGACTCCGGCGAGTGCAACTCGGGGTTCTTGCGCAAGGACGCGCTGCTCCACATCATCGACGTCAGCGACGAGCCCGAGCAGTCCGTCGAGATGGGCGGCCTGCCCTGGAACGAGAACGTCCAGAAGCTCTGGGACAAGAAGGGCAACGCCGCGCTCGTGCGCGTCTCCGCCATCGCCGGGCCGGTCCCCAGCGGCTGCGACTCGGCCGACGCGGGCACCGGCTATGCCGAGGCCGTCGCGGCGACCGGCGGCGTGTTCCTGTCGATCTGCGACAACTGGGCCAGCTCCGCCAACCTGGCCCTGTTGGCCGCGGCCAGCGTGAACCAGTCCACCTTCGAGCTCTCCCACAACGCGGTCGAGTCCACCATCGTGGTCAAGGTCAACGGCTCCGAGCGCCACGACTGGACCTTCGACGCGACGCGGAACGTGGTCATCTTCGACGACGACTACCCGGCGGGCGGCGACAAGGTCGTCATCCACTACGACGGCGTGGAGTCCTGCGACTGAGTTCCCTCGGAGTGAGGGGGCTCTCCCTCGACGTCGGCGGCACGCTCATCGTGCCCGCCGAGCCCGTCGAGGACGTGTACCGGAGGCTGGGCGAGCCCTTCGGGGTGGGCGCGGTGGACTTCCGCGTCGAGGCGCCGGGGCTGACCCAGAGCGGGGACGGGCGCCCCTTCTGGCGCGAGGTCGTCCGCCGCTCGACCGGCTGCGCGGACCTCGACTACTTCGAGCAGCTCTATGCGCACTACGCGCGGCCCGAGGCGTGGACGGTCCGCCCGGGGGCTCGGGAGCTGCTGGATGCGTGGCGGTACTCGGCGATTGTGTCGAACTGGGACACGCGACTCCGGCAGCTCTTGTGGGACCTCGGACTGGACGCCGGGGTGATCCTCATCTCCGGGGAGCTCGGCGTCGAGAAGCCGGATCGACGCATCTTCATGAAGGTCTGCCACCACCTGGGCCTCGAGCCGGGCGACGTCACCCACGTCGGGGACTCGCTGCGCGACGACGTCGAGGGCGCCCGGGCCGCCGGCTTCAAGGCGCTCCACTGGGGCACCGACGTGAGCTCCTTTGCCGAGCTGGGTGCGATGCTCTCGGCGTGCTGAGCCGCCTGTTCTTCCTGTTCGCGATGGCGGGCGTCGTCGTGGCGGTCTTCCCCTGGTTCCTCGACGCCTGGTTCGTGCGCGGCGAGGTGCTGTGGGGGCCTCGTCCCGGGGACACGAACCTGCTGATGGGCATCCTCGGCGGCTCGCTCTTCGGCAAGTGGATCGCCGCCGCCCTGATCGCGCGGATCGAGGAGCTCTGGGCGGATCGCGCGCTGTGGGCGGGCCTGCTGGTGTGGGCGGGCCTGGAGGGCGGCGTCTCGCTGTGGATGGGCGCCTGGTTCCACCTGGGAATGACGCTCCTACCGGTCGTGGTCGGCGTCGGCGGGCTGTTGTGGTGGAAGCGGGGCTTCGTCTACGGCCGCGTCGGTCGCTGGAATCTCCTGGCCGCGGTGTGCGCGCTCAACCTGCTCGGCGGGATCGCCACGGCCGGGCTGATCAACACGCCGGTCTTCGAGGTCTGGACCGCGAACGTGGGCAGCTCCGAGGCGTGGCTCGCTTTCCTCTTCGCCTCGATCGGCGGCACCATCGCCGGCCACTTCGCGATGCTGGTCTTCGCGGCCCGGCGAGGTCACTGGGGCATCTGCCTCGTCAGCGTGCTCGCCTGGTTCCTGCTCGACTCGACCATCACGGTCCTCGAGGGGGCCTGGTTCAACCTCTGGATGGTGAACCTGCCCTGCCTGGTGCTCGTGTCCGTGGCGACGGTCGCTACGGCGCGTTCTCTTCGATGAGGCGGTAGCGACCGAAGTCGAAGGGGTCGCCCGGGGCCTGCTCGGCGAGCTCGATGCGCTCGCGCCTTCCGGCCTTCTGCAGGGTCTCGGCGCGGTGGTGGCAGTAGGGCATGTTGCCTCGCTTGCCGAGCAGGGTGTGGCTGGTCCAGGCGCAGCCGCCCTTGCACACCTCGGCGTAGTAGCAGCCCTTGCAGTGGCCCCAGAGCTCCTCGGTGGTGCGCTCCCGGGCGAAGGTCAGGCGCGACCAGACCTCGTCCAGGCGCTCGGTGCGCAGGTTGCCCTTCACGTAGGGCCCGCTCGGCAGGCTGGGGCAGCCCTTGGTGTCGCCGTTGGACTCGATGCCGAGCAGGTGTCGTCCGGCGCTGCAGCCCAGGTAGGGGTGGACACGAAGCCAGCGCTCCCAGGGGCCGAAGTAGCCCAGGTTGTTGCCGGCGTTCACGGTGACGCCGCGCCCCTGGGCCTTCTGGGCGACACGGCCCAGGCGGGGGATCAACTCCAGCATCTCGTAGGGCTGGAGCAGCCACTCGGGTCGGTCGGCGGCCCGTCCCATCGGCCCGGTCAGCTGGACCTGCCAGCTCTGGATTCCCAGGGCGAAGAGCGTCTCGGCCAGCTCCTCGAGCTCGTCGAGGTTGAGCCGGTTGAACTGGGTGTTCGCGAAGGCGTGCATGCCCGCGGCCTTGACGTGCGCGATCGCGGCGGTGGCGGCCTTGAACGAGCCCTTCACCGCACGCAGCGTGTCGTGGGTCTCCTCCAGGCCGTCGATGCTGACGCTCACGCTCTTCAGCCCGGCCTCGGCGGCCTGCTGACAGCGCTCGGCGGTGAGCGCTCGGGCGCCGCTCGTCAGTCCGGCGCGGATGCCCCGCTCGGTGGCGGCCCGCACGATGTGGAGCCAGTCGGGGTTGAGGTAGGCCTCGCCTCCGATGAAGGTGATCTCCTGGGTGCCGGCGTCGCGCAGCTGGTCGAGGACCTCGAGGGCCTCGGCCAGGCTGAGCTCTTCGCTGCGAGGGCGACCCGCCCGGCTGCCACAGTGGCGGCAGGCCAGGTCGCACTTCAGCGTCAGCTCCCAGACGACGTAGCGGGGGTGGAAGGCGTCCTCGCGGACATCGACCCGCCGCCGGTCGGCTTCGCTCACTCGCCGGGGCAGGCTTCGGCGTCGTCGGCGTCGATCAGCTCATCGCAGTTGTTGTCGATGGCGTCGTCGCAGATCTCCTCGGCGTCCGGGTGGATCGCCGCGTCGTCGTCGTTGCAGTCGACGTCGTCGGTGTAGCCGTCCAGGTCGAGGTCCACCGCGGGGTTGCTGTCGAAGCCCGAGTCGGCGGGCACGAAGTCGGTCGGGCTGCCGTAGCAGGCGGCCAGGAAGGTCGTCGCACCGGCGGCCATGGCGATCTTGCGCCAGCGGCCCAGGCGATTGCTCAGCGAAGCAGCGCAGTGGGGGCAGCTGGCGCCCGGGTTGACGATGTGACGGTCACAAGCGGGACAGGGGATCATGGGTGCTCCTGCACAGAGTCTGCCGCCTGACAGATCAAGATCCGTGCCGCCCAGTGATTTCATGCACTTGAGTCGGCATGCCGCCCCGTGTCGCGGCGCGGAAGTCGCGGCCGATGTCTCCGATTGCTGGCATGCTGATCCGGATGCTGCTTTGGACTCTGCTCGGCTGCTCGGAGAACCGTCTCTTCCGACAGGCGGTCGACGAGGTGGTGATTCCGGAGGACACGGCGGGCGGCCAGAGGATGCCCGACGAGTGCGGGGAAGAAGCGGCGCCCTACGCGGTCGAGATCGACGCCGAGTGCGCGGACGAGCGGGCGACGCCGGACTGGGACCTCGAGGTGATCGCAGCGCTCGATCCGGAGGGCATGGGGCATCGGCTCTCCACCGGGCGATTCCACGACACGGACGGCGACGGCGACATCGATGGCGACGACGAGCAGCAGGTCTGGGCGCATCTGAACACGGCCCGGCTCATCACGGCGGATGGGCAGGTCGGCGTCACGCTGCTGGAGGGCGTCTGGCGTTCGGCTGGGACCGTGGTCGATGCAGATCCCGAGCACCCAGGAGATGAGCTCGTTGTGTCGTCGTACCGCAACGCCTCGGACCACGACGATGTCTCGCTGCTCGGCTCCTCAGGGCGTCGGTGGAACACGCCGGTCTCCGCGCACTCGATCGACGAGCCCTGGGTTTCCGATCTGGACGGCGATGGCTCCCCGGAGCTCCTCGTCGGGTCCGAGGTCTTGGATGCCTCGACCGGGACCCATCTCTTCAGCGTGCTCGAGCCCATGGTGGCCACATGGGCGGCCGATCTGGATGTCGACGGCCAGCCGGAAATCCTCGCCTTGGGCCGGGAGCTCGGCCTCGTCTTTTTGTCCGGCGGTGGAGAGAGCGAAGCGGTGTGCCCTGTCACGACGACCTGGCACGGAACCGTGGCCATCGGTGATCTGGACGAAGACGGCCTGGGCGAGGTCGTGGTCGCCAGCGATCGGACCCTTGCGGTGTGCGATACGGACGGCAGCCTCGTCGCCGAGGTCTCGACCCCGATTGAGCAGCCCGTTCTCGTCGGCCTCGCAGAACTGGACGGCACCGCCGGGCCCGAGATCATCGTCAGCGGCTACTCCTGGCTCCAGGTGCGTCAGCCTGACTTGAGCCTGGAATGGGCGAACGGGGACGGCGGGGGGTGGCGGCCCTTCAGCGTCGCGGACCTCGACGGCGACGGGGTGCACGAGGTGGTCGTCCGGGACCATCAACATCTTCGGGTCTACAGAGGGGACGGCGAACTCCTCGTCGAGCTGCCGGTCCAGGACGGCGCGAGCTGGCGCGGGCAGCCGGTCGTCGTGGATCTCGACTCCGACGGCTCTGCGGAGATCCTCGTCCCAGGGCGAGAGCCCGCGGTGTCGATCGTCAGCACGCCGAGCGGAGGCTGGGACATCCCCGGAGCCGACGCGCCCTGGCCGGGCATCGACAAGCACCCCCTCGATCGGGACGTGGGCGGGGCGGTCGGCGACGACGCCTGGTGGTTGGAGTCGAACGTCTGGCAAGGACACGCTGCCAAGGCTCGCGGCCTGGCTTCGCCCTTCGTCCGGATCGACAGCGTGTGCGCCGTGGACTGCGACTCCGCTGTGGTCGTGACGGTGGTCGTCGGAGAGCGCAGCCTGGATCCGGCAGCCGAGGTCGAGCTCGTGTTGCGCACAGCGGGGGGTGAGTTGCTGGGTCGGCGAGCCGTCGAGGTGGCACCGGGTGTCGCGGAGCCCCACATCTTCGCCGCGGCGGTCGAGGACGCGACCGGTGGCCTCGTCGCGACCCTGGAGGTCGCCGATCAGGAGCTCTGCTCGTCGGCCATCGTCGAGGCAACCTGGGAGGGCGCGATCTGCGAGTGATCTACTCGGTGATCACGGTCACCCCGGGCCAGTCGGCCATGCCGAGCAGCGCCGGTGTGGCCTCGCGTCCCCAGCCGGGGAGCACGTCGGCCGGGTTCACGCCGAAGAGCTCGACGCCGAGGATCACGTCGCCCTCGACGAAGCCCTCGGGGGCGTCGTCGCCGACACCGGTGACGATCCAGTTGCCGTCCTCGTCGACCTCGGTCTCCAGATCCCCGGCGACCGGGCGGTAGAGGGTGACGTCGGCGAACTCGACGAGGTCGATGCGCTCGCGGGTGAGCGGGTGGGCGGCCAGGAAGACCTCGTAGCGGCCCTCGGGTAGGCCCTGGATGGCGAAGAAGCCGTCGGCGTCGGTGCGCGCGTTCCCGGTAGGTGGGCTGGAGCCGGACTCCAGCGCGTCGAGGCCGACCGCGGCGATGGCCACGCCCTGGACCGGGTGCTCGTCGACCTCGGAGAGCACGAAGCCCTCGATCCGCCCGCCCCCGTCGAGCTCGACGTCGCCGAGGTCCACCGGGCCGTCGACCTCGACCGGGCCGAGCACACGCTGGCCGTCGGGGGCCTGGATCATCAGGCGCCAGCTGCCGCTCGGGAGGTTCTTGAGCTCGAAGCGTCCCTCGTCATCGCAGCCCGCCATTCGCAGGCCGAGGTCGGCAGCGACGGAGAAGCGGGTCGCGTCGATGCTGCAGGCCGTGGGTCGGCCGTCGGCGAGGACGCGGCCGCTCAAGGAGCCGTCGGTGCGCAGATCGAGCCAGGCCACGTCGTCGTCGGGACCGACCAGCACGCTGACCCCGCCTCCCCGGACCGCCGCTTCGCCTTCGGGACACCTGCAGGTCACCTCGCCGGCCATCTCCCAGCACCAGTGACCGACCGGCAGGTTGGGCTGGGTGCAGAGGATGAGCGGGAGCTCCGCGCAGGAGTCGTTTTCGAGGCCGGCGCAGCGGACCTGGACGACGTGGGCGGCCTCGAGGGTCACGTTGTGCTCGAGCTCGACGGTGCCCTCGGGCACGTAGAGGACCTCCTTCTCAGAGCGATGGTGCTCGGACTCGACGGAGAAGAAGACCACGCGCGCCGGCTCGATGAGCGCGCTGTAGAGACCGTCGACGTCGGTGGTGGCCCAGACGTGGCCCCAGAGCGCCGCGTCGCGGACCGGTGCGCCCTCGGTGTCCGTGACCTGGCCGAAGATGCGCAGGCCCTGCTCGAACTGGAGCACCACCTCGTGCTCTTCGAGGGTCCAGGCCCCGCCCAGCGCGCTCGGCCAGCCCTCGGCGAAGCCCTCGACCCGAACGACGCCGCAGGGCAGGTCGAAGTCTGCGTTGCCCTGTTCGGTGGTGAGAGTCTGGGCTCCCGGTGGGCCGTCGAGGACCTCGACCGTGACGGTGGCCTCGGCCACCCCGCGGACCTCGACCCGAAGCGGGCAGCTCTCGACCAGCTGGAACTCCAGGTCGGTGCGGACAGCGTTCACGCCCTGGACGCCGGGCAGGCTGGGTTGGTCGGGGGTGTGGAGGTAGGCGGGGGTGCGCAGGTCCTCGAAGGCGAAGCGGCCCTCGGCGTCTGTGGTGACCGACTGGATGAGGTCGTCCTGGTCGCGGGCCTCGACGGTGACGTCGGGAGCAGGGAGTCCCTGGGCGTCGAGAACGCGGCCGGCGGCGGCGACCTGCTTCGTAGCGGCCTTGCTGTGGGAGAAGGTCCGCACCTCGCGGCCACGGAGCTCGGGGGCGGCGGGTTCCGGGCGCAGGCAGAAGAAGCCGATCACGCAGGCGATCAGCGCCGCGAGGGCCAGAGCTGCCAGGATCCGCCTGCGCATTCGGCGAGGCTACGACGCGGGCTACGGTGAGCGGGTGGTCCTGTTGCTCGCCTGCACGCTGCCCGCGGACGTCGATCCGGCGGTACCCGACTCGAGCGGCGAGTCTGCGTCGTCGGCAGTCCGGGACTTCTCGGTGGGGGCCTTCCACCACTGCTGGCTGGACGGGGAGGGGTCGCTGTCCTGCGAGACGGTCGGTCCCTACGCGATGATCGGCGAGGAGCGCGCCCGCCCCGACGAGGCCTTCGTCGACGTCGAAGTAGCCTTTCGGCACGGCTGCGCCCGGACCTCGGCGGGCGTCGCGACCTGCTGGGGGGACAGCGCGTTTCGGGGCACCTTCGACACCCTCGAGGTCGGGGCCACGAGCAGCTGTGGGCTCCTGGGGACTCGCCTGGAGTGCGAGGCGGTGGGCTGGCAGGACGACCATGTGCCGGCTCTGGCGGAAGGAGTGGACCAGGTGTCGTCCGGGCTCAGGAACACCTGCGTCCTCGACGCCGACGGAATGGCGCTCTGCTGGGGTGGCGTCGACCTGGGCCAGGGCTCTCCGGGGACGGGGCCGTTTTCTGCGATCTCGGTCGGCCACTACACCACCTGCACGCTGGCGGACGAGGTCGTGGACTGTGTCGGAGACGACCTCTATGGGCTCGTGTCCGAGGCGCCCGAGGAGCTGATCTCGATCTCTGTGGGGGTCGTCAGCGCTTGCGGGCGGACTGCCCAGAGCGAGATCTCCTGCTGGGGCTCGGACATCTACGGGGTGATCTCGGGGGTGCCCTCGGGCACCTTTGCTCGGGTCGAGGTCGGCGCGGGCCACGCGTGTGCCTTGTCCTACGAGGACGAGCTCGTCTGCTGGGGCGGCTCCTTGGACGAGCAGTGGGACCACTCAGGCGCGCCCTTGTCCCACGAGCGCGACATCCAGCCGATCTGGGACATGCACTGCCTGGCCTGCCACCCCGGCACCGGCGGCAGCGACCCCCGCCTGAACCTGGCGAGGGGCTCGGCCTATGGGGTGTTGATGGGCGAGACCTGGCACCCGGGGCTCGTGAACACCTCGAGCGTCTCGGACTCCCGCGTCCTGGTCCGCCTGAAGAGCCAGAGCGCCCCGATGCCGCCGACCCACACGCTGCCCTCGACCCAGATCGACCTCGTCGCGAGGTGGATCGAAGAGGGCGCTGCGCCCTGACCGCCACGAAGTGTGGCGAAAAAGGCGAGGCTGCGGCTCAGGGTCGGCTGTTTCGCCACACTTTGTGGCGGGGCTCGGAGGGTTGGCGCATCGTGCGGAGCCGGGCGTCGCCCAGGCAGAGTCGGGCGGGGGCCGCGATGTCCTCGGCCTTCCAGGCTCGGTAGACGGCGCTCCGTTCGCACCGGGTGAGCCGTGCCAGGTTCGAGGCGCCAGTCCAGCCGTGGTCCCGCGCGAGCTGGAAGAGCATCGTGCGCGAGGCGCCCTGCTCCGTCACCGGGTGTCCCCTTCCCGCGGCGGTCGCTGCGTTGATCAGGGCCTGAAGAGGCCAGCGGGACACAGCTGCGGGCTCCGCCGGAAGGGGCAGCGGCGTGCTCTCCACCGCCACGTAGGGATCGCCGCTGATGTAGCGGTGCGCGCTCTCCAGCGGGTCCCAGCCCCGCTCGAGCGCGAGCACTGCCTCGCGATCCACCCAGTCCTCGAGCGTCGCGCCGACGAGGTCCCGGTGCGTGCTCCACAGCCACTCCAGCGGGTCCTTCGCGAGCTGCGCGCGGCATGGATTCAGGACGACGTAGCGCACGTCGCGCCGGAGCTTGAGGCGTCCCTCGGAGGCGCTCCCCACACAACGGAAGCGCGGGCCGTGCATTTGTCCGAGCACGGTCGCGAGTCGGCGTCGTTCGTCGTCCGGGTCCCCGGCGACGAGGAGGTGGAGGTGGTTCCCCATCAGGCAGGCCGCGAGCGGCCGAGGCCAGTTCTTGCGCAGCGCGGCCCAGACCCGACGGCAGAAGGCCGGGTCGGCGAAGGGGAAGGAGTCGGTTCGAGCGGCGAGGTTGGCGTGCATGCCCGGGCCTTGTGCACGCCGCGTTCCAGCTCTCGAGGGCAGCTAACCCCCTGAAATCCGGTTCGCACTGACCGACCAGTCGACACCCCCCTGTCGACTGGTCGACACCTTTCGCCACAACGTGTGGCGAAAACACCGAGGCTGCGGCTCAGGGTCGGCTGTTTCGCCACACTTTGTGGCGTTGAGCGGTAGCCTCCCGCCATGGCAGAGCGTCGCTTCTGGGTCGGGAAGAACTATCGGGACGCCCAGAACAAGAAGCCGGAAGACCAGTTCATGGCCTGGCTCAACGAGCCGGGAAGCGGAATCAAGAACTCGGGCGGGATCCGGAACCTCCGTTGGAAGGGCGCCAACTGGACGCACGATGCCTTGCCCTCGGCGATCGTGCTGGTCACCAGCCTGGTCAAGAACAACCCCCACAACCCCTGGCACGACGTCGTGGACCACGGGCGCGGCTCGATCCGCTATTGGGGCGACGCGAAGTTCGACGAGGCTCGCGGCATCAGCGACTTCGAGGGCAACAAAGTCCTCGAGGCGCTCCACCGGGCGGTTTTCCACGGACGGTTGGGCGAGGTCCCGCCCATCCTCCACTTCACGCGGCACCAGAAGGGCTGGGTGCGATTCAACGGGCTCTGCGTCCTCCATGATCTTCGGCGTGCCTGGCACGAAGACCCCAAGCACCCCGGCATACCGGTCAGCAACTACCTGGCCTCCCTGAGGATCCTGGACGAGGCGTCGGTGCACGCGGACTGGCTGTTCACGCGGCGTCGCGGCGTCGATCCGAAGAGCGCGCTCGCGGGGGGTCCGGAGCAGTTCAAGCGCTATGCGCGAGGACTCTCTCCGCGAATCCTTCGCACGGGGGTTCCGAAGATCCTGTCAGCCAGCGAGCAGCTTCCGCTCGAAGGGACCCCTGGCTCCGAGGTTCTCCAACAGCTCGGCGAGGTCGACCCCCGGCACTTCGAGCTCGTCGTCGTCGAGATGCTTCGCGTGGCTCACCCGGACATCGTCGAGATCGCGGCGACTCCGAAGCAGCGCGATCGTGGCTTCGACTTCTTCGGCCGATTCAGCCTGCCGGCTCCGCTTGGCTACGAGATCCCCTTCAAGGGCGAGTGCAAGCGCCACGCAAACCGCATCGACCCCGGCAAGGTCTCTCGCCTCGTCGCACGCCTCCGACGTCCCGAGTACGGGATCTTCGTGACGACCTCGGCCTACACGAAGCAGGCCCAGGAGGAGGTCTACGAGCTCGAGTACCCGGTCCACCTCGTGGGTGGGTTGCAGCTCTCGAACATGTTCCTCCACACGGGGCTGGCCAAGCCGGATGGCCAGCTGAACGGTGACTGGATGCGCCAGGTCAC
>Ga0114933_10003862_pt1 | contig 14337 bp, 13 predicted proteins | sample 4SBtaG_FD_89691 | JGI IMG/M metagenome (GOLD analysis project Ga0114933, IMG submission 89691) | Deep subsurface microbial communities from Kolumbo volcano to uncover new lineages of life (NeLLi) - 4SBTROV12_W25 metaG | ecosystem: Environmental > Aquatic > Marine > Volcanic | place: Kolumbo...
CTGTGTTATTATTTAACACATGAATGGTTTATATTCCCTACAAATAGAACGACATGTGCTTGGGGGGTTAATCAGACATCAAGATGTTTTCGCAGAGATCGATGCATTTGTTAGTGAGAAAGATTTTTTCAATGACGTCCACTATACAATTTTCAGCGTCATCAAGAACTGCGTATACAATCAAAAGAAAATCGACAAAGTTCTTTTAGCAAACCAAATCAAAGAGCTCGGAGTTTCTTTCAAAGACGACATTAACATCTATGATTATATTGAGAACCTCTCATTCACGCAAATCACAAAAAGTGCAACACTCGAAGCCTGTAAAGAATTAGTAAAATACAGAGTAAGACGAGAGATAGCTGCGACAGCAGAGAAGATTAAAGACGAAGTAAAGCAAGCAGGAGAGAAAGGAATTGACGAAATAGTTTCCGCTTGCGACTCTATTTACAATGATAAAATCCAGCAGTACGGCAACGAGGAAAAACCTGAAAAGCTGACAGACGGATTGATGGAGCTTCTAGAAGAAACCGGCAACAACCCCGAAGATGAATTCGGCTTTGCAAGCCCCTATCCTGAGTTCAATAGGATGTACGGTGGCTTCAGAGCGGGACACGTTTACGCTATTGCCTCAAGACCGGGTGAAGGCAAAAGTACGTGGCTCAACGACGTATGTTTTAAAGTTGCCGAGCAGTCAGGCATCAAAGCCCTGCTTTTAGACACGGAAATGTTAACGAAAGAAATCAAATTCAGACTGCTCTCTTCATTAACATCTGTGCCTACTTGGTATTTAGAAACTGGAAACTGGAGAAAGAATCCAGACTACTACGATCAAGTAAGAAAAGCAGAAGATAGAATCAGACAGAACAGAGACTTCTACCATTATCACGCCGGTAATAAAAACGTAGATCAAATTTGTTCGATGATCAGACGTTGGTATTACAACGAGGTAGGCAGAGGCAACAAATGCCTGATTGCTTACGATTACGTAAAGCTAACTGGCGAAAAAGTCGGACAAAACTGGGCTGAGTACCAAGCTATTGGAGATAAAATCCAAAAGCTTAAAGAGGTGGCCGAAGAAGTTAACGCGCCCCTGCTTACGGCCATGCAGTTAAACAGAAGCGGAGAAAACAGAAATAGAAATTCATCAAACTTGGTAGATGATAGCTCTGCAATCTCTTTGTCCGATAGACTACAATGGTTCGCGGCTTTCGTGGGTATTTTCAGACGTAAAACCTTGGACGAAATAGCGTTGGATAGCGAAGACTTCGGTACTCACAAATTGATCCCTGTAAAAACTAGGTTCCAAGGCAAAGACGCTATGGGTCATCAAGACTTTTTGCAGAGAGTGTTTCCTGACGGATCAGAAAAGTATCAAATGAATTATCTGAACTTTGATATTCATAACTTCAATATCGAAGAGAGAGGCTCATTGAGGCATATATGCGAAAGAGCTAGAGAATCCTACGAGCTAGAAGGCGGTAGCGCAGAAAACCCTACTGACTCAGTATTGTGACGGACATAAAAGAAATGTTGTACGAACTTGGGTACTCTAATATATCCGAGTATCCGAAAGAGTATCGCACTCGCCCTATATACAGGGAGTCCGATAACAATACGGTTCTGCGCATCGACAAAAGCACGGGGAGGTTCGTTGATTTTGCGGAGAATATCTCAGGCAGTTTCGAAGACTTAGTTAAGCTCACGCTTAGAATGAAATCTATTGATGAAGCTCAAAAGTGGGTCTCATCCAAGGGTCAGTCAAGCGGAGAGGCAAAAGTCACAATCGTAAAGCCAGAAGTAAAGTCTCCCAAAATCTTTAACAAAAGCTGCTTGAGTAAGCTGGTATCCAATCACGCTTACTGGCGTGGCAGAGGCGTTTCTGAAGACACTATTAGTCAATTTCAAGGCGGAATCATAGGGGAAGGTAAGATGAAAAATCGCTATGTCTTCCCCATATTCGACGCCAAAGATCGTCTAGTAGGCGTCTCAGGACGCTACACGCTACCCATAAAGTATGACAGCATCCCTAAGTGGAAGCATATAGGTGACAAGTACGCGTGGAAGTACCCACTGTTTTTAAATCACGAAATAATTTTAGAAAAAAAAGAAGTTTTCCTTGTCGAAAGTATAGGAGATATGCTATCTTTATGGGAGGCTGGTTACAAAAATTCAATAGTCACTTTCGGTTTAGACATTAGCTCATCCATAATGGGTGTGCTTTTAAGGTTTGACCTGAGTAAGATTTATATATCTTTTAACAATGACTCTAATAAAAACAGCAGAGGTAATTTAGCCTCTAAAAAAGTAAAACAGAAACTATTAAATCATTTTGATCCGAATCAGGTGGAAGTAAAACTACCGACCAAGAATGACTTCGGAGACATGAACACAAAAGAAATACAAGTATGGGTAAAGCAAAATACATCTCAGCATCACGGATGAAAACATTGGAAACTTGCTCGTGGCTTTACTACGGCAAGTACCATTTAAATCTCCCCGATAAGACAAATGATGGCGCTATACGAGGCTCTATATGCCACTTAGTTTTCGAGCTACTCCTAGAGGATAAGCACCGAAATCATTACGATATAATCATGAAGGGCAAATGCACAGAAGCTTCTGTAGCCGTCACCCGATTAGTTGTAAAACACCTCAAGAAACAGAATGCATTCAACGAAGAAAACTTCGAAATGTGTATGGACATGATTGTGGTAGGGTTAAAGTTTGACTTTTACTGCGAAGGCTCAGACCTTGGTGAGTCCGAGCTGCGATTCGACATCGACAACAAAGAGCCAGAGTATAAGATAATGGGCTTTATTGACAAGCACGCGATCTACGACGATGAAGAAAAAACAATTAAAATTATAGATTACAAATCTAGCAAAGCGAAGTTCAGAGGCGACGATCTAACATCAAATATTCAAGGCATGATGTACTCTTTAGCGGCTAGACACAAGTGGCCAGAAGCAAAGCGTAGGTTAGTTCAGTTTTTATTCTTGCGTTTTCCTCGACAACCAATTCAGGAGTTAGAGTTTACTGAGGCGCAGCTAAACGGGTTCGAACAACATCTCGGAAACGTATACCAAGTTATAAATAACTTTAATTATGAATACGCTAAAACAAACTTCGCCAAAGACAACCCAAAGAACAGTTGGCTCTGTGGTAGGGGCAAGTGGGTTTGTCCACACAAAAGTCCATATACATACTACGTTGTGCTTGACAAAAATCAAAGAGTAGTGCATACTAGTTATGAGAGCGAGTTTGGAGAACTAAAAGAAGGCCAAACAGTTGAAGAAAGAAAGTACGAAGGATGTCCAAGATTTTATTCAGAAGCGAATAAGAAAGACCCCTTCGACATGGAACAAACAACCGACGACCCATTTGATTTTTAATGATACCACTTTTTAAATCCCACTACTCAATAGGCAGGTCAATCCTTACACTCAAGGAGAAAGGGGCCTCAGTGAAAAACGGCCCTCAATCAATTATTGATCTGTGTGTTGACAGCGACATCAAAGACATGTGGCTCGTTGATGACTCTATGAGCGGCTTTTTAGAAGGCTATCTTAACTCTAAGAGCGCGAAGTTAAACTTTAGGTTCGGGTTAAGGATCAGCGTTTGCAACGACCTAGAAGAGAAATGCGAAGAGGCTTTGTCGAAGACGTCTAAAATTGTAATCTTTGCTAACAATCAAAACGGTTACCAATCGTTGATTAAAATCTACACAAAAGCTGCACAAGAAGGGTTTTACTACGAGCCTAGAATAGATTATAAATATTTAGCTTCAGTTTGGAATGATAATGATCTTTCATTAATGGTTCCATTCTACGACTCCTTCTTACATAGAAACGCTCTTTGCGGCAGCGTGTGCGTACCAGACTTTAAGTTTACAAAGCCCGTATTCGCAGTAGAAGACAACGACATACCGTTTAACTTCTTGATTAAGAATCACATTAAAAAATACATAGGCAAAGAATACGAAGCAATCAAAACTAAAAGTATTTACTATAAAGACAAAGAAGATTTTAAAGCTTATTTAACATTTAAATGTATCAATAACAGGACTACTTTAGACAAACCCAACTTAGACCACATGACTAGCGACGAATTCTGCTTGGAGGCTTACAATGGTTCCGTTTAATCCAAAAAAAGTAAATAAAGAATGGGGTCATGAGATATGGTTAGCCAACAACGAGCAGGAAGATTATTGTGGTAAAATTTTATTCATCGAAGAAGGCCACTCAAGCTCCATGCATTACCACGTAGACAAACACGAAACCTTTTACGTGTTAGAAGGAACGCTTAGAGTAGACATGTTGAGAGACAAAGAGAATCCAGAAGCCCATCCCTTTACGATGACAGTTAAACAAGGCGAAAGTATGGAGGTGGAGAGAGATCAAGCTCACAAACTTATGGCAGTAGACAGGGATGTCAAGTTGATCGAGATCAGCAAATTCCACAGAGACGAAGACAGCCACAGACTTTATAAATAATATGGACGAACATTTACTTAGATTTGACAAAGAAAAGGAATACGTTTTTATTGACTGCGAAACACTAAACCTTTGCTTGCATTACTGCCACAACCTGCCTTGGCAAATTGCAATGATTAAAGCAAAAGGCGACAAAAAGTTCGACGAAAAAGATTTCTTCATCAAGTGGGACACGAACTTAAAGATTAGTGATGATGCCGCACGGATTACTAGGTTTGACCAAAAAGTTATAGATCGTAAAGGGGTAGCTCCAGAAGAGATATTTCCAACCATGAAAGATTGGCTGGATAAGGCTGACTACATAGTGGGTCACAACATCCTCGGCTTCGATATATACTTAATTAAAGAATATTATAAAATGATGGGAGAAAGCTGCGATCATTTATACGAAAAAATAATCGATACCCACTCAGTAGCTAAAGGGTACAAGCTCAGTCTACCCTACAAACAAGGAGATTCTTTCTTGGAGTATCAATACATGGCCGCTCACAAAAAGAAGAAGGGCGTCAAGACAAGCCTCTCAGCCCTAGGAAAAGAGTTTGATATAGAACATGATTATGGTAAATTACATAACGCACTAGTAGATTTAGAGTTAAACTTAAAAGTCTGGAACAAGTTAAAGTGGAACGTAGAAGTATGACATTCGATAAGCAATTCAAAGATTACGACCTAGATATTCATGGGGTGAGATTGCCTCAGTTCGATATCGAGAAGAGACATAAGCATCAGGCCTTGGTCAGTGAGGATTGTACTAATTACGATTTTCTAAGGCAACTGTGTTTAAATGGCTTTAAAGAGCTAGGCGTCAGAAAAGGCTCCAAGAAGTATGAAAAATATGTAGAGCGAGCGAAATACGAACTGGCAACGCTCAAGGACTTAGGGTTTATTGATTATACGTTATTAGTTTGGGATGTAGTTAATTACTGCAAAGAAAACGATATACCTACGGGTCTTGGCCGAGGCAGTGCGGCTGGCAGCTTGGTACTCTTTCTTATCGGAGTGACAGGCATAGACCCTGTAGAGCACGATTTATACTTTGAGAGGTTCGTGTCTAAAATTAGAGCCAAGAAAAAAGTTGTAGATGGCGTTACATACTTGGACGGCTCACTCATGTGCGATGTAGACTTGGATATTTGCTACTATAGGCGAGGAGATGTAATCAAGTATTTAGAAGAGAAATTCGTAGGTAAAACAGCGAAGATTTTGACACTTAACACTTTGAGCGGAAAGCTCCTAATGAAAGAGTGCGGTAAGATCGTGTCTGCAAAAAACGAAACAGAGATGAATCAAGTGTCAGGATTTATCCCCAAAGTATTCGGTCAGGTAGCCGACATCGAAGATGCATACGAAGAAGAAGAAAAATTTAAAGAGTGGTGCGACGAAAACAGAGAGGCTTACGAAGTGGCCCTAAAGCTCAGAGGCTTAGTAAAAAACAAAGGCGTTCACCCCTCCGCAATCTCTTTATCTTACGAAAAGATGATAGACTCTTGCCCAGCGGAGCTAACCTCAGCCAAAGACGCTGCGGTTGCTTCGTATGACATGAATTGGATTTCTATATTCAATGTTAAGTTAGACTTGCTAGGCTTAAGAAGCGTGTCTGTAGTAGATGACGTATGCAAGCAGGTAGGTATTAAAGTAACAGACATAGACTTGAATGATAAATTCATTTATAGAAATCTTCAAGACCTCAAGACTCCACATGGGTGCTTCCAAATTGAGGCTGACACTAACTATAAAGTCTGCCAAAAGGTAATGCCCAAAAGTCTAGAGGAATTGAGTGCCGTGCTGGCACTGGCACGTCCGGGCGCGATGGCGTTTGTAGACCAGTATGCTAATTACGCAAACAATGACGTCTACGAACCCATCCACCCATTTTTTGACGACATCCTAAAGGAGACCGGAGGAGTAGCCCTTTATCAAGAGCAGCTAATGAAGATGGCGAACAAGATCGGCTTCACTCTTGACGAAGCGGAAATCCTTCGCCGCATCGTAGGTAAAAAGAAACGCTCTGAAGTAACCAAGTGGAGGAAGAAGATTAAAGACAAGATCAAAGAGAAAGGTCTCGACCCCGAGATCGGTAACATTCTTTGGCAGATTCTAGAGGACTCCGCTAACTACTCGTTTAATAAATCACACAGCGTTAGTTACGCCGCTTTAGCCGCGTCAACGGTATACTTAAAATACAAACATCCTCAAGAGTTTTTCTTGTCATTGCTAAAGATGACTCGTCACGAACCTGATCCCATCGCTGAGATTTCCAAGATTCACCAAGAGATGGATTTATTTGGGATAAGGCTATTGCCGCCGCACCTAACCAAGTCTCAAATGGATTTCACCATCGAAGGTAAAGACATACGGTTTGGACTGCTTTCGATCAAGGGTATATCTGAAAAGTCAATCGAGAAGATCAATAACTTCAAAGATGTTTACGCGAACAAATTTGAGATTTTCAAGGCAGCGGAAGAAGCAAAACTGAACATCGGAGTTCTATCCGCGCTGATACAGGCTGGAGCATTAGAGAATGGCGTGCATCAAAGCAGAAGCAAGGTGGTGCTAGAAGCGCAACTGTGGAATCTGCTAACGTCCAGAGAGAAAAAGTACGTTCTTAACTTGGGCGAAAAGATGAAGTTCGATTTGGTCGAAATCTTAAAGTTCCTCATAAGATTCAAAGACGAAAAGAATAAGGTAGTGATCAAAGAATCTAGGTACGAGACCATCAAGAAGAAATACAAGCCATATTTAAACATATATATGCTTAATTCTAAAGCTGAGAATTTTGCTAATTGGTATTATGAGAAGATGCTTCTGGGTTATACTTACAATAAAAGCCTCATGGATATCTTCTCTGAAAAGCGAGCTGATTTGCAGAGCCTCAGAGAGATTACGGATATGCCTTCTCGCTCCAATACGGTGTTTGTAGGGCGCGTAGAGGACGTCTGGAAGGGTAAGTCTAGGAATGGAAACAAGTACGTTAAGATCGAAGTCTCGGACGAAACAGGCACTATTCAGGCCTTGATATTCAACGACAGCATCGATAAGTGCGAGAGCATGAATAACGGCCTACCAGAAAAGAAGAACATCGTAATCGTCAAAGGTAGGAAGACAGACGGTGACGCCGTATTCGCTAACCTAATAGGCGTACAGGATCAAAAAGTTTATACCAAGCTATCAGAACTTAAGGCTTGACTTATAAACAAGAAAGGAGTATAGTATAAAGATGGTACAGTTTTACAAACCAAACGCTAAAATGACTGGTAGCGCATGCCAGTTTTATTTAAATCACAACGATGGCTCGTTTTTCTCTACCCTAATCAAACAAGCCTCTTGGGACGCCGGTAAAAAAACAGGCTCTTTTCAAGCCAACAAAAAAGACCCAACCAAGAATGTAATCATTAAATTGAGCATGGGAGAAGTGGCGGGTTTTATCAGCGCAATCGAAAGAAACACAGAGTTTAAAGGCTACCACAGCAGCAGTCAACAAGTAGTCCAGTTTAGTTTCGGCCCATACATGAGAAACGGTGAGCAAGTAGGATTTTCATACTCAGTATCTAAGCAGGGTAAAGAAGATACAACTCAAAAAACTTCCTTTTTAATGGGTTTATATTTTAATGAGGCCACACTGCTCAAGAAGCATCTAGAATTTCTTCTAAACAAAAACTTCGAAATCCAAGAGCAAAAACTATTAGAATCGAGCCGTCAAGATCAATATAATAAATCAGAGCCCCAGCCCCAGCAAGAAAGTGGGGATGATGATATCTGGTAATGAAAAAGAAAAAGATTTTATTTCAAAGCGATTATGCTTTGGCTAAAACAGGCTTTGGCAGAAACGCCAGAGTCATTTTGTCTTATTTATACAAAACTAATAAATATGACATAGTACATTATTGCTGCGGCATGGGTCACGAAATGCCCATACTCAAAGGTACGCCTTGGAAATCTATCGGCGCTGTACCAGATGACGAACAAGAGAGGAGTGCGTTAGAGCGAGACCCTAACATGAAACAGCTCTTGGGGTACGGAGCTCACTATCTAGACAAGGTAATTAAAGAGGAAAAGCCTGACGTTTATATAGCCGCCCAAGACATATGGGGCGTAGACTTTGCCCTAGAAAAACGCTGGTACAAGAAAATTAATTCTGTAATCTGGACGACTCTAGATTCTCTTCCGATCCTACCCTCTGCCCTCAAAGCCGCAAAGGTAGCTAAAAACTATTGGGTTTGGAGCAGCTTTGCAACCAAGGCGATGCATAAAGAAGGCCATGATCACGTTAAAACGGTTCATGGAGCTTTGGAAACTAATACTTTTTACAGGCTTCCAGAAGAGGGTAGAAAAAAGCTCCGAGCCCAACACAACATTGGAGAAAACGATTTTATCATCGGATTCGTTTTTAGAAATCAACTTAGAAAGTCTGTGCCAAACTTACTAGAAGGTTTTAGAAAGTTTCTCGACGAAAACCCAAAAGCCAAAGACGCCAAGCTTCTTTTGCATACTTATTTTCCCGAAGGTTGGGACATCCCAAAGCTTGCTAAAGAGCATAACGTACCTCTTGAAAAGGTTCTAGCGACCTACGTGTGCAAGAAGTGCAACGCTTACCAAGTCAAAAGTTATATAGGGGAAAATAAAAACTGTCAACTATGCAAAACCTCTGGGTCACTTGTCACAACGAGCGTAACCAACGGCGTTTCAGAAAAAGAACTTAATGAAATTTACAATTTAATGGATGTTTATTGTCACCCATTTACCAGTGGGGGTCAAGAGATTCCAATCCAAGAAGCCAAGCTTGCAGAGCTAATCACGCTAGTAACAAACTATAGCTGCGGAGAAGAGATGTGCGAAAAAGAAGCAAACTCTCTACCGTTGGAGTGGCATGAATACAGAGAGGCTCAGACTGAATTCATCAAAGCGTCTACTGACGCAAGCTCAATAGCCGAACAACTTAAAAAAGTTTTCGACATGCCTAAAAAGCAAAAAAGAAAAATGGAAAAAGCTGGGCGAAAATGGGTCGAGAAAAACTTCTCAGTTGAAGTAATAGGAAAGCAAATAGAAGAATTCATAGACTCTCAAGAAAGTATAGATTTTGATTTTGGCGAAGACTTTTTTGTAAATAAAACAGACCCTAAATTTTTAATGCCTGATATCAAAAGCGATAGCAAATGGATACTCAGCCTCTATCACAACATACTCAAGATGGATAATGTAGACGAAGAGAACCCAGGTTATCTATACTGGATGAATGAGATGGAGAAAGGAGCGACTAGACAACAGGTTGAAGATTATTTTAGGTATGTCGCAGCGAGAGAGAACGCGCAAACCGAATGGCAAGAAAATACGAATGAATCATTTAGGAATCTTCTTTCGGAAGATGACGAAGGGCGCAGACTGCTTTACGTTATGCCTCAAAGCATAGGTGATGTATATCTCTCTACGGCTTTATTCAAGTCTTTAAAAGAGTCTTATCCTGATTATAATTTGTACGTAGCAACGTCTACAGACTTTTTCCCAGTTCTCAGCGCGAACCCTTATGTTCATAAAGTTATACCTTACTTCGAAAAAATGGATGACATTTACTTCTTAGAGGGTAGAGAAGATCACAAGGGATTTTTTGAGGTGGCGTATCTGCCGTATGTCACCACGCAAAGACACACCTGTTACTCTCACAACGGAAAATCTAAAATAGCCTACAAAGATTATAAATACGAATAATTATGCACCTGCTAGAGACATACGCTTTAAATTGTGGAGCAAAAATAGACAAGCCTTATATCTATGAGCAGTACTACCCTCTGGGGGAAGAAAAGTATATAACAATTCAGCCTTACAGTAGGTACGCTGGTAAACAGTATATATATTGGGCAGAAGTAATAAATTATATTTTTCCATATTTAGAAAAAGAAGGGATCAAAATAGTACAGCTGGGAGACAAAGAAGACAAGCCTGTACCGAGATCAATTTGGACTCAAGGCAGCACCTCATTAAACCAGTGCGCTTACATATTGAGCCACTCCATGCTTCACGTAGGGGTAGACAGTTTTGCGGCACACATGGCTTCCGGTTACGGCAAAAAAATCGTGTCGTTGTATTCAACCACCTTTTTGGAAAACAGCAAGCCTTACTGGAGCGAAGACGAAGACTTTGTGGGCTTAGAGCCTGACAGAGCGGAAAGAAAACCTTCATTCCAGCTAGAAGACAAAGGCAAACAGGCAATCAATGAAATAAAACCAGAACAAATAGCAGATAGAATCTTGCAAATGTTGGGTATTGAAAGTAAGATAAAATTTGAGACCCTAAGGCTGGGAGAACAATATACTAAAACATACATTCACGTTGTACCGAGCAGCATAGCAGCCTTAGATCAACAAATAAGCTTTATAGTGTGCAGAATGGATTTGGATTTCAACGAACCTAATTTATTTCAGCAGTTATCTAGAAGTCAAAAAGTTTCTATAATAACAGACAAGCCGATCAACAAAAACCTACTTCTGCAAAGAATGGATAATATACAAGACATTGTTTACCTAATGCGCGACAACAATGATATAGAGTTTGTAGACTTCTTACACAAGCAGAAAGTTAATTACGTGCTAGTAACCAAGCTTAAAGACAAAAAACTAAGAGACTTAAAGCTAAAATATCTGGATTACAACTTTATTTTTGAGAAGCAAGAAAACTACTCTAACCGCAAAGAAATACTAGAGGTAGGAATGGATAATCTTTATTACAAGAGTAATATAAGAATTTTAAAAGATGGGAAATATTACCCTTCTGTAGCCGCCCTCAAGAAAAACCAGCCGCTAGAAGACCTATTCGATTCAGATGTGTATAAAGCTATAGATTCCAAATACTTCTGGGAAGATTTAGAAGACTTCTACCTTCTTAAAAAGATTGACTAATTCCAAAGTTTATGCTATATTTAAAGCATGGCTAGAAAAAAAACTGTGGGTTTTTCCGAGGTAGAAGAGTCTGTAACATCTATAACTAGAGACGAGAACGGCTTAATCTCCCAACCCAAGGTAGACTACGTTTTTGACGACAGAGGTTTTGTAGATTGGCGTAAGATGGTAAAGACAGAGTATCTAGTATCAAACCGCCAGCGCACACAAGAATCAGACGTTACTCAGCTAGAAGACAAAGACCTTCTAATCCTACTTGGAGGCATCAAAGAGTTAGCTCAAATCAGGGGTTATTCTTCCGTTGAATATGACGTCAAAACTCCAAGCGCGGATTATGTTGTAGCTACTTGTAAAATTAAATGGATTCCTAACTTTGAAACAGAAGGCAGAGAGGTTGCATTTTCAGCTATAGCCGATGCGTCTCCGGGCAACACTCACAGTTTCGCTTCAGATTACCTAGCTGCCATAGCAGAGAATAGGTCGTTTGTTCGTTGTGTTAGAAATTTCCTAAGAATCAACATCGTTGGCCAAGACGAGCTTGGCGCTGGCGGCGGATCAAAACAGTCGCAAACAAACGCTAACCAGCAAGCAACGAGCTTCGACCCCAAAGAACACCTTTCTTCACTGATGAAGCAAAAAGGTATCTCCTTTGAAAGATTAAAGGGTAAGCTCTCAGAGGAGGGTTACGAAAAAGCGGACTCGTTAAACTCTATTAAAGATATCCCAAATATTAAAATCTTCGAACTCATAGATAGAATCCAGAACGCAAAGAAGAGTTAGTTTTTGGGGTGCTTATCTTTAACTGATTGAATATGAGCTATAAGATTATCGAGCTTCTCTGGTCTATCCATATGAAACTCCGTTATAGCTTCGAACTGCTTTTCTATTGGCCAGCTAGAAAGAATCTCTATTTGCCTTTGTCTCTGAACCTCATTGTTTTGAACCAAGGCTGTGTTCTGTTCCCATTTCTGAGTGAGCTCTTCTTCGGTGGGTTTTGGAATCGAGTTCGAGTCTTCCCATTCTAAAGAGTCATAATCATCACCTCTTAATACCCACTGTTGCTCGCCGTAAAAAGTTAATAGCACTTCTAAAATATTCATAATTATGATTGTATTTCTGTTATTGACATCCAAGAGCTTGCCGCCCCACCGTAAGGCGAACCAGTTTGAGAGTTTCTATTGTAATAAACAGTAGCGTAAGTGTTGTTTGGTCTGCCTATTTTAACTTTCCAAGTTTGCTGTGCCGTGCCAACGGCTGGCGCAACATAACCCAATCTAGCGACTTGCCCCAAGTTTAAACCCATCAGCATGTAGTTCCAAACTTTTTTTGGAGTAGTCTCATTGTCTTTAAACAGGGCAACGACGGCTCCCCCAAAGAAGCTAGATTGCAAGCTGAGCTCGCACTGTACTAAAAGTTTGTTGTTACCCATTCTAGGGCTGTAGCTTAAACTCAAAACTTGGAAACCTTGAGAGCTAGTGATCGCGTTATCAATAACCGAATTTATAGCGAACCTATCATCATTTTGAGTTGTAACGTCACCAGATATATTTGGTATATTAGTTTGGGTGGTCGTAAAAGGCGTAAAGCAGCAAAAATCACCCGTCCCAGATTCATTCTCGACCCTAATCAAATGTTGTCCAGTAGTATTATCTATCGAAGGAACGTACCCTGTTATAACTGTATTTCCGTACTGAGTGCTTGTATTGAAAGACGCTTGAGTTTTCCTTTCAAAAGCGTCTATAAAAAATACCTTAGTTACATCTTCTAAATTTTCCCCAGTAATTATGAAAGACGTACCCACAAATCCAGACTGAGGACTCACATCTGTAATAGATGGGCTTTTAATAAATTCAAATAGAAGATCGTTAGTTGCCATGATAAGGGGTCGTTATTTTAAATGTTCCTTGTTTACCTGCGAACCCAGAAAGTTTACTTAAAGATACATTTATACTATGAACTTGTTCGTAATTATTTACGCTTCCAGTGCTAGTTATTAATATTTTTGAGCCGTCAATGTTGTAATTATTATAATCTTCTCTGGGTAAAATCACAGAATTACTTTGGTCTTGTATTTTCAATCCTGTTTGATTTAGGAAATACTTTCCAGATATAGTTATGTCTTCTGTTCTGGTCGCTCTAGTTTTGGAGGCGCCTAATATAATGGGCTCCTTACCGCTTATCCTTATTTGATCACCTACTAGCGAACCTAAATGAGATAAGGTTTGATTCAAAGAGCCGCTTATGGCTTCCGCATTGCTTCGCTCGCTGGTGTCGTAAGAAGATACTAAAAATGGCTTTCCTAAACCAACAAAGCTGGAATTAATTATTGCTGTTATTGTAGAGTAGCCATTCTCTGGGTCGCTTAAAGCGGAGTTGTCAATGGATACACTTCCAAAATAATCAGGCCCACTAGACATAGAGGCATTCGCGCCCACAAAACAGACCTTGTCTTTTCCATCCATTAAATTAACCCCACTTAAACCAACCACAGCTAAAGCGTCTGACGCGTTTATGCCTGTCAGAGTTACGCTTTCACCGACTGTACAATTTTGCAATGAAATGCCAGATATAGTCGGTAAGGGGTAAAAACTTTGTGAGCTATCATGAGTCGTGCTTCCGCTAGCCCTTACATTCCCAAGCTTTATATTTTTAGGGATAGAAACGTTCACATAATTGTGCCCTGAAGATGTTATTTGTGACTCTACGTATTTATCTCCATATGCTTCGAAGTATATTTTTGATTTATCTAAGTTAACGCCACGAACTTTTAATTGGTCTTGATAAGCAGCTGCGGTTTTATCGAAGTCGTAAACATAGCTTGATGTAACTTTTAATTTTTCAGAAGTGAAATCCTGTTCTAAAACTGTACTTGTTGCCGATCCCCCTTGGAAGGAGCCGCTTTGATATTGCGCGTACAAGAAAGAATCTTTAACCACACCCTCAGGTAAAACAAA
>Ga0114933_10003863_pt1 | contig 14333 bp, 17 predicted proteins | sample 4SBtaG_FD_89691 | JGI IMG/M metagenome (GOLD analysis project Ga0114933, IMG submission 89691) | Deep subsurface microbial communities from Kolumbo volcano to uncover new lineages of life (NeLLi) - 4SBTROV12_W25 metaG | ecosystem: Environmental > Aquatic > Marine > Volcanic | place: Kolumbo...
AAACTGTGTTTAGAGGTATTACTAATGCCACATCAATTAAATCAATTATAGGTAAAGAAATTAGACTAGAAGAAATACTTGATAAATTAATAAAAAATATAGGGTACTATTTAAAAATACTAATCGCTAGGGATTTTGACAGTATAATGAGTCTTTATAATTCAAGATTATATGGCAAAGATTATTGTAAATTTTTATTAAATAATAAAACCTTTGAAGGTAGAGTGATAAATGTAAACAACAAAGGTTCTATAAATTTAAAGATTAATAGTATGGAGGCTAAAGAGTATCAAAGTAATAGAATTAAAATATTGTTTTAATTTTAGATCCAATCTTTAGGATCCTCTCTCCATCTTTGCAGTTTGTCAATTTCATCATGATTAATAATTTTCTGTTCTTTCACAATCTCAACTAGAATATTATAATCGGCTAGAGATATTAAATTAATTTTTTCAGATTTGAATCTATCATTTGCAAAGTCAAAACTATAGGAGAAAATAGATAACATTGCATTTACACTAGAACTTTCACCCTTTATAGCATTAACAGCATTTAAACTACTCATACCTGTGCTAATCAAATCCTCAATTACAATAACATTGGATCCGCTTGGTAAAGAACCTTCAATCTGATTTTTTAAACCATGACCTTTAGGATTTGGTCTAACATATATATATGGTTTTTTTAATCTTTCAGCAACTAGAGCTCCAATTGCAATTGCACCTGTAGCAACTCCAGCTATTATATAATTACCTGAAAAAGACTTTGAAATTATATTAGCCATTTGATTAGCGATGTAATCTCTAATTTCAATATTTGAAAGAATCAGTCGATTATCACAGTAGATTGGAGATTTAATACCACTAGCCCAAGTGAAGGGGGTTTTTGTATTTAATTTTATTGCATTAATTTGTAGAAGATAATTAATAGTTTTTTTTGCAATAATTTTGTCAAATACCATACTAAGCAAATGTATAAAGTTTTTTTTAATCAAAAGCCATTAATTCTTACTTCAGAAATTAAAAAATCAACTGATTCTAATCCACTTATACACATTAAATTTTCCAGCAAAAATCAGATTTTAAAAGCTATAAAGTCTAAGAAAACAAAATCTGTATATATATATCATAAGAATATGAAAAAGCTTTGGAAAATTTTCACTAAAAAGTTCCCAATTAAGGATGCTGCTGGAGGTTTGGTTCAAAGGAATGATGATAAGTTTTTATTTATATACAGAAAGAAAAAATGGGATCTTCCTAAAGGGGGGATTGAAAAAAATGAACTGATAATTGAGGCTGCACAAAGAGAAGTTAAAGAGGAGACTGGTGTTGCAGATTTGATTGTAATAGATAAAATAGGTGAAACGTATCATATTTTTAATAATGGAAAAACTTATAGATTAAAGAGAACTTACTGGTTCAGAATGAGATCAGATTATAAAGGAGAATTAATGCCACAAGAAGAAGAGGGGATAACATCAGTTGAATGGATATCAAAAAAAAGAATTTCTAAAATTCTTGAAAATGCATATGAGAATATTAAAGGAATAGTCTCTGAAGTTATTTAATATTAAGTCCCTCAGGAATAAATAAGCTATAATCCCCATTATTTTTTATTAAGTCTCTAACAATACCACTACTTATAAAAGAGTTTTTAGCTGAAGTTAATAAAAACACAGTTTCAATACCACCTAACTTTCTATTTGTAAGAGCTATGTTTTTTTCAAATTCAAAGTCTGAAACATTTCTTAATCCTCTAATTATAAAATCAGCATTATTTTTTTTGCAAAAGTCAACAGTTAATTCATCATATATCTTCACCTCTATATTATTGATAGATTTAAAAGCCTCCTCTACAAATTGCTTTCTTCTCTCAGCAGAAAACATATATTTTTTTTCACTGTTCTGACCAATACCAATTATTACAGAATCAAAAATATTTAAACTTTTTTCAATTATATCTTTATGACCAAGAGTAATTGGATCAAAAGAACCAGGAAAAATTGCTGTTTTCATATTTAAATGTAATTATAATTATTAAAGTAAAGATGTAATTTGACTTTCAATGACTTTATGAATTGATAGCCCAGCAGCTTTAATTTGTTGAGGAACTATACTTTGTTCTGTAAACCCTGGAATCGTATTAGTTTCAACAAGGTGAGGGATTCCATCAACTAGAATTATCTCAGACCGAGTAATTCCACTAAGATTGATATTATCATAAATAGTATTTATCATTTTATGAATATCATCTAACTCACTAGCTTTTAGTTCTCCAGGAGTTATTTCATCTGATTCACCATTATATTTAGCATCAAAATCAAAGAATTCATTTTTACTCCTTATTTCAGTAATAGGCAAAATAGTTCTTTGTCCATCTATATTTATTACACCAACAGATACTTCTTTTCCATCAAGAAATGATTCCACCAGAACTTCATCTCCCTCTTGAAAAGCATAATTTATTTTATCATTTAGTAAATCTTTATTTTTAACCTTTGATATACCAAAACTACTACCAGACTTATTTGGCTTAACAAAACATGGAATACCTACCTTTTCAGCTATGTCACTAACGTTATATTCTTGTCCCTTTTTTATAAAGAATTGTTTTGCTGTTTTTAAATTAAGTGAATTAATAAATTTAACATATTCATGTTTGTCAAAAGTAAGTTTAGATATATCTGAACTACAAGAAGTTTGTGGAATACCAATTTTTTCTAATAAAGATGAAAATTCTCCAGTCTCCCCAGGAGAACCATGAATTATATTGTATATAGCATCAAATTTTACTCTATTACCACCATGCTTAAAACTAAAGTCATCATGATTAACTTCTTCAATTTTATCATCCAGTAAGATAACAGATGTGCTATTTTTGGATAATAAGACTTTATATACATTCCAATCAGGATTATTGTTTAAAATCTTGAAAATAAATTCACCACTTTTTATAGAAATCTTATATTCTGATGAATATCCTCCATATACTATACCAATATTCTTCTTCATATTTTGTAAATGTACTTCATTATAATAAAAGAAAATTAATGTGTTTAGTATATTTACCCAATATATTGAATTAGTTTTTTTAAAAAACCCTTATTTAATGAAAGAAAAGATTATAAATTTTATTAAAGTAATTTTTCGAGAGTATTTCAAGCTTTTAAAAAGTAACTCTATAATTAAGCATCTCTTTGCTTCGATCATAATGATACTTATAATATTTTATATAGTCTTTACTTCAGTAAAGATTTATACAAAACATAATAGATATATTGAAGTTCCTGACTTGACTGGAATCACTTTAGATAATGCAAGCAAAATCTTAAAAAAGGAAAAACTAAAATCTGAGGTTTTGGATTCTTCAAAATATTTTTCTTACATACCTGTTAGTTCAATACTATCTCAAATTCCAGGTGCAGGGGAATTTGTAAAGAAAAACAGAAAGATATATTTAAATGTTAACCCTTCTGACTATCAAAAAGTTTCAATCCCCAATATCATTCAAATAACAAAAAGAAATGCAGAGTCAATACTTAACGCACTTGGTTTTGAAGTTTCTGGCTTTGATTATATTGACAATATAGGTAAAGACATGGTCCTAGAGATTAAATATAATGGAGAAAAAATAAATGTTGGTGATGCTGTATCAAGAGGATCTAAACTAGAATTAATCCTTGGTAATGGAAAAAAATAGAATTAAAGAGGCTGAAATTGATCAGGTACTTCATGAACACTATTCATTTAATGTAGATAAAGGACAAGAACCATTAAGAATTGATAAATTTTTAATGAATAGAATTGAAAATGCTACTAGAAACAAAATACAGAAAGCTGCAAAGGAGGGTTATATCCGAGTTAATGAAGATCCAGTAAAATCAAGTTATAAAGTCAAAAGAGGAGATAAAATAAAAATCTTGTTCACTCATCCGCCCTATGAAAATCTTTTAACTCCAGAGAATATTGATCTAGATATAGTTTTTGAAGATGAATCAATAATAATAATAAATAAACCCGCAGGCCTTGTTGTTCATCCAGGTCATGGAAATTACTCAGGAACTCTAATTAATGGTCTATTATATCATTTTAAAAATCTTCCAAAAAATTCATCTGATAGACCTGGACTAGTCCACAGGATTGATAAAGATACTTCAGGTTTATTGGTAATTGCAAAAACTGAAAAAGCAATGACATTTCTAGCTAAGCAATTTTTTAATAAAACAGTTGAAAGAGAATACTACGCACTAGTTTGGGGAGATGTCAAAAATGATTCAGGAGAAATTAATGAACAAATAGGGAGGAATCCAAAAAATAGATTACAAATGATTGTATATAAGGATAGAGATGGGGGTAAAGAAGCTATAACCAATTATAAGGTTATAAAGAGGTTTGGATATGTTACATTAGTTAGCTGTAAGTTAAAAACTGGAAGAACACATCAAATTAGAGTTCATATGAAACATTTAGGTCATGTTCTATTTAGCGATGTAAGGTATGGAGGAGATAAAATTTTAAAAGGAACAGTCTTTTCAAAATACAAACAATTTGTTGCAAACTGCTTTGAAATTCTTCCTAGACAGGCTCTTCATGCTAAAACTTTAGGTTTTATTCATCCAGAAACTAAAAAAAATATATCATTTGATTCAAAGATCCCAAATGACATAAGTCAAGTAATTGATAAGTGGGAACTTTATTCTAAACATAAAAAATTATAAATTTGAAGAAAAAATGAAAATTATAATATCGCCAGCCAAATCATTGAACTTTGAAGATAAAGTTCAAACCTCAATCAATTCTCAGCCATTCTTTAATGATGATGCAATCAAAATAAACAATGAGTTAAAAAAAGAATCAATTGAGTCACTATGTAGTTTAATGGGAATTTCTCCTAAACTAGGAGAGTTAAATTGGAATAGAAATCAAGACTTTAAAAATAATTCCAATCAGTCTAAACAGGCAATTTTTGCCTTTAACGGAGATGTTTATGATGGAATAGATATAAACACTATAGAAGAAAGAAAACATAAATTGGTAAATGATGTGATAAGGATTTTATCAGGTCTTTATGGTATTTTATCACCTTTTGATCATATCAAACCATACAGATTAGAAATGGGAACAAAATTTTCAGTAAATGGAAGTAAAAACCTATATGACTTTTGGGCTTCTAAAGTCACCAATCAACTTAAAAGTGAACTTGATAAAGATGAAATAATACTTAATCTAGCAAGTAATGAATATTTTTCTGTTCTTAATTCAAAAGAGATTTCTAATAAAATAATTTCTCCTCAGTTTAAAGATTTTAAGAATGGTACGCTTAAAATTATATCATTCTATGCAAAAAAGGCAAGAGGTCTAATGTCTAGATTTATAATTGATAATGATGTGGAATCAGCAAATGAGATTTTAAGTTTTAACTATGGCGGATACTCCTACAGTGAAAAAGATACTACTGATGAATTAAAACCTGTATTTATTAGGTAATAATAGTAATTGGTATGAGAATAAAAATTCTTTTTCTTTTTCTTTCATTACAATTTGCATATAATCAAGATAGAGAATTAATTCAAGGAAAGGTTATATACAGAAATATTAATGTTGTAGCTGCTAATGTTATAAATAATACTTCCCAAAATACAACTATTACTGATGATCAAGGAGAATTTCAAATTTATGCAAGAGAGGGAGATGAAATTATTTTTTCTTCTATTCAATATATTATAAGAACAGTTAGAGTAACTGATGAGATTATTAAAAATAAAAGATTAACTGTACAAATAAATGAAAGAATTCAAGAGTTGGATGAGGTCGTAATAACACCTGATAATACTGAAAAGTTTCTTGATTTAAAAGAAGAAGAATTCAAAGGGTTTGACTATATAGCTGACAAGTCTACTAGAGTTCAAAATAATCTAACTGAAACTCGACAATTAAAAAATGGTGTTGATTTTGTAAACATATTTAAACTTTTAAAAACAATTATTGATTCAAAATCTGAGGAAGAAAAAGAAAGTCTTTTAGCTAGTGAGGTTATTCCATATTTATTTGAGGATGATTTTTTTACAGAAAGTTTACTTCTTGCTTCTTCTCAAATCGTTGATTTTTTAATATATATAGATAGTAGACCTAATTCAGTAGATATTCTTCTTGAAAAAAATCAATTTTTATTAATTGACTTCCTTCTAAACGAAAGTATTAGATATAAAGAAATTAATGAATGAAAGTTTACTTTACAATAGTTTTACTTTTTTTTACTGGATTTCTATTTTCTCAAGACATTCAAGAAAAAATAATTGAAGGTTTTATTCGGAACAATAATAATCTTTCTATTGAGGGAATCCATGTTCTAAACAACTCAAATGGGGAAGCAACAATTACAAATTCTGATGGTAGGTTTAAGATTAGAGCTAGTCTAGAAGATGAAATTGTGTTTTCTGGAATTCAGTTTGCTAGAAAGAAGATTATAGTGAATGAAGAATTATATGATGCAATATTATTAAACATCTTTTTAGATGAATTTGTAAATGAATTAGATGAAGTTATAGTAACCTCAAGTGGTCTTTCAGGAAATGTTCTTGACGATATGAGAAATTCTGGTATTTCAGATCAATATAATTTTGATGATGTTGGAATTCCAGGTTTTACTGGAGTTCGAAAAGAAAGGATATTCTCAGATAGAGAGGTGCTAACAAAGTTTTTATTAATGCCTCTAACTGGAGGGATGGATTTAGATCTTATATACAAAGCTATGACTGGTTATTATGATTTGAAAAGAAAAGAAATTAAGTATCTGTCACAATTAAACACAGCTGACAGGATTATAACTTTTTATGGAGAAAAATATTTTATAGATGAATTTAATCTAGAAGAGAATAAAATTCATGATTTTGTTAGTTCAGCAGTTCAGAATTATCCTTTATATGATAACTTTAAAGCAGGTAATCATTCAATAGTTTTAGAATATTTAAAAAAAAATTTTAAGAGGTTGAATAATTAATTAGATTTGATATTAATATGATACTATTTATAAGTGGTGCAGAATTAGTTTTTGTTTTTTTTATAGTACTTCTAGTTTTTGGAGCTGACAGAATCCCTTCAATTGCTAAAGGTTTAGCCAAGGGTATGACCCAGGTTAGGCAAGCAACTAATGAGATAAAATCTGAAATTCAAAAAAATACAAACTATAAAGACCCATCCAAAAAAATATCCAAAGAATTAAATAGTAGCGTTAGTGATATTAAAAAAGACATTGATGATATTACGGATTCAATAAAAAGAGATTTAAATTAATCTAGATATTGATATCCCATCTCTTATAGGTATAATTATAGTTTCAAACTTCTTATCATCTTTTAATATCTGATTAAATTCATTTAAGACCTTAGTTTCTATATCATCTGATTTGTTTGATTCAAGAACTTTTCCACTCCATAAAACATTATCTGATATTAGAATACCTCCATTATTCAATTTATTTGAAATAGATTTATAATATTCAATATAATTTTCTTTGTCAGCATCAAGAAAAATAATATCAAATTTATCATCTAATGTTTCAATTAAATCTAAAGCATCTCCATTTAGTTGAATAATTTTATCTCTGAAGCCGCTTTTATCAAAATATTTATTTTGAAATTTAACTATTTCCTCATTCTTATCTATAGTAATTATCTTCCCATCTTTACCTAATCCTTCAGCAAGACATATTGTTCCATATCCTGTGTAAGTTCCAATTTCTAAAATTCTTTTAGGTCTAATTATTTTAGATAAAAGACTTAAAATTCTACCCTGAGGATGTCCACTAAGCATTCTAGGTTGAAGAATTTTCTGATAAGTCTCTTTTGCAAGTTCTTTAAGTAATTCTGGTTCATCTTCAGAATTATTAATAACATACTCCATTATCTTTTTATCTACAAAATCCATTTATTTTGGTCTTTGAAATTCAAATCTATTTATCAATTTAGGTAGAGCATAACCATCACAACCATTTATTGTAACAACATTTTCCTTATCAAGTCTAAGCCATCCATCTTCTGTAATTAATTCATCATTGAAATATAAAGTCTCCATTGAGGCTACAACTAGTATTGTTCCATTTTCCTTAATGAAGTAGTCATTTAAATATTTACATCCTATTTGAACTGGAGAACCCTTAACATAAGGAGCTGTCCAATTATCTTTATATTCAGATATTAATTTTGTTTTATCAAATTCTGATATGTCTTCATGATATTTTGCACTTGTATGGTGGGCATCTTCTATAATACTTTCTGTAATGTGATTCACAGTAAAAAAACCTGTTTCTTTAATATTTTTATATGTATTTCTTGGCACTGTAGTTGGCCTTAAGATATAACCTAGCACTGCAGGATTACTTCCAAGATGTGTTACTGAGCTAAATACAGCTAGATTCTCTATGCCAGATTTTGATTTTGTTCCAATTAGGTTTGCTGATTTATATCCTGTGCATGAATTTATAAGATTAATTCTAAAGATTTTTTCCATCTTATTAAAATCACTCTTTGTCAAATACCTCATGTTTATAAATATAAAGATTTTATTAATTTAGCCAACCATCGGGTGATTAGCTCAGTTGGTTTAGAGCACTACCTTGACAGGGTAGGGGTCGGCAGTTCGAATCTGCCATCACCCACATTTAAAGAACAATAAATTCTCCTTGCATTAATTGATAATGTCCTGGGAATGTGCATATAAAAATATATTTTCCAGGTTCAGGTGCATCAAAAACTATTGTATCAGTCTCCCCTCCACCTAACATTTTTGTAGTAACAATAATGTCATCACCTTCTGGAATATAATCATTATCTCTAGCTAATATTGCTCTTTGTCCAAAGTCATCAACATCAACACCTTTTTTTAATAATACAAAATTATGTCCCATAAAGTCTTTGGCAATTTGTCCTACATGATTTAATGTAAGTGTTACTTGTTCACCAGAACTAACTTTTATTACTTTTTTGTCAAAGAGCATTGCATCATTAGAGTTTAAGATAATTGTGTTTCCGATATTATTATTTTGGATAACTTCAGAAGAATTTTCTTGAATACGTTCATATTGAAATTTCTCTTTTTTTGGCTTTTGATTACATGATAACAAAAGAACTGCAATGATAAAATAAAAGTTTGTAGATTTCATATCAATAGTTTTGACAAATTTATTACACAAAACTCTTATAACATAATAATTTAACTTTATCTTTAAGTATTAACTAAAATTAATATTATGAAAAAACTTATACTATTATTAGCATTAATTGCTATTGGATGTAATGCTCCTGTTACTGAAGGCCATGGTTTTTGGGCTGGAGGAGAAGGAGATGAAACTTTTGTTGCTGGACCATCAGAATCAACTGATGTCTATAATCAATTTATGGACGCTCATAATGCTCAAGATATCGAAGCCATTAAGTCTTTAATGTCTGAAGATATACAAATTTGGCATGCTGATGGAAGACAAACTGAGGGAAGAGCTGAACAGTTAGAGTCTCTTCAATCATGGTTTGATGAAACAAACCCTTCATTTAACCCTTTCTGGGGGATGCCTTATGTAGGTGTGAAAAATGCAGAAACATGGGTTATAGCAGCACATGTTACCACACAAACTATTGATGGTGTTGAATCAAATTCATCACAAATGCTTGATTTAAGAATTACTGATGGATTGGTTGATTTAATTATTGTATATAACAGAGATATACTCCCTCCATCTGATGAAGGATAATAATTCCTGTAAATAATTAAAAAAACCCTTCATTCGAAGGGTTTTTTTATCTTTCTTTTTAGATTAATCTCTATTAATTACCGTTGAAGATGCTTGAGATTTTGCAAGTACAGTAATATCACTGATGTTAACATTCTCTGGACTTGATATAACATAATCAATTACATTAGCTATATCTTCAGAAACTAGCGGATTAACATCTTTATATACTGCTTTTGATCTTTCCTTATCATCCTTAAACCTAACCATTGAAAAGTTTGTTTCTACTAGACCAGGATTTATTTGAGATACTTTTATATTATGCTTATTTAAATCAATCCTCATTCCTTGAGATATAGCATCAACAGCAAATTTTGAAGCACAATAGATATTCCCTTTAGGATAAACTTCTTTGCCAGCAATTGAACCAATATTAATTATATGACCACTATTGTTCTTAACCATTGTCTGTAAAACTTCTCTAGATACATATAGCAATCCTTTTACATTAGTATCAATCATCATATCCCAGTCTTCAATGTCTCCTTCATGGATAAAATCAAGTCCATGAGCATTTCCTGCATTATTTATTAGAATGTCTATGTTTTTCCATTCACCTTCTAATCCTTTAAGCTTGTCTATAACATCATCCTTATTTCTTACATCAAAGGTTAATGTCTTTACAGTTGTTAAATTAGAAAGAGAGTTAGAAAGCTCAATAAGCTTTTCTTCTCTTCTTCCACATAGAATTAAAGAGAAGCGATTAGCTAATCTTTTTGCTGTTGCTTCTCCTATACCTGAGGTTGCACCAGTAATTAATGCAATTTGTTTTAATTTATTTTTTTCCAATTAATAATTATTGAAGAAATACAAATAATAATCCAGCTAGAGCACCACCACATAAAGGCCCTAAAACAGGTACCCAACTATAAGCCCAGTCAGAGATTTTATTTTTTCTTGGAAGAAGTTGATAAGTAATTCTTGGACCAAGATCTCTTGCAGGGTTTATTGCATATCCGGTAGTTCCTCCTAAGCTTAATCCAATTACCCAAACCAATAATCCTACAGGAAGGGCTTCCAGTGCACCAATTCCAAAATTTTCAACACTTGTGCCTTCAATAATTATATTTGGTTTGGCCATATATAAAACACCAAAAACAAGAACAAATGTTCCCATTAACTCACTAAAGAAATTATTCTTGTAGTTTCTTATTGCTGGAGAAGTACAAAATGTTCCCATTACAGAGCTTTCATCTGAAGTTTCTCTATAATGATCTATATAAATAATATAAACTAGCCAACTACCAAATATTCCACCCAGTAACTGTGATATAATATACCCACAGATAAGTTCTGTAGAAAATTTTCCTGCAAATGCAAGACCTAGAGTAACTGCTGGATTAAGATGTGCTCCACTAAATTGACCAGTTATAAATGCAGCAGTAAAAACAGCAAGACCCCATGCTGTAGTAATTAAAATCCAAGGCGTCATCTGTTTAGATGCTTTAGTTTTATTCAAACTAACATTAGCAACAATTCCATTTCCAAGAAATAATAGAATAGCTGTACCAATAAATTCTGCTATATAAGGATTAGTTATCATGCTTTATAATTTTTGCTTAATGTATTAAATTTTTTTAATTCTTCATCTACCCATGCCTTATCTTTTTCCATAATCTCTGCCATTTTTTTTGCTACTTGAGGGGCAATTCTTAAAGATTCCTCAGAGTCTAAAAACAAACATCTAGTTCTTCTAGCTAAAACATCTTCAACTGTCATTGCCATTTCCTTTTTAACTGACCAATGAATAATACTATTAGAAATAAAAAATTTCTTTGATAGCGAGGCATTATCTTTATGACTTCCATAAGATTTCAATTTTTTTGAATCAGATCCATATACATGAAGAGGGTCATCCCAATCCACTTTTTTTCTAAATCCATGAATACGCAAATTTTTTGTTTTACAGTTTCTTTTCCTTAGTCCTCCTAATGATATTGATGCATCCACTGCATCCTCAGCAATTTTTCTATATGTAGTCCATTTGCCTCCTAAGATGCTAATTAAACCAGTAGTGGATATATTAATTTTATGACTTCTAGATACTTCTTTAGTTGACTTTTTATTACTTGTTGCAGCAAGAGGTCTTAGACCTGTAAAAACACTTTTAATATCTTTTTTAGATGGTTTAATAGTCATATACTTAGATGCATTATTAAGGATGAAATTAATCTCTTCTTTTAATGGTTTTGGCTCATCTAATGTATCTGTAATTTGGGTGTCCGTTGTTCCTACAACGACATAATTTTTCCATGGAACTGCAAATAAAACTCTTCCATCAGTTGTCTGAGGTATCATTATTGCATGTTGACTATCTAGAAACTTTTTTTCTAAAACAATATGGACCCCTTGACTTGGTTTAATCAATTTCTTTGATTTAGGTTGATCCATTTTAATTATTTTATCAGCAAATACACCTGTAGCATTAATTATTACTTTGGCTTTAATTTCATAGGTTTGATTTTTTATTGTGTCTTTAAATTCTAGACCAGTAACAAGATTATCTTCTTTTATAAGACCTATTACTTCACAATAATTAATTAAGCAAGCGTTCTGGTCATTTGCCGTTAGAGCTAGACTAATTGCCATTCTAGTATCATCAAATTGTCCATCATGATATATCACACCTCCTCTTAAACCCTTTTTATTTACATTAGGTATTAATTTAATAGTCTCTTCTTTAGATAGAATAAGAGATTTACCAAGACCTAATGATCCAGCCATCATATCATATATTTTAAGACCTATTCCATAAAAAGGACTGCTCCACCAGTCATATGTGGGAATAACAAAACTAAGATCTCTAACTAGATGAGGCGCATTTTTTTTTAAAATTCCCCTCTCTCTAAGAGACTCAATAACTAGAGAAATATCTCCATTTTGAAGATATCTAACACCTCCATGAATTAGCTTTGTACTTCTAGAAGATGTTCCTTTTCCAAAGTCATTTTTTTCAAGAAGTAAAGTCCTATAACCTCTTTTTGAAGCATCTACTGCAATTCCAAGACCAGAAGCTCCACCTCCAATGATTACTATATCCCATTGTCTATTAAAACTTTGAATTTTATCTAAATTAGTATCTCTATTCATTAATCTGAAAGTGTCTTAACTATCCTTTTATCCCATAAATCAATTATTGATTTTGAATCAAAATCTTTATTAGGACTAAATGTTTTATCCATCTCCCAAAGGTTATTTAGTTCAGAAATATCTGACCAAAATCCTGTTGCTAGACCAGCCATGAATGCGACACCCATTGCAGTTGTTTCAGTTGTTTTTGGTCTAACAACTTTGTTGCCTAGCAGATTAGATTGAATTTGCATCAATAAATCGTTATTACTAGCTCCTCCATCAACTTTAAGGTTTTTAAATTCAATCTCAGCATCTTTTTGCATCTCAATTATGATATCTCTTGTTCTAAGTGCAATAGATTCTAGGGCTGCTCGAGCAATATGACCTTTTTCAGTCCCCCTATTTAATCCAAAAACAGCACCTTGGGCAAATGGGTCCCAGTAAGGGGCGCCTAAACCTGATAATGCAGGTATAAATGTAATCCCACCATTTGTATCAACAGTTTTTGCTAATTCTTCAATATCAGATGACTCTGAAATAATTTCAAGTTTATCTCTCAACCATTGAACTAATGCCCCTGCAACAAAAACACTTCCTTCTAGAGCATATGTTATTTTTCCATTAATTCTCCATCCAATAGTGCTAAGCATTTTATTTTTTGATTTAACTACTTTATCTCCAGTATTCATAACGCAGAAACATCCAGTTCCGTAAGTGTTTTTGACATCACCTGGATTAAGACATAGTTGTCCAAAAAGAGAAGCTTGTTGGTCACCCGCTATTCCGCTAATAGGTATACTCTCTCCAAATAAACTCTTATCTGTCTTTACTACTAATGAAGATGAATCAATAACTTTAGGTAATATTTTTTTAGGAACATTAAAAATAGATAATAGCTCTTCATCCCATTTATCATCATGAATATTATACAACAAAGTTCTACTAGCATTACTTGGATCAGTTACATGAAATTCTCCTTTAGTTAGATTCCATATTAACCATGTATCAATTGTTCCAAAAATTAATTCACCTTGATTAGCCTTTGACCTATATTCTTCTTCTTTATCAAGAATCCATTTTATTTTAGTTCCAGAAAAGTATGCGTCAATAACCAAGCCTGTTTTATCAAGAATAACTTTATCTTTTCCTTCTTTAATTAGCTCTTTACAAAAATCAGCTGTTCTCCTATCTTGCCATACAATTGCATTGAAAACAGGCTTTCCTGTCTTTTTATCCCATATAACAGTAGTCTCTCTTTGATTAGTTATTCCAATAGAATCAATCTGATTAATATCAATATTTGAGTTATTTAACACATCATTTATCGCTTTTAATTGAGTATCCCAAATTTCTTCAGCATCATGTTCTACCCAACTTTCTTTTGGAAAGATTTGATTAAACTCATATTGAGCTACACCATTAATTTTGCCATTTTTATCAAATAGAATTGCTCTAGAACTTGTAGTTCCTGCATCAAT
>Ga0114933_10003865_pt1 | contig 14332 bp, 8 predicted proteins | sample 4SBtaG_FD_89691 | JGI IMG/M metagenome (GOLD analysis project Ga0114933, IMG submission 89691) | Deep subsurface microbial communities from Kolumbo volcano to uncover new lineages of life (NeLLi) - 4SBTROV12_W25 metaG | ecosystem: Environmental > Aquatic > Marine > Volcanic | place: Kolumbo...
AGACCTCGGGATCTGGCACAGGCTTCAGCTCGGGCTTGGGGGACTTCGACAACGGGAGCAACCTCTACGCCCTCGACACTACTTTCTGGGAGCGCGGTGTCTCACCATCATTGACACGGAGGGCAGGGTGCTCGCGTCGTGTTCAACGACGACACCCGCGACGGACTGGCCGGTCAACCGCCATGACCCGACGAACCAGGGGGCGTCGTTGGAACAACCCACGAGCAGCAACAGAAGCGTCACGGTCGGCCCCACTCACCGGTCGTGTCGCATGGCGCCAGATCCTTGCAGACCGCGCTCGCTGCCGCCGGCCAGTCGGTCAGTGTCTGCTCGATGTAGGGGTGGGGGAAGTCGATCGAAGGCACCGATTGGTAAAGGGTCGGGTTGAAGAACTCCAGGCCGTCGGCCGCCGTGCCACAGCTCGACACCTCGATGTCGATCGAGACGTGGGTGGGGACGCGACTGCCGACGTTCTGTGACGTGCCGCGCAGTCCGATGGCCAGGAGCGCGTCCGGATCAGGGAGCGATCCGTCCTCGAAGATCGCGTCCGACGCGCAGTCGGCATCTGCTCCATCGGTGGCGGTGTCTCCGTCGTTGTCGAGTCCGTCCATACAGTCTCCGGCGACGACGTCTGCCGCGATCGGTCCCCAGGAGCCGACCGCGTCTGTGAAGTAGTAGTCGCCTCCGATGGCGCAGTTCGAGGCAGGATCGCCGAAGTCCCGGGGGCGGACATAGATGCGAGTCATGACACCGGCTACGTCGTAGGGGACGCCGAAGATCGGCACGACGTAGTCCGGTTCCAGGGCCAGGTACTCGGACTCCCAGCTGAAGGTGTCGCCCTTGATCTTCCGACCCTCAAGGGGCCATGTGAGCTCACCTGGGCTGAAGGGACGGATCCAGGTGATGCCCTGGAACTGGCTGAGTGAGTACCCGCCGGACACGGTCTACTCGCCCGTCTCGTCACCGCCTGGGGCGGCGGCGTCCTGGGTGAGGTGCCAAGTGTCGAGCAAGGCCCACTCCGACTGCCAGAGATACCAGCCTGTCTGGAGCAGGTTCAGGGGCGCTTCGTTCTCCGGGCCCCACCCGAAGTGCGCGACCCCGATCAGGCCATCGATGTCGGCGTTGCCGTTCGGTGTCGGCGGTGTGGTGGTCGCGCCGGTCGCGGCGGCGGCCCAGACCCGGGCGTTGTCCGGGTCCTGGGCGGCGGCTCCGATGCGATCGAAGCCTTGGGCCTCGAAGTACTCGACGAGCCCCAGCATCATGTCGGTCCCGACGAGGTCTGCGCCTCGCCGGTGGTGGTCGTAGTGCCACCACGAGAGGATCACGGCGTCCGTCGGGAGCAGGGCGAGGGCGTCCTCGAGACTGTCGGAGAATCCTGCGTACGGCGTCTGGTAGTGCTCATCGCTGCCGAAGTGCCAAGGAGAGAGCATTTCGCCGGGAATGAGCTGTCGGTTGCTGCCGGTGGCGTTGGGGTCCAGCCCATGCATGTACACGCCGAGAACGACGAGGTTGGATCGAGGGGGTCCTCGAACATGTTCGCGCACCCCTCGGGACCGTACGAGCTTGTGCACGCCGTGCCCTCGAGCCCGTGGCAGATCGCGTCTTCAAAGCCGCAGATGAGCGAGCCCAGCTTGTCCGACGCAGCGGTCGCTTCGTGGTCTTCGGCGCGGTTGATGCCTCGGATCTCGCCGCCGCTGACCAATACGAACTCGTCGAAGTCCTCGTTTCCGCTCAGGCCCAGGACATCGATCGCTGAGAGCTGGGCCTCGGGTCCGAAGACGTGATCCCACCAGCGCTGCTCGTAGACATCCGGGCTCCAGGAGTAGATGTCCTGGCTGCCTCCGTTGGCGATCGGCCAGAACCCAGCATGCGTCCATGTGCGGTAGGAGACGTACACCTCTTCCACGGTCAAGTCGTGGTTTCCACCCAGCGCGTCGAGGCACGCGGTGTTCAGCACTTGGATGGACCCGTGGTACCCGGTCACCTCGGCGGAATAGGTGTCGAAGTACGGCGTCCAGCCCCGCTCTGTCCCGGCTGCTCGGGCAACCGGCACGTTCGAGACGATGTCGAAGCAGTCCTCGTCGAGTTCCTCACCGTTGGCGGCGAAGACCCGAAACGTGTTCTTCTGATCAAGCTCGGGCGGACCGAAAGTGCTGTAATCGACTGTGCCGTCGTCCATGTTCCGGAGCGCGCCATCGACCTCGACGATCTCGAAGTCGTCCAGTAGTAGCGTGTCGGCGTACTCTGTGGAGGACCAGACCCTAAGCCCAACAGAGGCGAGGCTGGCGTCGTCCGGTACACGAAAGAGCATGCTGTATTGTGCCCAGTCGCAGTCCGTGTTCCCCGTGTCACTCGGATACAGATCGGGATCAGCGGTGTCACGACGCCATTGAGCACTGCCGGGGTCTGTTGTCATCAGCTCGATGTCGCTGTAGCGAGCCTGAACGACACCGCCGGCATCGTAGTGCATCAGCGTAGCCTCGAGTGGTGCGGAGGTGCCGGTGGCGGGAATGCAGGCGCTGAAGCCGATGGCGTAGAGGCGACCGCGCGTATCGGGGTCCACGCTCGCGTTCACGAAGAGTGTTGGTGGTTGGTCACCGCCAGTGTTGTCTGTGCAAACGGTCGACGGTGAGAGAGCCGCCCCGAACGCGTCGGAGTTCGTGTTCGTCCAGCAGCGAGTGGCACCGGCGCCGTGCTCCTCGTCGCAGATGTCCCAGGACCCAGTGCGACACGTGTTGAGGAGTGTGAAGGTCGGCAGGATGTTGAAGTCTGTGCTGAAGACAGGGACCGGCGTTGCGGTTGGGCCAGGGTCCAGCGGGTCCATGAATACTGTGCAGGGACTTGCGGGCGGGTAGCCCGGCTCGGGAACCGGCTTCAGCCAGTCCGTCGTCGACCCCGAGTCGTGGCAGGTGATGAACTCCTTCTTCACCACGCTGAGCCCTTCGCTGAGCGCGAAGTCGCCCTGCTCGCCTCGATACGGGCCCGGGACCACTTCGATGCCCTCGGCGGGACTCTCGGGGTTCCGGCTCTCCAGGCCGTAGACCGTCGGCATGAGCGAGACGCCGCGTTCGTCGAGGTATTCCCAGATCTCCGTGTACATCTGGCCCGGGTCGCAGCCCCGGTCGCGCAGGAGCCAGTCGCTGTTCGCCCAGGAGCGAGAGTCGTCCCAAGCGTGGCTGTACTTGCCCCACACCAGGGAATCCAGGCGAGCGCGGGACTGGTCGCAGTGACCGGTGACCCAGGGACTGGCCGCGGTGTGACGTGGGCAGTTCTCCACCACCGTCGTCCACCAGGCTGTGGCGCTGGCCGGGGAGGTCGAGGCGCATGTGCCGACTCCGGAGCGGAAGATGTTGCCGACGAAGGTCGCGCCGACGTCCCCATCGTAGGTGGGCCAGCCGAAGCGCTTGTCGACGTCCGGGTAGTTGAGAACCTTGGACGGACACCAATCGGCGCCGATCGCTGCGGTCCACGCGTTGGTCGGGGCTCCGGTCCATCACGCCGCCGAACCGGGTGTGGTGCAGGTGGTCGCGGCGTAGTCAGTGCAGGTGGAGCCGGTCTGCCAGTCCACCGGTCGCCAGCTGCCACCGCTGGCGAAGTCGACCTGGATGAGGCTCTTCACGAAGTCCACAACGCCATAGGTCAGGCCACGGCGGTCGCCACCCACGATCAGGACCTTCCGGCCGAGCGCCGGCGTCGCGGGATCCGCTTCGACCCAGGAGATGAGGTAGCCCTGCTCCCGGTTCTCCAGGGTTGTCCACCAGTCGCTGGCGAAGCCATAGCGGTTCTGGAGGATCAGCCGCTCCGAGCTGTCGAGATCGCCCAGGACGGCGAGTGACAGCACGTCCGGGGTGCTGTTCGTCGCGGTGTCGGCCGGCGCACCGCCGCCGAAAGGGGGATTGCCGGAGAGGGTCGGCGTCGTGTTGATGGCCGGCGCGGGGATCTCGTCTTCGCACCCGAGCAGGAAGTCCCCCGCGGCCGCCCGATTGGCCACACGCTTGGCCTCGCCGCCGGAGGAGTAGAACGTCCACGCGGTGGTGATCCGGAGCGGAGCGAGGCACTCTTGCTCCAGCTGGCGGATGGCGCCCTGCTCAGCCTGGGCGCCCCCCCCCAGCAAGATCAATGCCACGAAGGCGGTCGCGAGAATCGTTGCGAGTCGGCCCCACATGGTGCCCTCCCTGTTCACCGTCCGAGGCCACGGTGGCTCTGGACGGGGGACCGGATCAAGGGAAATCGGAGTTGGTAGGGTGATCGCCTGGACCCGAACTGCCGCAGCCCGGGTCGCCGAGGTCCGAGGCCCGTGGCCCGAGACGCGAGCGAAGCCGACGTGACCCACGTGGTTCACGCCGGAACCCTGGCTCTACCGACCGAGTCGACTCAACATCGAGCCGATGCGCTGCAGCTTGCCGCGCGCTTCTGGGTCGAGGTCGAGGATGTGCAACACAGCGAATACCTCGCCAGCCGAGCCCTTGGCGATTTAGAAGTGGTTCTTCGAGGCCCGTGTTCCCCGCATGCGTTCCCATCCTTCTGCGATGTTGATGGCCATGCTGTCCGCGGCCGGGGGGCCTGGTCTTTCATGTGAGACCGCCCCACCGGCCAGGAGAGGGCTGCGACGGCGCGGTTGACCTCGACCGCGAGCTGGTAGACGTCGGCGTGTTCGAAGGCGAAGTAGTTGGTGTGCATGAAGTTCTCCCGGAGCCGGAGGGTGTTCAAGGCCGGCTCTTCACTCGTGAAGAGAGCCGGCCGCAGGACGCCCTCCGGCCGTGCGAACGCTGTGCGTCACCACGAGTCCGAGCCCGAGATCCCGAGGCCCGAGCTGACCGAGTCCCCGGGGCCCGAGTCGACCGAGGTCCGGTTCCGCTCCCGACCTCGCCGTTCAGTCGATGGCGCCCCGGGTGCCGGGGCACCGCTGGCGGCTTCGGTGAAAACTCTGCCTCGCTGTGGAGGTGGTGTGGTCGGTGGCGGCCTACGCCGCCGAACGCCGCGTGTCCTGCGCCCGTCGTTGAGCGACCCGCGCGCCGCGCAGACCGGCTTGCCGACCTTCGGGTTTGGCAACGCTGCGCCGGTCTGACGGCGGGCGAGCGCGCGGCCCGACAACGGGCGCAGCCGACGACCCGCCTCGTACCCTCCTCGCGCTGCGCGCTGCGGTGCGACGTGCCCCAACCTTCGATCGACTCGCTCGCTGCGCTCGCGTCGTCGACGAAATGGGCAGCGGCGGGTCGCGCGCGGGCCTGGCGGCCCGCGTGGCATCGAGAGCGCGGTTGGGCAGAGCCGCTCTCTCCGGGGATGGGTCATTACGCTCCAACTTCCCCAATCCGGAAGTTGAAGCCGCCTCACCGCACTGAACGGGCCTCAACTTCCCCAATCCGGAAGTTGAGGCTCTCTGACCCCGGGTCAGCCGCCGCCGCCCCAGTCATCAGCGCCGAAAGACGGTAAAGCGGTCTTTCGGGCCATCTCACCCGGGGTCAGATGCGCTGAAAGGACGCTTTTCGGTCTTTCAGGCTGGATGACTCGGCCCGAGTCCACGGCGTCCCGAGCTGACCGCGTCCCGAGCTGACCGCGTCCCGAGCTGACCGAGATCCCGAGGCCCGAGATCCCGAGACCCCGAGATCCCGGGACCCCGAGGCCCGAGATCCCGAGACCCCGAGATCCCGAGACCCGAGCTGACCGAGGCCCGAGATCCCGAGACCCGAGCTGACCGAGCTCGCGGCTCAGCTCTGCCCTTCGTCCAACGCCTCGATGACGATGGCCGGCGTGATGACCTCGGGCAGCGCGATGTTCTCCCTTGACTGGTCCGCGGGGACCACCAGGTAGAAGGGCACACCGGCCTTGCCGTAGCGCTTGAGCCAGGCGGTGATGGTGTCGTCGCGGTTGGTCCAGTCGGCCTTGACCGGGACGACGCCGCGCTCTTCCATGGCGCTGCGCACGGCCTGGGTCTCGAGCACGGACTTCTCGTTGGCCTTACAGGTCAGGCACCACTCGGCGGTGAAGTCGATGAACACGACGTTGCCGTCGTAGGCAGCGACGCGGTCCTCGGTGAAGGGCTGCCAGGGGATCTCCTCGCTGAAGTCGAGGTCCTCGACCGCGGCCAGGGAGCCGTCGTCACAGGTCTCGGCGGCCTGGGGTTCCGTAATCAGGAACTGCCAGCCGGCCGCGGCGCTGATGCCGACAGCGATGACGCCGGCGATCAGGCGGTTCCGCGCAGTGGCACCGAGGCCACCCCAGCGCCCGAAGATCCAGCAGGCCAGGCCCACGACCGTCAGGTAGACCAGCACGCCGAAGGCGCCGTCCACACCGGTCTGGGCGGCGAGGACATCGACCAGCCAGACCGTGGTCGCCATGAGCGTGAAGCCCAGGAACTGCTTGAAGGTCTCCATCCAGGCGCCGGGCTGTGGCATGAAGCGGTAGAGCGCCGGGATCCAGGCGACGAGCAGGAAGGGCAAGGCGAGCCCAAGGCCGGCGACCAGGAAGAAGAGGAAGAGGAGGAACCACGGCAGGCTGAAGGCGAAGCCGATGCCGGTGCCCAGAAACGGCGCCGAGCAGGGCGTGGCCAACAGGGTCGCGAAGGCCCCCGTCAGGAAGTACCCGAGCCGGCCTTCCTTGTCGGAGGCGTCGCTCATGGCGGTCTCGCCGAAGGCCGGGATCTCGAACACCCCGAACAGCGACAGGCCGAAGGCGAAGACGACCGTCGCAAGGCCGATGACGTAAGGCGGGTACTGGAACTGGAAGCCCCAGCCGGCCTGGAAGTCGAAGAACTGCTGCAGGACGATGATGACGCCGGCCAGCGCGCCGAAGCTCGCCAGGATGCCCAGCGTGTACCAGTTGCCCGCGCGGCGCCGCTCGGCGTTCGTGATGCCGCCCTGCTCGACCAGCCCGTAGAGCTTCAGGGTCAGCACCGGCAGGACGCAGGGCATGACGTTGAGCAGGACGCCGCCGATCAACGCCAGGCCGAGGTAGGGGATCGCGTCGAGCGCTCCGACCTTCGCGGCGGGCTCGGTGACCTCGGGGGGGACCTCGGACAGCGTCGGGCCTTCCGCGAAGAGCGGACTGGCCGAGGCGACGATGGGCGTCTCGCGGTCCGCGAAGGGCAGCTCGGTGACGATCTCGGTCCGGACCCACTCGTCGTCGAGCCGAACATGGAACAGGCCGCCCGCGACCTGGTCGGTCGGGAGGCTCAGGTCCTCGTTCTCCAGCGCGAAGCCGTCGAGCTCGATGCGGACGCTGCCGTCCTCGGCATCGACGACGCGCTGGTCCATCAACATCCAGCCGGGGCTGGTGATCGGGGTGAAGAGCGGCCAGACGCCGTGCTCGCGCACCACCTCGGCGGCGGGGTCGGTGGCGACGAAGCGCATGACCACCGTGAATTCATCGTCAGGCCTGAGCACGTCCTGCGAAACGGCCGTCTCGACGAAGATCGCCGAGGCCTCGGTCGGCTCGACGGGGAAGCTCTGCTCGGAGTGATCGAAGAGCCCGGCCCAGGCCGTGGCGTCGGTCTCGATGTCGTCCGCGACGACCTCGACGGGCAGGCTGAGCTCGGCCTCGCCCGGGATGCACTGGACCTCGCAGACCAGCCAGTCGGCCTTGGCGGCGAGCTCGATGGTGCCCGGTTCGAGGTCCCCAGGCAGGGTGATCTCGACATGGTGGAGCACGGCGTCGTCGTAGCCGTAGCTCTTGATCTCCATGTACTCGAAGTAGGCGGGCACGGGGTGCACGCGGTCGCCGACGACCGTGCCCTCGGGCAGATTCCAGGCGATCTCGGTCGGCTTTCCGACCTCGCCCGGGCTGTGCCAGTAGGTGTGCCAGGCCTCCTTCTGGGTCAGGTGCACGCCGATGCGCACCGTCTCGCCTGCGTGGACGGCCGTGCGATCCAGCAGCAACCGCGCCCGGACCTGGTGATCCTCGCCCTCGAGATCGAGGGGCTGAACGTCTGCGCTCTCGGCGAGGCCGTCGAAGGCGACGGTCGGTAGGGGCGCGGTCCCCGGGGGCAACGCGGTGGTGCCGGCGGCCAGCGCCGAAGCGAAGAGAGCGACGTGCATGTCCTTCCTTTAATCCCCCCGATGCCACAATTCGCTGGTGCGTCGCAGCTACCGCGTCATCGTCGGCCTGTTTCGCTTCGTCGTCCGGCTCTTCTTCCGGCGCGTCGAGGTCATCGGCCTGGAGCACCTGCCCAAGGACGGTGGGGGCATCCTGGTGTCGTGGCACCCCAACGGGATGGTCGACCCCGGCCTGATCCTCACGCACTTCCCAATGCAGGTCGTCTTCGGCGCTCGCCACGGGCTGTTCCGGGTTCCGGTGCTCGGCATGATGATGCGGGCCATCGGGACCGTCCCGATCTATCGAGCGATGGACCAGAAGAACGCGGACCCCGAGACGCGGCGCAAGGCCAACCTCGCCTCGCTGGATGCCCTCGCGAACGAGGTCGCCGGTGGCTCCTACAGCTGCCTCTTCCCCGAAGGCGACAGCCACGACAACCCGAACCTGCTCGAGCTCAAGACCGGGGCCGCGCGCTTCTACTACCGGGCCCGCCAGCTCTCCCCCGAGGGCAAGGCGCCGGTCATCATCCCCGTGGGCCTGCACTACGACAGCAAGCGCGCCTTCCGCAGCAACGCCCTGGTGGCCTTCCACCCTCCGATCGAGCTCGGCGAGGACCTCGACGTCCGGCCCCCCGAGGACGAGGACGCAGACAGCGCCCGCACACGGAGCCGCAAGCTGACCGAGGAGATCGAGCGGGTGCTCCGTGAGGTGGTGCACGCCACCGAGAGCTGGGAGCTGCACCACCTGATGCACCGGGCACGCAAGCTCGTGCGGGCCGAGCGGGCCTTCCGAGCCGGCGAGGTGGACCTGGGCCCCACGCGCATGCAGGAGCGCATCCTCGGCTTCGCGCGGGTCTGGGCCGGCTACTACCAGCGCCTCGAGACCCACCCCGAGCACGTCGAAGAGGTCGTGGAGGCCGTGCGCGAGTACGACGAGGACCTGCGTGCGCTCGGCATCCAGGACCACGAGCTCGACCGGGACCCCAAGCTGCTCAAGCCCTGGTTGGCCCTGATCCTGGTGCTTCAGGTCCTGCTCGTCTTCTTCCTGATGCCGCCCGTCCTGCTCGTCGGCTACCTGGTGAACGGCCCCACGGCGCTGCTCATCCTGGCGGCGTCGAAGTACTTCAAGAAGCGCAAGAAGGACGAGGCCACCATCAAGGCGCTGCTCGGCTCCATCGCCTTCCCAATCACCTGGGTCGGCATCGGCGTCCTGGCCGCTCGCGCCCACTTGCAGCTCCACACGCTCTTCCCGAACATGCCCGAGGGTGCGGTGATGACCGGCATCCTCTCGACCTTGTTGGCCATCCTCGGAGGGGCCATCGCGATGCGCTACCTGCGCGTCGCCCGCGAGACCGTTCGCGCCGTCCGGGTCCGGCTCACAAGGGCCCGTCGACGCGCTGCGATCCGGCGCTTGAAGATGGAGCGCAGCGAGCTGCACGACCTCATCGTCGGGCTGGCTGCGGACCTGGAGCTGCCGGGCGAGGTCGGCCCGCTGGGCCGGGTGCGGCTACCAACGGATCCGGGCAGTTCCAGTGACGAGGTCGTGCCGCCCTGAGCCGAGGTCTTCGGAGGCGAAGTAGTGGCCGCCCTGGAGCAGGAACTGCGGCACCTTGCCGTCGCGCTCGCCGCTCAGGATGACCGCCCAGTCGAGCTCCCAGCCCATCCAGGTGTCGCTGGTGGGCTGCCCGAGATGGTTCGTCGCCACCCCGCCGGCCCGATGGCTCTCGAAGCCCTGGGCGATCGGGGCGGTCTGCCAGGCGCTGACCACCCCGAGGCGGATGCTGCCCCAGGGCTTGGGGTTCACCGTGATCGCGGGCTGGATGAAGGTCGCGCGTCGGAAGGCGCCCTCGGTCAAGAGCCCGTCGATGCCGTCGGGGGGCTTGCCCGTGTTGTGCGGGTCCGTCAGCTGCAGGTAGGCGCCGTTCTCCAGGCCGCCCTGGAACTCGTCGAACATCACCATGCCGACGTCGAAGTTCCGGTCGAAGGAGAAGTCGCTCGTCGTGCTGTCGTAGGAGTCGCCGTCGCCCGAGGCCCACCCGCCCCGAAGCTGGAGGCGGAAGAAGTCGGCCTCGGCTGCGACCAGCGCGGTGGCGCCGCCGCTCTTGACGGCGAGCTGGTCCCGATAGTTGTAGTTCAGGGTGCGCGAGGTCGTGCCGAGCACTCCCGCCGCCTCGCCAGCGACGTGAAGGTCGACCGGACCGGCGCCGACCACGTGGGCCGCCGAGACGTCGAGCACGCCGACGCGGGTGCGCCGGCGCGGATCGAGCTCTCGCTGGCTCCGGTAGACCGTGTACAGGCCGAAGTGGGAGCCCTCGCGATCGCCCAGGACCGCCGCGAAGATGCCCTGGTAGGCGGCCTGGCCTTCGCTGAAGCGAGCCACGTCGTCGGCGAGCACCCGATCCCCGGCCACCACCAGCGACAGCGGCGCCAGCGTCGTCGGGAGGCGGGTCGCCGCGCTCACGCGGAAGACGCGATCACCCAGGTCGTTCCTGCCAAAGGTCGGGTCGTGCGCGCCGTCGTTGGCGAGCATGCCCAGGCCCCAGTGGCTGGTCGTGAAGCCGGCCGAGAGCATGGCCGGACCGACCAGGCCGCTGACCTTGGCCTTGCGCAGGGTGTAGGCCCCGCCATTCATGACGCCCTTGTCTGCGCGGCGACGCTCGTCGTCCTCGGACAGGGCCCAGACATCTCCGGCGATCTGCGCGTCGAAGAGGTCCAGCTCGACGTCCAGCGTCGAGCCGCCCATGGTCATCACGCCGCCCATGCGGAGGCGCGAGTCGAGCGCGGGCCCCTGGTCGACCATCGTGCCGTCGGAGTCGACGGCGAAGTCGGGGTAGGAAGACCCCACGAAGCGCAGCTCGCCGTGGTGCTCGAAGGTGTAGTCCTTCATCTCGAGCTCGACGCGCGCGTCGGTGACCTCGGGGGTCTCCTCGGCCGGCGGGGTCTCCTCGGCGGGCGGGGTCTCCTCGGCGGGCGGGGCCTCCTCGGCGGGGGGCGTGTCCTGGGCGAATGCGGCGGCGATGAAGAGCATCACTCCTCCTCCTCGTCCAGGGCCGGGATGAAGTCGCAGCTGGCGTCCTGCAGGCACAGGTCGTCGACCAGCTCCTGGCCCCCGGTGGTGAGGTAGCGACCCATCTGGAAGACCGAGTAGGTCGAGCTGTCGAAGGGTCGGTCGGTCTCGGGCAGGCCGAAGGCGTGGGTGCCGGTGGAGCGGTGGTAGGGCAGCCTCAGGCCGCTCACCCCGCTCTCGGTCTCCAGCGTGATGCGAAGGGGCTCGTCGCTGGGTGCGTCGTACTCGTCCGTGCCCTCGTCCAGGTTGTCCGGGTCGAAGAGGATCGGCTCGCCGGCGTCGTTGGTGTACGGGCCGTACTCCTCGAGGCCCTGGACCACCCGGCGGTCGATCAGGAACTGGTCCTGGCTCATGCCGTACCGCTCGTCCACCTCGTGGCGCTCGATGAAGCCGGCGGTGCGGGCCAGCGCGATGCCCGTGGCGACCGGCACGATCTCGTCGCCGATGCTCGGGTAGACCACCACGTTGATGGGCTCCTCCTGCATCAGGCCGCCCATGTAGTGCTGGCTGTAGCCGACGGGATCGCCGGGCTCGAGGATGGCCCCGAAGGTCATCGCGAGGCGCCGGAGCTCCGGGGTGCCCTTGATGTGGCCGAAGCCGGTGTTCCCGGCGACCAGCGGGCTGCCGGCCTCGTAGAGGTGGCCCTCGTGCGTGATCGTTGTCTCCCAGCTGTCGATGACCGCGACCTCGACGCCGTCGGCGTCGTAGATGGTCACGACGAATGGATCGCCGATGTCCTCGGGATCGACCAGCGTCTTCTCGAGGCCGTCGGCGGCGTCGGCGCCGATGGAGAGGCGGAAGCGCCCGTCCTCGGGGATCCAGCCTTCCTTCACGACCCCGGTGTCGAGGTTCTCGACGACGATGCGGCCGCCTGCGGGCACGCTGGCCAGCGTCGCCACCGGGAGCTCGACCATGTCGGTCACGGAGTTGACGCTCTGGACGATGAGCAGTGAGCCGTCGTCCTGGGGGTAGCCGAGGAAGAGCGGTGACACGAGGCGGCCGAACATGGCCTCGACCGCGCCGCCGATCTGGGTGCGCATGCCGACGTCGAGCAGGCCGGCGCCGGGCACCGCCGGGACGAAGGCGTCGACGTCGGGCATGACCGCAGCGGCCACCCCGACGTTGATGCCACCCAGGCTGCCACCGAAGAGGCTGAAGCCCTCGGTCGCGGAGATGTCGGGGGTGCCGTCGTCGTCCCAGTCGCAGCTGATGCGCTCCTCGTCGCCGACCTCCATGGTGCCGGCGCCGCAGTTCTCGAGCGCCTGGCCCATCCAGATCCAGTCGAGCACGGCCTGGCGGACCATGTCGCGGGTGTGGAAAGCGTCGGCGGACCACTGGTCGCCGCCGCTGTCGAGCACGCCGTCGTTGTTCAGGTCCCGGGCCCGCGCGTCCATGACGTGGTCCCAGAAGGCCGCCATGCCCTTGGAGCGCAGGATGCCCTCGATCAGGATGGCCTCTTCCTCGGAGAGGCCGACCCCGTGCCCGGGGAAGTCCATGGCGCAAGCGGCGTAGCCCATGCGGTTCAGCGCGTAGCCGAAGCCCAGGAACTCGATGCGGCTCGAGCCGTAGCCGTGGCCGTAGACCGCGATGGGGAAGGGCTGCTCGCCCTCGCTGGGCAGGATGCAGGTGAAGGTGACGTCCTCGGTCGTCATCACGATCGAGCCGGTCGAGGGGTCGAGCTGCCACCACTCGTCGCTGTCGTCGTCGCCGTCGCGATCGACCAGGAGGTACGGCGTGGTGAAGGTGCCGCCGACGACCTTGTCCGCGAACTGCTCGTAGTTGTCGAAGACGACCTCGGCCTCTTCGGGATCGAAGAGGTCGACGTCCTTGAGCGCGTCCGCAAGCACGGCCACGGGGAGCTGGTAGGGCTCCGAGGTGTCGTCCCACATCGGGGTCGCGGCGTGGACCCGAGGCGGGACCTCGCTCGCCAGCCAGTCGTAGGGGCCCTCGCCCTCGACCGCATGAGCGAGGTCGACGAGGTCGGCGGTGACTGCGCCGGTCGTGAAGGACCAGGCGAACTGGACGTCCTCGACGGCGAGGCCCTCGGGCATCACGTCGTAGAGCGGATCGAGCGCCAGGGTCTGGGAGGTGTGGTTGATCCAGGGCCAGGGGCTGCGGATCGGGAGGTGGTCCTCGCCGACCAGGCGCCGGGTCAGCACCACCGCATAGGTCGTCTGCTCGCGCAGGGGCTCGATGGGTCGCAGGATGAGCGTGTTCGACTCGCGCTCGTACCAGCCCAACAGGTCCTCGCGGGGATCGCCGCCCTCGGGGTAGACGTTGGGCTTGTCGAGGTGACCGTCGTTGTCGGTGTCCTCGCCCCAGTCCAGCTCGCCGTCTCCGTCGAGGTCCTCGTCGAAGGTCTCGAAGACGATCGAGGGCTCGCCGGCCCGCGCGTCGTTCGGGAAGTAGCGGTAGGGATCGCAGGCGTCGTAGGGGTAGCGGCCCTCTCCCAGATCCAGCTCGACCGCCTCGCCATAGGTCGGGCTGTCGGGGGTGACGTCGATGACGTAGACGGCGTCGTCGTCCAGGCGCTCCAGGCCGATGCGCTCGTCTCCGCCGTGGCGGTCCCAGACGATGTCCAGGTCCAAGGGGGCGTCGAAGGCGACGGTGATGGGGGCGTAGATGCCCCAGCCGTCCATCTCGTTCAGCTTCTGGCGGGCCTCGACCTCGGCCTCGAGGTCTGAGCCGGTCGGCACGTTCAGGCGCAGTCCGGTGCGCGAGGTCGGGTCCGGGCGGGTGGCCAGGTCGTTGGGGAAGGGGATCTCGGGGAGGGGCTCGGCGTCCCAGTCCACCTTGACCATCGCGCCTTCGACGGCCTGGGTTCGACGGAGGCCCTCGGGGCCGACTGCGCAGGAGAGGACGAGAAGGATCACCACACCACCGGGTTCGTGGTTGCGCCCCACCACCCCGGTCCCTCGGTCGAGGTCGACACGGTCTCGGCCGTGTCCGGGTCGATGGCGACGATGCTTCCATCGGCGGAGAAGCCGAAGAGCTCCTCATCGGTGTAGCCCAGCCCGAACAGCTTCTCGACCCCGATGATGCCCACCCACTGCGTGAAGCCGTTGTCCGGGTCGAGGCGCACGAGCTCGTCGCCGGTGTCGCCCTCGACCGTCCAGTAGAGGTAGCCGTCGGGCAGCCCGACGAGGTCGCCGCTGGTCAGGAACTGGCTCTCCGTGAGCACGGTGGAGCTGCAGTCGTCGAGGTGGATCTGCTCGACGACGTTGTCGCCGCCGGC
>Ga0114933_10003866_pt1 | contig 14331 bp, 9 predicted proteins | sample 4SBtaG_FD_89691 | JGI IMG/M metagenome (GOLD analysis project Ga0114933, IMG submission 89691) | Deep subsurface microbial communities from Kolumbo volcano to uncover new lineages of life (NeLLi) - 4SBTROV12_W25 metaG | ecosystem: Environmental > Aquatic > Marine > Volcanic | place: Kolumbo...
ACGGTTCTGCAGATGAACTTGAACTGATGCCTGCCATAGAACGTGATCTGCCAAACGTGATGGACCAGTACGTAGAAATTCAGGAATTCAGCGTCAAATGCGGCGTCTGTGAAACGGTCATCATGGTCAGTACAGATCAGATCGGTAGCTCAACCCAATGTCCGGATTGTTTCACGGACGTTCCAATTACCACTCCAGTTGATAAACCTCTTACACGTCTCAAGCCTGTCGAAGGTGATGATGACATGTTTGGCCTCGAACCACCGGTGGAGCAGACATTTGAGCCATTGCCAGGTGTTACTCCAATCAGTCGCAGCGTCGAAGAGCACCAAATGGAATTACTGGCCAAGGCACAAACTCAATATCAAAAGGAAACAGAAGAGTATGAACTAGATGACAATGAACAGTGGATCGTACGACTCGCTCAAATCCTGGTAAACGGTGGCTTTTTGGCATTCTCTGCTATAACAACGATGGTGTTATGGCTGGGACTATGTGTCCTTTATTACCGGCCGGAGCAGGCTGGTTCTGAGTTACAGTTTGCGGAAGTGTTCTGTACCGTCGTCGGCATTCTCATCCTGGTGCCGGGATTACTGTTACTTGCCAGCACCTTCATTGTGATTTGCCGGGAAACTGCTGCTGGTGATCTTGAGCTAATTGACTGGCCACCGATTGACCTGATGGAGTGGCTATCCAATCTGTTTTTTGTCGCTGTCGCAGCGCTCTTTAGTTATATTCCTGCTCTGCCTTTTGCATTGCTATTCATATTCACGATTGATGACCCGGGATCCTACTGGTGGATCGTTCCGACCGTAATCCATCTGATCACCTTCTCATTTATTGTTATGTCAATGATGAGTAGCGGTTCGATGACGCGACCGATTTCCGGCGAGTTGATTAAAGCGATTGCTAACAGACCCGGTGAACTATCGCGATTCCTGGCCTACGCTTTTCCGTTTAGCATTTTGATGTTTGTATTCTCCTATATGGCTATCGACCATGAATTTGCCAAAGAATACAAGGTCTGGACATACTTCTTCGGATGCCTTCTGTTCACGATGACTTCGTTTCTCTTTGCACGAAATCTCGGATTAATGGCTTTCTATGTAGCGAAGCCGGCAGACTATGTAGCCTTCAATCCCGATAAATCTGAGCAGGATACTCCGTCTTCAACAGAAGAGTCATCTGATTAGCGACGTAGGCAGAGGTGCTATTTGATCTCCGTTGAATCTACGTCTTGGGAACGGGCAATCCCATATCTTTCATCAGTATCTGCATGTCCTCCCAAACGAATTGCTTAGCGCTTGGATTTCTCAGTAGATAGGCAGGATGATAAGTGCAAAGAACCTTCCATCCGTTGACCTCGTGTAATACTCCTCGGAGTTTCCCGATGGTCTCTTTCGTTTCCAGTAGGTTTTTGCTCGGCACGCTTCCCAAACAGCAGATGTACTTTGGACTGATAAGCGCGAGTTGCCGATTTAGAAACCCTTTACAGTTTTCCTGTTCTTCTGGTAAGGGGTTTCTATTATCCGGTGGTCGGCACTTCACGGTGTTCAGGATATACACGTCATCACGTTGAAGTCCCATCGCTTCGATGATCTTAGTCAATAACTGGCCTGCACGTCCGACAAACGGAATGCCTTGCTTATCTTCATCACGGCCTGGTGCTTCACCAAAGAACACGAGATCCGCGTTGGGATTTCCCACACCAAACACCGTCTGCGTGCGGTTCGCAACAAGCTCGTCGCAAAGTGTGCACTGAGATACTTCTTGCTCGACAATTGCTAAGGTTTCTTTACCCATACCGTGCTCGTCTTTTTCGCCGGTCGATTCAGCCGTGGCCGCCTGGCTTGTATCAGATCCAGATTCATGATTGTTAGAGTGAGATTCCGGTTCTGCGCTAGCAATCTCAATACTTCCGGATGGAGATGTGCTGGAAACCCCGGCACTCTGTGCACTCCGTAGGAATTGAGTGATCGTCCTTTTTAGCTGATCTGACTGCATTGTATCGCGATTTATATAACCAACGTCTCAGTTTACAGATGCAATTGTAACGATCTTGATTCCGTCTGTGCACAGGTCGTTATTCCACGAGTTTCATATATCGCAATCACGCTTATATTCCGAATCATCCTCGTACTTTTCCACCTCTTAGTGGATTACTTTTAGAGCTTTCCGATTCCCCGTCGACCAACTTCATAACCGTCATTATGATGAACACGTTATGTCTGTACCTCAAGTTGTCATCATTGGCCGACCAAACGTCGGAAAGTCCAGTATCTTTAATTGGCTGGCCAGAAAGCGTCTCGCAATTGTCGACGACGTCGCCGGGGTTACGCGCGACCGGATGACATATCTGCTTAGCCACGACGACAAGTATTTTGATATCGTCGACACGGGCGGAATCGGCATTAACGACGTTGACGACCTCAGTGATGAAATAGAAGAACAGATCCAATATGCACTGGAAGCTGCAGACATCATTTTATTCGTGGTTGACACACGTACCGGTCTGCTACCTTTGGATTCGCATGTAGCCAAGCGACTGCGATATGTCGACAAGCCAATTCTTCTGGTTGCCAACAAAACCGATGAATTCACATTGGATCCCGATGCGGACGAATTCTACAAACTCGGACGCGGAAAACTTGTAAGAGTCAGCTGCCTGCAAAATCGCAATCGTGATTTACTGCTTGATATGATCGCAGAACGACTTCCGGAAGTCTCTCCGGAGACAGGGTTTGAGGAGTCTGAACCGGAAGAAATGAAAATGGCTCTGGTAGGTCGGCGTAATGTCGGCAAGAGCACCTTCATAAACACACTGACCAATACCGAGCGCATGATCGTTAGCGAAGTGGCAGGCACTACGCGGGATAGCGTCGACATTCGGTTCGAGCTTGATGGCAAGGCATTCATCGCCATCGACACGCCTGGCTTTAGAAAACGAAAGAGCGTTCGAAGTGACGTCGAGTATTACGGTACGCACAGAGCCCAGCGTAGTGTTCGTAGATGCGATGTCACCTTGATGTTTCTCGACGCGGGACAGCGAATCAGCCAGGTCGACAAACAACTGGTGACATATATCCAGCAGCAATTCAAACCATGCGTATTCGTGGTGAACAAATGGGATCTAATGGTGGAACACATGCCCACCGAGCGCTGGGTCAACTATATCCGCGACACCTTCCCAACCATGGCTCATTGCCCAATTGCTTTTATCACTGGTCAAACCGGTAAAAACATGAAGGCACTACTGAACCACGCACAAATGCTTTACAAGCAATCGCTTCAGCGTGTTGCGACCGGTGAGCTCAATCGCATCGTCAAACGCGCGATCCAAAATCATCCCCCACCGTTAATGACCGGTCATAGACGACCAAAAATCTACTATGCAACACAGGTTGCTACACAACCACCAACAATTCTTTTCAAGTGCAATAACCCAAAAGCATTTGCAAAAGACTACCGTCGGTATCTGATCGGGTATCTCCGGGATGAATTGAGCTTCGCTGAAGTCCCAATCAAGGTCTATTTAGATAAACGCGAGTCGAGTGACGATCGCGACGAACTTGGCTAAACGGCTCAATAAGCACCGACTTATAACGGATATAGCGGTTGTCATACGCGCTGCCCGACGACTACTCACCGGGGATGCAATACGCGTAGCAAGTCCGCTAATGCCGGTGTTTAAGGTGAAAGGATGTCCCATTCTCAACCGGCAATTGAACGACATCCTCCTGCCGCTTTTGCGCTGTTGAAATTGTTGCGCCCCTGGCAGTGGGTGAAGAATCTGCTTGTGTTTGCACCGTTGCTGTTTGCTCACCAATTATCAGATTCTGTACTGATCATGCAGGGTATTTTCGCATTCATCTCATTGTCATTCGTCGCCTCCGCAGTCTATGTCATTAACGACTGGGCAGATGTAGAAGCAGATCGCTTACATCCAACTAAGAAACGTCGCCCGGTCGCCAGCGGTGCCGTATCCAGAAAAGCGTGTTGGCCCTTCGCCGTTGCACTATTGGGTATGGGCGTCGGATTAGCAACTTGGAAAACAAATACAAACTTTGTCTACACGGTGCTAACCTACTTCGTCCTAACCACCGGTTACACCTTTTACTTCAAGCGGATAGTCATCGTTGATGTGCTCTTACTGGCAATACTCTACACATTGCGTATTGTCTCTGGTGGATTGGCAACAGTAACACCGGTATCCGAGTGGTTACTGGCTTTCTCGATGTTTATCTTTGCAAGCCTTGCGTTTGCTAAACGGTATAGCGAGCTATACCGTGTCGATGCGGAAGGTTCAGACAGGGATGAAACAAATCGCAGAGGATATCGAGTAACAGACCTTCCCGGCGTGGAAATTATGGGCATTGTCACCGGTTACCTCTCGGTACTCGTATTGGCTCTGTACGTTAAACGAGACAGCGACGATTCTCTTTATGCATATCCCCAGTTCTTATGGGGAGTTTGCGTTTGCATGATGTACTGGGTTAGCCGGCTATGGATTAGAGCACGACGAGGAGAACTGAATGAAGATCCGGTTGCATTTACGATCAAGGATCCGGCGAGCTGGATCGTCGGGGTCATTTGTATTGCATGTGCTGCGTTTGCTGCCGGAGGCAACTAGACGATGCCTGACAAATCAGCACGACGGCAATCACTATCAGGTTGGGGAAATTACCCTCGCCACGACTGCTTTGTTCATGAAGTCGCTTCACAGGCTGAACAACGCTCACTGATTACCAGTACCGATAGTCAGACTTTGATTGCCAGAGGACTTGGACGTTCCTACGGTGACTCCGCGGTTAATGCACTCAATGACGTGTTATTGCAGACATCCCGGAGCAGGTTTTTATCGCTCAGTGAAACTGGATTACTACGATGTGAAGCCGGCTTATCCTTTGCTGAAATAATTGAGTATCTACTTCCAAGAGGTTGGGCGCTACCAACGACGCCCGGTACTAAATTCGTTACGGTCGGAGGTGCGATCGCATCAGACGTCCATGGTAAGAACCATCACCAATGTGGCTCGCTGGGGAACTTTGTTCAGGCGTTTCGCCTGTTGACTGCCTCCGGTGATGTTTTGGATTGCAGTCGTGAATCTCATCCTGATTTATTTTGGGCAACCATCGGTGGCATGGGTCTTACCGGTATCATTCTTACCGCACAAATACAACTGAATCGCGTAGAAACAGCTTGGGTCAAACAAGAAACTCGTAGAGCGCGAAACTTAACCGACACGCTCGATCTCTTTGCGAAGACGGATCAGGATTATCAATACAGCGTGGCATGGATCGATTGCCTCAAGCGCGGTAACTCGATGGGACGAAGCGTTGTAATGCTTGCCAACGACGCAAGCGTATCGGACCTGCCAGATCGGCGGCAGCAAAAACCTTTACAAATGAAGAAAAGGCGTCGCAAGAAAGTTCCGTTTAACCTTCCGTCATTCACGTTAAACCGTTTAACCGTTTCCGCCTTCAACGGATTCTATTTTCGTGCTCATCGGGACAAAGAATCCGTCGTAAGTTATGACGAGTTTTTCTATCCACTCGACAGCATTCAGTCTTGGAATCGCATTTATGGTAAGCGTGGATTCATCCAATACCAGGCACTCATTCCCAAACAGAATTCATTCGACGGGATGCACGAGTTACTTGAGTTGATTAGCAAATCGCGACAGGCATCGTTCCTGGCAGTTCTTAAGAGTTGCGGTCCAGCCGATGACGGAATTTTATCCTACTTATTCCCCGGTCATACGCTCGCACTTGACTTCCCTTTCAAGGGGCCGCGCACGATCGAGTTGTGCAAACAGCTTGACGAGGTTCTACTCAAGCTAGGTGGCCGAATCTATGCTGCAAAGGATGCCGTTACCAATGCCAGTACTTTTCACGTGATGTATCCGCGTCTGGAAGAATTTCTGAAAGTAAAGCGTCAGATCGACCCGGAAAATGTGTTCAGCTCTTCCCAGGGACGGAGACTTGGGCTGATTCCCACTTAAACAGACAAGTCATTACAGCAACCATATGTCTAAACAGAAAATCGATGTTCGTCGGATTAGGTCGGAACAGCCGAAACCAAAAAAGACTTGGAAAGATGGTCCTGTTGCGGTTACTCCAAACCGATTCTGGGCGATCTCCGTGTTCTTTGCCATCGCATTTGGTTCGATGGCCTACAACACCGTCGGTACGCAAATGACTGGCATCGATGATGCCAATATCTTCCTTACTTATGCAAAAAACCTAAGCAGCTTTGACGGCATGGTTTTCAATGTTGGTGATGAGCCAGTCGAAGGCTTCACATCAATGCTGTGGATGCTCATCTGCTCGGCACTTTCACTCGTTATGGATCGTCCCGAGCCGGCATTGTTTGGGCTTAATATTCTGTTTGTCATTATCACCGTGGCAATATTGCAGTGGTTTGTTCAGGAGCAGCTATCGGAGAAACGTGAGTCGGAATCCGGACTCGATCGTGGTGTACTCCGCTATGTACGCTGGTGCTGTTCTATGATCATCTTCGGCTGGGTATTCTTCAGCCCCAAGTTCATGATCTGGTCAACGATTACCTTGATGGATATTGGTATCTGGGCGATGGTACTAGCCGTTGGATCCGTCTGCTTCGCACGAGCTGTCGCAGTGTCTGCGCCAACGATACAAACTGACAAGATGTTGATCGTCTCCACGATCCTCGCCGTCCTTGTCCGACCTGAGGGATTATTGGTAGCGATTTTTTGGTGGCTGTGCTTGGGGGTGGCGCGTAAACGACTAGCCTCTTCAGATTCTGAGAACATGGTTAGTGTTGCAAAAATCCCGCTGATTACCCTCGTTGTGTCCGTCGTGATTCTGACCGCATTTAGACTTATCTACTTCGGTCATCCAGTCCCGAATACGTTCTATGCAAAGGTATCCGGTGACTGGTTCGGCAATATCTGGAATGGTCTTGGATATCTTCGGGACTTTGCAATGACTCAACCATGGGTAATTGCCTTTGGATTGATTTCGCTCGTTTACGCCATTCGATTCTTCATGAAGGTCAACGGCGACATGGATAACGAGGAGCGGGCCCTGAAATTGAGTTGGGGATTGATCGCAGTTAGTGCTGTTGTGAGTATGATTCCGCCAGTCTTAACCGGTGGAGACCATTTTCATCTTGCAAGGTTTTTTCAACCTGCGTGGCCACTTATAGTCATCCCGGGAATCCATCTCTTTCACAAGTACTGTACGTCACCCAAGTTCATCACAGAAAAGCCGATGCGTAGGATCATTACCACGACCTTGGTACTTGTTGCGATGTTCTGGGTTGCTCAACAACCGAAATGGGAACAGATAAGCCGCCCTCAAAATCGAGCTGAAGCTCGCGAACGACTAAAAATGGCTGTGGAATTCACCAATGCGATGCATGGACGTGACATCGGAGCGGAACTCAGCACACGCGTCGGAGGGGAGCTCTCGGTCGCTGCCATCAGAGTTGGAGGCTTGGGACTCACATATAGCGGTCGCGTTATTGATTTGATGGGTCTAAACAACGAGCAAATGGCCCATGCACCAGGAATCCTGGAAGGTGATAAGAACCACGCTGCATTTAAGCCTGAAGTCTTTTGGAATCAAAATCCGGATCTCGTCGAGCCAAAATTCATCTATTTGGCAAACGAGTCTCGAATAATCGATAGACTGCTTCCATCCGCAGACAGCTTTGACGACAAAGCGTTGAAAGGGATTATTCGATCCGACGAGTTCCTCTCCAAATACACGCCGATAGTATGGCCGACAACCGAAAACTCACATTCAGATGGATTTGTTGCGGTCTGGTGTAGAAATGACAGGTTGGAACTGCTGGATGGCGCAACCGTTCTTCCAGTCAAGTAACGCGTTGTAGAGCTTCTCTATTAATTGCAGAATACCGCAGTACGACTGCAAAAACTGGTATTGCCCAGTATTTCTGCGCTTCCTATACTCCCACCGCTAAAACCTATTCAGGGTGTCACGGGGGGGTGATTCAATTGCCACTTCTAGCATGACCTGACGAAAGACATAACAGCAAATTCGGTTGGTTAAGGAGTTACCGACATGGCCGGCAAGGAAGCCAAAGACCAATACTGTGACGCAACGGAAACAACAGAACCTACACTGCGACGATTCGGCGGCCGTATGAAGGTCCTGCTTACGGTCGCTGCTGGTGGTGTATTATTGTCATCAATTATCTGGCTGAGAAATACGGATCACTCCAGTAGTGAAGCTTCCGCGCAACAAGCCAAACCTGCCACGGTTCAAGTCGCAGACAAGAAGCCCGGTGCAACCACACAACAACAGCCTCAAACTCCAAGGCAATCTATAACAAATACTATCCTTGGCCCGGCCGACCTAAATGCGTCTCCAAAACTTCCTGAAAAACCCCGTGCCGTGGGACAAGAGCATAAACAGCTTAGTGTCTTTGCTGTGGTCAATGGAGAACAGATTTCTCGCAAATTCATTGGTCAACAGACAGTAAAACGATTTGGTGGTGAAGTGCTTGAAAGTATTATCAACAAGAAATTGATTGAACTTGAATGCACACGTCTGGGCATTTTGGTCACAGACAAACACGTCGACATGGAAATCGAGGTCATTGCCAAGAAATTCGGATTGTCAGTAGATCGATGGCTTGATTTACTGCAAAACGAGCGAGATATTCCAATCCAAAAGTACCGGGAAGAAATTATCTGGCCGGCGCTTGCATTGCGACAAATGGCAACCAAACAAATCCAGGTTTCGCCTGAAGAATTATCCAAGGCATATGAATCAGAATTTGGCCCGAAAGTCAAAGTCCGCGTTATTACAGTTACCAATCTTGAAAAAGCTCAACAATTATTAAAAGCTGCGAAAGCAAATCCAGATGACTTTGGCAGTCTCGCAAAAGACCATTCCGAAGATCCGAACAGTGCGAGTGCCAGAGGGTTGATCCCCGCCATTCGAAAACATGGTGGTGAAGAGAGCATCGAGCTGGCTGCTTTTTCACTCGAACCTGGTGAGATTTCTGACATCGTCAAAGTCGCCAACCAATACTTAATATTGAAGTGCGAAAAACGAATCGCACCGACCTACGTGGCCCCCCAATTTCTGGCTGACGCAAAACAGCGCCTTCATGATCAGATTCGAGATGCCAACATGCAACGAGAATCATCCAAGATCTTTAAGGAGCTTAAGGAAAAAGCCAAAGTGGTAAATGTCTACGTTCAACCGGAGTTGGGTAAGCAAATGCCCGGCGTTGTTGGACTGGTCAACAACTACAAGATCACGACACGAGATCTTACTGATGAATGTATTATGCGACACGGCGCAAGCGTTCTTGAAGGTGAGATAAATCGCAAGCTCTTAAAACAAGCATTAGTCAAAGCTGAGAAGAAGGTTACAAATGACGACCTAAACCGCGAAATCGCACGTGCAGCGGAATCGTATGGTTTCCTAAAAGCAAACGGGGATCCGGATCTGCGAGCATGGGTCGACAAAGTGACCGAAAACGATAATGTCACACTTGATATTTACGTCCAGGATGCCGTCTGGCCTTCGGTCGCTTTAGAAAAGCTCGCCATAGACAGTGTGAAGATCTCACAAGAAGACTTAGAAAAAGGTTTTGAATCTAATTACGGTCAACGTGTCAAAGTGTTGGCAATCGTCTTGCAGAATCAACGGCAGGCAAACATAGTTTGGGAATTAGCCAAGAACAACCCGTCTGATTACTTCTTCGGACAGTTAGCCGAACAATACTCTGTGGAACCTGTATCGCGAGAAAATAGCGGACAAGTTCCACCGATTAGACGACACGGTGGGCAACCACAACTGGAAGATGAAGCATTTCGGCTATCCAAAGGAGAGCTTTCTAGCATCGTCGCCATTGGCGGCAAATTCATCATTCTCCGATGTGTTGGACACACCGAGCCAGTCGTTACCGATTTGGCCGATGTAAAAACTGAATTGCTCAAAGAGCTCCAAGACCGCAAAACGAGAACAGCTATGAATCGTACGTTTGCGGAATTGGTGGAAGCTTCAGAGGTCGTCAACTTCCTCCGACCTATCAAGGCTGCATCCGGAGTTACACCATCAGCTCAACCACCCATGTTCCAGAAGTAACTGGACGCGTTTCTGGAGTTTGGTATGACCGTTGACCTAACTGGAAGGACTGCTGTTGTTACCGGTGGTTCAGCTGGTATCGGACGCGCCATCGCATGTATGCTCGCAAGCCACGGTGCCGATACCTATATCGGTGATCGTCAGTTGGACGCATCCAATGACGAGTTGTTCGCCAAATGGAATATCACCAGCCGCGAATGTGACGTGACTGACGAAGCAAACGTCAACGGTCTTATTAATCACGCTATCACCGCAAGCGGAAAACTAGATATCCTTGTAAATAACGCAGGCGTCGGACTCGAAAAGCAAATCCCTGATGTGAGCCTTGATGAATGGGAACACGTAATCGGCGTTAATGTCACCGGTATTTTCCTTTGCTGTAAACACGCTATTCCGTTTATGAAGCCTGCTGGCGGAAGCATTATCAATATCGCAAGCAATGCTGGAGTATTACCTCGAGCACACGACCCCGTGTACTCAATTAGTAAGGGATCTGTGGTGGCCCTAACAAAGAGTCTCGCCTTGTGTCACAGTGTCGACAAGATCCGTGTTAACGCGATTTGCCCTGGGCCGGTTGCTGATACAAACATGATCAATGAACAGCTCGACGCAGCAAGTGATCGTGATACCGCGATTGAAGGATTAATAAACGCCAGCCCCTTGGCTCAGTCATATCGTCGGATGGGTACGCCTGATGAAATCGCCAAAGCCGCCCTCTATCTTGCAAGTGACGCGACGGAAATGGTCACAGGAACCATTCTGGCAATCGATGGCGGCAAATCACTCGGTGTACCACCAAAACGTGCTGCTTAAAGTACCCGTGAGCACAGGTTCTGAGTAAGGATTGTTCAAAGCAATCGATTAAGGTCTTCATGGATCGCAGTGGTGCGTGACTGCATATCCTTTCGAGCCAGATCGATATCTGCCAACAACTCGGCAGGTACATACGTAAAGGTGTAGAACTTAATCTTTGGTTCTGTACCTGATGGCCTGGCTGCGACGTAGTTTCCTTCTTCCTCCAAATCAAGAATCACCAGATTCCCAACCGGACCATCAAGTGGAGTAACCGTACCATCGCTGGCCGTCCTGGTTTGCCTGAGGTAATCACGTACTTCCACAACTTTCAACCCGCCGATGGTATCCGGAGGTGATTCACGCAAGCCATTCATAATGGACTGCATTTGGCTCATGCCTTCTGAGCCTTTCATGTAGATGTTGGTTAGCGACTCCAAGTGAAATCCATGTTGCCACCACAGGGATTCCAAGTACTCCGGGAGAGTACGTCCTTGTTGTTTTAATTCAGCTGCTAGTTGTGACATTAGCAAGCAAGCGACTACGCCGTCCTTATCGCGGACGTATTCACCTACCATAAATCCGTGTGATTCCTCGGTGCCGTATATGAAGTGCTCAGCACCGCCATCGTCTATGGCGCCGGCAATCCACTTAAATCCCACCAACAGGTTTCCGTTTGTCTGGACATTGTAGGAATCAGCAATGCGCCGCACCATTTCTGTCGTGACTAGAGTTTTTACGACGAAACTATTTTCACTTAGGTTTGTGGTCTTAGAGAGCACGAAGTCGGTAAGCAACGCTGACAACTGGTTACCGTTAAACACCACCCAGTCGCCTGACTTGTCGTTGGATACAGGAGCCGCGCACCCCATTCTGTCGCTATCCGGATCGGTTGCCAAAATCAGATCCATGTCGTGGGACTGTGCATATTCGATCATGGCTTCAAATACGGCCGGGTTTTCAGGATTTGAGACATGGCCCGGTACGTTTGGAAAGTCGCCGTCAGGCTCTGCATGTGCAGGGAATACTTCGACGTTACTGAATCCGGCTGCAGTCAGTGTCTCCGAGACGATTGGACCACCGACGCCATGAAGTGGTGAGTACAGAATATTCAGATCGATGTCAGTTGCTAAACCGTGCCGTATCACTTCCGATTGGTATGCTGTATCCAGTTCATCGGTGCAGAACTCTACATCTCCATTTTGAAATGCAGCTTCAAAGTCGACTTGGTGTATCTCGTCTGTATTCATAACACAGTCGATGATTCCAGAATCATGAGGTGGAAGGATTTGGCCGCCGGTTGACCAATAGACTTTGACTGCATTATCTGATGGTGGATTATGGCTAGCTGTGACCATGATTCCGCAAGTACAGTTTTTCATTCGCACAAGATAGGACAATTGCGGAGTTGCGCGGTAATCGTCAAGCATGTATACCTTAAAGCCGTTGGCGACCATGATCGAAGCGCACAATTCCGCGAAGTGTCTGGACCGATGACGGGTATCATAGGCGATCGCACATGAAGGAAGTACATCGTCGAGGTTTACGTTTTCCTTTATGTATGTTGCAAGTCCTTGGGCACTTTCACCAATAGTACGGTCGTTGATGGCATTGCTGCCAAACGGGTGCATGCGACCTCGTCTGCCACCTGTGCCAAATGGGATGACAGTCCAAAACACATCATCCAATTCATCCCAAGCCTGGTTTTTGACTTGATCGATGATCAATCCACGGTATTCTTCGTAGCGAGATTCGCTCAACCAGGCAGCCAGATTTGTCACAGCAGTGTCACTTAATTGTCCATTCTCAGCAGCCTGCCGCACCGCTTGCAAAGCACTATCAACATCCATAATCGATCCATCTCCTTTATGAACCGCCGATTCTATCAAAATTCCAACCCCATTCATGGACACCCACCTATTCAAATCTAAGACAGGCATGTTTTTCGTCACCAAATCTCACAGAATCCAAAACAGAATCCAAGACAGGCATAAATTCATGATGTAAATCACCGCAAAAACGCTGGTTTTTGGTACTAGAGTAAGTGGGGGCCCATGATTACCACGGCAGAAACTATAGACTGTCCATGAATTTCGGCAATCTGATAAAAGGTGGGTGTCCATGATTGGCGGTGGTCGGGCGACAAGGCATAATGCGGGGAAGTGTTGGGTTTTTAGGGAGAAATGAGCGATTATGGCGACGATGAATGCGGCTTTTATCACCGAATGTGGTCCGGCCAGTAATATTCAGTACGGTGAAATCCAGCGGCCTGAACCAGGGCCAAATCAGGTACTCGTAAAAACAGGGGCTGCTGCCCTGAATCCTGTAGATACCTATATCCGCAATGGTGCAAACTATTGGGAGCTTCCTAATCCCTTCGTCGTCGGCTGCGATGTTGCCGGAACGGTCGAAGCGGTTGGCAGTGACGTGACAGAATTGTCAGTTGGTGACAGGGTTTGGGGAACCAACCAAGGTCTCCTCGGACGCCAAGGCACTTTTGCTGAATACTGTGCGATCGATCAAGAATGGCTATACAAGACACCGGAAAATGTCACCGATGAAGATGCCGCAGCGTGTTCACTCGTCGGTGTGACAGCCCATTTGGGCCTGTTTCGGGATGCAAAAATCAATGCGGATGACACCATATTTGTTCACGGTGGATCCGGTGGTGTCGGAGCCATGGTTCTGCAAATGGCAAAAATCACTGGAGCACGAGTAATCACATCAGCAGGCAGCCAGGAAAAGGCCGAACGATGCAAAGAACTCGGAGCGGATGATGTCATTCTCTACAAAGAAGAGAACGAAACTGAAGCCATTGCTCGACTTGCACCTGAGGGAGTTAACGTCTTTTGGGAAACACTTCGAGAGCCGGACTTGGAGTCCATCGTCGAAGTCATGGCTGAACGAGGACGCATTGTAATCATGGCCGGTAGAGACGCCCGCCCTCCATTCCCCGTTGGGCCCTTTTATGTCAAAGGCCTACACATGTTCGGCTTTGTGATGTTTAAGGCTCCACCCTGCGAACTGAAGGCATGTGCTGATGACATTAACAATTGGCTGTCATCAGGCCAACTCAAGGCACAAATCAGCCACCGTCTTCCTCTAAGTGATGCTGCTCAAGCCCACCAGATCCAAGAGGATAATACGCTGATGAAAGCGGGTACGATTGCAGGCAAGATCGTACTTATTCCATAGGCCCACCCATTCCGGCTCTATTTATGATCACGCCAAGTAATGCCGTTCGCGGATTCATCTTTGACATGGACGGTACCTTAATCGACTCCAAACTTGATTTTAAAGCGATACGGCAAGATATGCGGTTGCCCAACGGACTTCCGATCTTGGAAACCATGGAGTCAATGGAAGATGAGCGCCGAACTGAATGTGAACAGATATTACTACGTCACGAACAGCAAGGTGTAAGCGACGCTAC
>Ga0114933_10003870_pt1 | contig 14308 bp, 12 predicted proteins | sample 4SBtaG_FD_89691 | JGI IMG/M metagenome (GOLD analysis project Ga0114933, IMG submission 89691) | Deep subsurface microbial communities from Kolumbo volcano to uncover new lineages of life (NeLLi) - 4SBTROV12_W25 metaG | ecosystem: Environmental > Aquatic > Marine > Volcanic | place: Kolumbo...
ACGGGGGCAGATCGTTTTATGGAAATGTCTGATGGGATCTGCACAAAAGGCATTTCAAATGTTGAACTTTCATTTTTCTATATTGGTGAGGGTGGTTCTGGTGATTATGGGGAGCTATATTATCATATAGGTACTGGTAATTGGACCCAAATAGGGACTAATCAATATAAAGGGAAAAATAAGTGGAAATTTGAGGTGGTAAGCAATCCTGCTTTTGATGATGTTGAAAATTTAAGATTTGGTTTTAGATGGGTCAATGATGCTTCTGGTGGAGCGGATTCTATTGCTTTTGGAATAGATGATATTCAAATTGTAGGAACATATGATAGTATTTCAAGTCCAGTTGATATCAACATTACATATGTAGATCCTATTGTGTGTCCTGGTGATAATTTATTACTATCATTTGAAATTTCCGACACGTTATGTGATGGATCCTATCATATTGAAATGTCTGATGCTGCTGGAAATTTCAATCCCCCCTTTTCTTCATGGATTGTCAATTTAAATTATCCAGCTACCACATCTACAGTAGCACTAGGTATACCATTTACAACCCCTCCAAGCCCTTGCTATTTATTTAGAGTAAGAAGAATTTCACCCCCACCCTTTATAACAGGTACTGTTAGTGGATGTGTAGAAGTAGATAATTGCCCTAATGTGATCAGCACTATTGACCCCCCTGCTGTTACTTTAGATACTAATGCAGTTTGTATATATAGCGCCATTGATGTTCCATTCTGGTCAACAGGCGTTTATAATCCCAATAATGTATACATAGCACAACTTTCGGATTCATCAGGGAGTTTTTCTAATCCATCGATTTTGGGAACCTTAGTTGATAATACAACATATGATCCAACCCTTGTCCCGTCTCCTGGAATGGTAAGCGGGTCTATTCCAGTAGTTCCTGAAGGCTGTGGTTATTACATAAGAGTGCTTTCTTCTAGTCCCGGAACTATAGGCCAAATGTGGGGGCCGTTCTGTATTCAGGAATGCGATATTAGTTCAAATAATTGCGCAGGATTAACTGCATGCCCAGGTGATTCAGGAATTTCATATTCAATACCTATAGACATCAATACTTGGGATACGCTTACCACCTATTCTTCAGGAAATACTTTTAGTGTTGAGGTCCTGGATATGATGTCCTTTTCACAGATAAATTTAGGCGGCCTAGGTACATTAGTAGATAGCGCTTCATCATCTTTAATAGTGAATATTCCTCCATGTGATAGCTTGCCGTTGTTAGGATTAACAACAATGGGGTTTCCTGGCGGAGCATTTTATATGAGAGTTATTGCTGATAGTGCTTCGAATATGGAACAATCTTTAAGTTGTATTTCTCATCTTTCAATTGGATGTCCACAACAAATACCGTATACTATTCAACCAGCATTTCCATGGTCCACATTAGATGACACAATACTTTGTGTTAACAATCCCATTTTTGTAAATGTATCCCCATATAATCCGTCTTCAGACTTCATGTATTATATTAATGGAAGTCCTATTGCACCTAACAACCCTCCAGTGATGCTTGGTGTGTATTGGACGCAAACAGGAAACGCAACATTAACGCTAGAAGAAACAAGCTTTGGATGCTCTGGACCTATCTCGAACCCATTTGAAATTGATATTATTGAAGCGCCTCAAACTATGATTATCGGTTTAGATACAGCTTGTATTGGAGATACACTAGATTACTTAGTGCAGTTTTATAATGGCACTTATTATGACTGGAATCCATCCATTGGTGGCACTTTAATAGACACAGGTAATAATCAGATCAGTTTATTATGGGATACTCTCGGGACATTTACCATAGAAATAGAAGCATTGAATAAATGCGGAAATAGCTCAAGCTCTTTGAATGTAAGTGTTGTAGATCAGTTTGGTGTAAATATTCTAGGTGACACTATTGGATGCGAAGGAGATTCTCTTTTTCTATATGCTGACGGAGCAGGTAACTTTACATGGAATAATGGGGAAAACTCAAGTCAGCTATTGGGTATTTTTACTCTTGGAGATACAATGGCAAGTGTAGAAACAAGTAATCATTGTGGTGTTTTTGACGATTCAGTTTCTTTAGTTGTCATACCTACATCACTCCTCGAATTAGGTAGTGACACGACTATTTTTGCTGGGGAATCTATTGTCTTAAATGGGGCTGGAGGATCTTCATATTCATGGTCTCCATCTGATGGTTTAAGTTGTGATAATTGCCCTAATCCAATAGCAAGCCCTACCGAGACAACGACATATACAGTAATTGCAGATTCTGCAGGTTGTTTAAGCATTGATGAGATTACAATTATAGTAGAGGTTTCAGGAGATGTGTTTGTCCCCAATTTATTTTCTCCAAATGGGGATAACAATAACGACCTATTGCATATATACGGATGGAGTGTTGACGAAATTGATTTTAGGGTATATGACAGATGGGGAGAATTAATTTTCCAATCAACTAACCCTAACATATCAACTCCGGGGTCGCCAACCTGGGGGTGGGATGGAACTTTTAAGGGGGTAGAATTAAATTCAGCAGTTTTTGTTTATACTCTTGAAGTGACATATATGGACGGAAGAGAGCAGGTGCAACATGGCAATATAACTTTAATTAGGTAATGAAAAGGTGCATAGTAATAATAGGTTTGTTGTTGGCTGTTGGGCTTAACGCACAAGACATTCACTTTTCGCAATTCTTTAATGCTCCATTAAAGTTAAACCCCGGAAATGCTGGGGCGTTTAGGGGAGACCTTCGGGTAATTAGTAATTACAGAAATCAGTGGTCTAGTATAGATTCACCATTTAGAACTTATGGTTTTTCTGTAGATGTACCTGTGTTTAAATACAAGTGGAAAAACAGCTTTTTGGGGGTTGGATTGGATGTATATAATGATCGTGCTGGAGATTTGAATTTAGGTTCTACTCAAACCGACATTACTGTTTCTAATGTCCTTTCATTAAGTAATGAAATTACTATGTCTGTAGGTATTCAGACTACATTTAATCAGTACAATATGAATTATGGCAATGCAATGACAGGATCACAATTCATTGGAGCTGGATACAATCCCACTATTCCTACTGGTGAGCCAGGAGCATTTGAACCTTTTTCATTTTTTGATGTAAGTACTGGAGCTACTTGGAATTATGCATCAGGAGAATCGAATATAGCAGCAAACGACATGTTCATCATTAACTTAGGGGTCGCTTTTTTTCACCTGAATAGACCGAATTTAAATTTTAATGCCCCAGATAGGCTATTTCCAAAGATTGTAGCGCATGGCAACATGAATATTGGAATTAGGTATTTTAAGATATCAGTTATGCCCTCTTATTTATTTATGATGCAAGGGCCCTTAAAGGAGTTTTCATTTGGAACATTAATAAGATTAAATTTAAGAGAAGAATCTCGTCATACCGGTACAATAAGTGAGGCATCATTGTTATTTGGCACCCATTATAGGTGGAATGACGCAGTTATTCCTTCTTTCGGTGTAGATCTAGGAGATTATATGTTGTTGCTAAGCTATGACCTAAACACTTCTAAATTAGCAGTTGCTACTCAAGCAAAAGGCGGGTTTGAGATTACTTTAAGATATAGGAACCCAGAATTATTTGTAAAAGGGGCATCAGCTTCTTTGAAACCAAAGTTTATGTAATTTTTCATGTCAGAATCACAGGAAAAAGCATATAATAGCTGCCTGATTACGGCTAAAAATCCTTTAGACTCTCAGGTATGGATGTCAGGAAATCTAAATGTAGCTGAATATTGTAATGGAGATAAGATTATTGAATCTAAATCCATGACGGAATGGGTAGAGTTAAATAAAAATGAAACAGGAGGTTGGTGTTATTATGAAAACAATTCTTCATATGGCACTAAATATGGAAAGCTATATAATTGGTATGCGGTTAATGACAATAGGGGTTTAGCGCCTGAAGGTTGGAAGATTCCAAGTGATGAAGATTGGAAAAAGCTAGAACATAATTTAGGAATGAACAAAGAGAATTTACAACATAAAGGATATAGAGGAAAGGAAGGAAATTTACTTAAAAGTAAAAAGGGATGGGAATCAATTCATAAAGATGAATTTGGTTTTAATGCATTGCCTGGGGGTGGGCTATATTATAATGGACAATTTGACCATCTTAATTTAGGAATAGGTTGGTGGTGTTCTGTTGAATACGATAAAATAGACGCATGGAGAAGGAATATTTCAATATTGAATGGAGAAATCAATAGAAATATTGCTAATAAGGGAAATGGCTTTTATATAAGATGTATTAAAGACTAATTATTGAGATGTTATATTTTAAGCATAATAACATAAATTTTATAATATCTTGGAATTAAATTTAGTGTTGAGTTCATAGCATTATCTTGATAATATGGAAGTTTTTCTAAGTTTAGTATATATTTTAATTCTGCTTTTTGTTATCAAAAAATGGTCATTTTTTCAAAATTCTGGTATTAGGTTCCAAAGTATTTCTGTTATTTTCCTTTTAAAGATTGCATCTTCATTTTTGCTATATATTATATATGATCAATTTTATGGTTATCAAAGTGATTCTTATTACTTTTTTAATGATGCCCAGATAATTTATAAGGAATTAAAGAACAACACAGCAGACCTGTTTAGTGTTATTACTTCTATTGGATATTCAGATTTCGAGCACGAATCAATTTTAAGAGAAACCTCTTTTTGGTATAAGAAATATGATTATGGGCTTTACAATGATAATAGAACCTTGATCAGGTTGAATTTAATTTTTAGTATCATTTCACATGGATCTTACCATATACACTCTATATTTATGTGTTTTATTACCCTTATTGGGTTTGTTGCAATTTATAGGGCTTTTTGTAACTACTTAAAGCAAATTAAAAACTTGCTTTTTATTGCTGTTTTTCTTGCGCCTAGTGTTTTGTTTTGGGGGTCAGGAATATTTAAAGAAGGAATTTTAATCTTTGCTCTAGGGTTATTGTTTTTTAGTTTACAAAAGATCTACTCCAACAATTACTCATTAAAATCTATAGTCATATTATTTTTCACAATAGGTATTCTGTTAGTTACAAAAATTTATGTTCTTCTTGGCTTAATACCATTTTTAATTTTCTTCTTTCTTTTTAGAAATAGCAATAAAAATTTAATCATCAAGATTTTAGGGATACACATTGTATGTGTCTCAATTGCATTTAGTCTTAAATACATTGATAACTCTTTAGACATTCCTCAATATTTCGTAATGAAGCAAGGAGATTTTATTAATGTTGCCAACGATCAAACCCCCAAAAGATTTTTAGATTTTCAAAAGCTAGAGAATAATTTAGGAGCATTTATATTGGCTAGTCCAAAGGCTATATTGAATACAGCTTTTAAGCCATTTCTATGGGAATCAAAAAACAGCTTGGCAATTTTAAGTTCAATTGAAAATATAATATTGTTACTTATTCCTTTAGCCCTTATTTTCTATACTGGACAAGTCAACTCTTCACAAAAATTCTGGATATACGGCTTATTATCATTCGTCATTCTTTTATTCATAATTATAGGACTTACAGTTCCAATTTCAGGCGCAATAGTTCGATATAAAATGCCATTGATTCCTTTTATACTAGTGCTGTTCTTATTGTTGATGGACCAAAATAAAATAAGAGAATTAAATTGGGTAAATAAAATAATAAACCTTAAAATTTAATTATTTAGGACGCCCTCTTTTTTAAACCATTCAAGAGCATCCTTAATAGCTACTTCAGTAGAAGTAAAATTTATTTTAAGATCTTTTTTAGCTTTCTCATTTGAATAATAGCTATTAATGATAATTAGCTTAGTGTTGGCCGAAGATAAATTTATAGGCCGTCTAAACCATCTAATGAAGTCTCCAATATACCCTAATGTCAGTAACAGTAATTTTGGAAGTTTAATGAGTACGGGGTGTTTGTTGTTTATTTCATTGACTAATTTAAAGAAGGCTTTATAAGACATATTTTCGTTTGCAAGAATATAGTTCTCTCCACTTTTTCCATACTCAAGAGCATTAACTATAGCGTTTGACACATCTTTAACATGAATAAAATTTTTACCACCTGGGGGATAGAAGATTACTTTTTTATTAGCAAGCAATATTATTTTTCCAGAGCTTGGCTTAGCATCATAGGCACCTATCATGAAAGTAGGGCAGATAGATACAATATTAAGCTCTTTAGTATTATTAATTAATTGCTGAGATTCATATTTACTAATAGCATAAAGAGAATTAGTAAATGGTTTTTTTTGTTCAATAGTTTCATTCCCAAGATTCTCAAGTGATCCATGCCCAAAACTATTTGCAGTTCCAATATAAATCAGCTTTTTAATCTTGTGTTTTTTACAACATTCAATAATATTTTTGGTACCCTGAATATTTACAGGATAATAGTCGGATAGAGATAATAAACTTTGAGATGTATTGGCTGCGGCATGCAGAACATAGTCACAACCTACAAATGCATTTTCTATAGAGCTTACATTTGTAATATCACCCTCAATGAACACTAGGTTTTTATGCTTATAAGGAATGAATTTGTTTTTATTTCGAAGTAATGCTTTTACAATAAAGCCTTTCTCTAACAATAATAAAATTGTATTTGTTGCCAATAACCCATTGGCGCCTATTACCAGAATATTCATATTAGAACAAAGGTTATGATTATATGTGAAATAGGCTTAAAGTGCAGGAATGGTTATTTTAACCAGCACTTTGCTATTGTCTCTGTTTTTTTGAGAAAACACATCAAAATCATTAGAAAAGATGACGGTTTTTCCAATAAATACATTTTTTTCATAGGTGAAATTGATACTTACTTCTTTGGTAGTACCTTTAATCGAAAGGTCACCGCTCATTAGAAATCCTTTTTCAGTTTTTTCAATTGAACTACTTTTGAAATCCAATGTAGGATACTTTTTAGCATTGAACATGTCTTCTTGTTGAAGATGATTATCACGCATTTTATTATTGGTTGTTAAGGTTGTAACATCAGCAGTTCCAACAAAAGAAGCAATACTAAGGTTTTTAGCATCAAAAATTATTGTTGCTTTGATCCCTTTGACCGTACCAGTAGTTTTTTCTGAAATAAAATTAAAGTCAACAATAGCATTGTCATGGTCTATTTTAAGTGTTTGACCTATTGATAATAAGGTAACAAAAAGAGAAATTCCTAAAGTAAAAAATTGTTTTTTCATGATATTAGTTTTAAAATATGGTAAGTTAAAAATGTCTTGATATTGTAAACCCGAATCTAAACTCCCCATCTAACCAGCTGCTTTTAGTATAAGGAAGAAATTGCCCTTCTCCTATGCCTCTTGAATTCATAAAATTTAATTGAAATACATGTGCATGTGTTTTTATTTCCATACTAAAAGCCAATGGGTTTAGGTATTCGGTGTAATTAATAATATTTGTTTTTCTCATAATATGATAGTACTCAGCTACCAAGCTTACTTTTTTATACAGCTTAACCTTTGTCATGGCTCCTATAACAAAGTTGGTGTTTTGATCTTCAAAAAGAACATAATTACGGTGAAGTAATCCAGGCGCTAATTGTATTGTAATAAGGTTATTCAAATTATATGCCAAAATTAATTGTGAGTAATAAGAGAGACGATGAGAAAACTCTTGAAAGGAATTTATAGCCGAAGAGTCTAATGATACCGCCATTGATGTGACAAAAATTGAAGAGCTAAAACATAAAGAAAAAGGGATTTTTTTTGACTGTTCAAGAATTTTATATTTAGCCAACCCATCCCAGACTTCTGTTAAAGGAAATGCCCCTTTACTTCTTCCAACTCCAATCATTAATTTATCTGTAATTCCATACTCAAAACCAATTCTTATGTCTGTTGAATTGTCAAACCCATACAATGTTCTTCCTGCATTTGGAACAGCAATACTTCCAAACCTATGTGAAATTCTTAGGTCTAGCGTCTTATCCTCTAGCACTTCAACGGAATGCCCATTGACAACCCTGGTGTCATTAAATGAAGGGTTTAAAGTGAAGTTGTTTGAATCACCTCCAAAATCCCAGTCTTCCTGAGACATATATGGGGAAGTCAAAAAAACAAAGAAAAATAATCCTTTAAAAAGTTTTAGCATATAGGTTTAATTCTTAGTTTAAAGAACTAAATTTAAATAAATTTATCTGCAAATGAGACCCCTTAGAATAATTATATTATTTTTTCTAAGCTTTGGCTTTTTTACTTTTTGCAATAAGGATAAAGCCATACAAGTTGAGCCATGTAATGTTTTAGGATCTAGTTTTAGTCAGGATATTCTTCCCATTTTTGAGACTAATTGTACAGTTTCAGGATGTCATGATGCAGCTACTAATTCAGGCGGATTTACTTGGGATTCCCATAGTATAATTTCATCAAATATAGATTACATACTACATGTTATTAACCATGACCCTGGCTACCCCACAATGCCTAAAAACTTACCAAAGTTGAATGATACAATCATCCAAAAAATTCAATGTTGGGCAGATAATGGAGCTCCGGACAATTAAAGAATCGATTTTTTAGGGGATTTAATTATCACTCTTAATTCTCTTAGCAGATCTAGCTACTATATATTGCACTAATGACATAGGAAGTAATTTAATTGCTCTTAAAGATAATCGGTTCTTAAACCCAGGCACAATTACCGCCTGACCTTTTAAAGTACGATTTATGGCTTTTTTTGCTACCTGTTCAACATTAGTGACAGAGATTTTAAAAAAGAAACCTCCAGAAGCAATTTGATTTCTCACCACTTTATTAGTAGGTGTAGCTCCAGGCTGTAGGACACTAACACTTATATTATAGGGCTTTAATTCTTCCCTTAAAGCTCTAGTAAAACTTTTCACATATACCTTTGTGGCTGCATAAATTGTTTTATAGGGACATGGGAAGTTAGCGATCATGCTAGCGCTATTTAATATATAAGAAGGTGCGTTCTTTTTTAATTCAGGAATATAATAATGAGTTAAATTAGTTGTAGCTCTAATGTTAAGGTCTAGCATTCTATTTACATATTCATTAGAGTAATCTTCAAAAGGTCCAGCTCCCCCAAAACCAGCATTATTGATCAAAAAATCTACAGCGTAATTATTGTTTTTTGTCCAGTTATAAATGTTTTCTACTGACTCTATTAACGTAAGATCACATTCAAAATAGTCGGCTTCAATGTTATATTCTTTAGCTATATGATCGGCAATATTCTTTAAGTTTTCATTTGGGAGGGAGACTAGTAAAACGTTTCTCCCCCTCATTGCACATTCCACAGCCATCTGCCTCCCCATTCCTTGACTAGCTCCAGTAATTAAAGTGTATTTTTTCATCATTATTAATAATCAAATTCAATATATAGTAAAATTATCATAGATTAAGAGGAAAATATTGAATTTTAACTTTATTTGTTGTTTTAATATGAGTTTAGAATTAAGTAGAATGATGTATTTTTTATAGTTTAATAAACTTAAATAGGGCTTTGAAAAACCGATTAAAAGAATATATAATAATTAATTATAAAGAATTAGTCTTTGTAGTTAGCATTGTATTGCTTTTTTCATTTCATTTTTCTTTTTTAAATGCAGATCCTAATATAGATGTGTCTTTTTCTAGAGGAGCTTGGACGGATGAGGGCCTGTATACTTCTCAAGTTAAAAATGCAATAATCAAAGGGGAGGTTGATTTTGTGGAGTCTTCATGTATGTCAATCACGCCTCTTTTTTCAGTAATAAATTTTATGCCATATAAAGTTTTTAAATGGTCCTCTTTAGTTAGTAGATTAACAGTATTGGCGTGCTGTTTTACCATAATCTGTTTTACGTTTTTTAAGGTTAAAGAACTTCAAAACACAATATTATTTTTAATTCCCATTCTTCTTATAGAAGAACATATTTTTCATTTTCTACATTATAGTCTTGCAGATGGGTTAGCTACGTTAATGATTTTTCTTGGTTGTCATTTTTTATATAAGTCTATTATTTCGCAAGAGAGAAAAAATTGTTTTTATTGTACATTGTTTTTCACATGTAGTTTTCTTTTAAAGTTTCAGTTTTTTTATGTTGTATTGATTATTCCGACATTTCTTTTATTATGGTTTATATATCAGGCTACAAGAAAAAAGAAATTAGGTTTTAGCATCCAAAAGCTACTAGTAAACTTTAGTATTGCAATAGCTGGCGTTATTTTATTTTATTTGCTATCCTGGTATTTGCCTAATAAAGAGATGATAAATCTTGTTTTAGAAAACTCTACAAATACTAGAGCTATTCAGGTTGAGCATTTAAATGTATTTGGAATTATTATTGACTACTTATTAAACATTAAAAAGTTTTTAATTTTATCTATACATACCTCTCCAATAGTAATTCTTTCATTGTTTTTCATTCCATTAGGTATTTTCTTTTTGTTTTTCTCCAATGTTTCAAGGTTTTTTCAAATTAATTTTTTAATCTCTATTTCATGGATAATTGTGGAGATGCATAAATTTTCAATGAATTACCTACCCACTAGGTACCTTCTTAGTTTATATTTCGCCTTGGGCTTATTGATTGCAATTGTGTTTTATGAAGTTATAATACAATTTAAAAGCAGAAAAAAATATACTACAATAGTATTTTACTTTGTATCATTATGCTTGTTAACATTTAGCGTTAATAATTTTATGAAACTAAAAAGAGCTTATGATTCAAGGACATTTGACATTCAAAAGACTAATGAATATTTCAGTCAATACGACTATGACCACAGACCCATAATGGGATCCTGGGCTTCCTCCTTAGTAAGAGATGCAGAGGTGGTTACTATTCCTTTCTTTGAAGATTATATCAATCATAAAAACATTATTAAAAGATTCAATCCTAAGGTTATAATATTTGAAAAAATAGAAGAGAATGTTTTACTTAAGGATAATATAGCTATTTATAAAATAGCTGATTCTGTGATTTCTAGGAAAGTTGGTATATATGATTTAAAAATAGCATGGTTACCTTAAGGCGATTTTGAAGTAAGTATATTTTATAAATTTTAAAGGAAAATTATAAAATCATGAAAAAACTATTTATTTTACCACTAACACTTTTATTATTTGTTGCATGTGGAGAAGCAGAAGAAAAGGAAATTTCAGAAACCAAATGTTCTTGTGAGAAAAAAATGAAAGAAATAACTTCTAAAATGGAGCAAGAAGATGCAGATGATGAGGCTATTGCTAAAGAGATTGAGGAGTTAGATGCCGCGTGCAATGAAGCAGCTAATAAGGATAAAGCGGCATTTAAGGATTGCTAAAGTTTAGGTGAATTTTTAGCGTATATTTTTGAGAATAACCAACCAAAGAATATTGAGATGGCAAAGGAAGGAGCTAGCACATCTAGCTTTTCAAAATATACACCAATACCATCTAATGGCTGAATAATAAATTTAAAAAACGGCACACATAAAAAGCCGGAAACCATAGAAGCAATGGCGCCTGCTTCTGAATAGGATTTCCAGAAAAGAGATAAAATAATCACCGGACAAAAGGTGGCAGCAATGCCAGAAAAGCCAAATATAACAAACCAGAAAATAGTTCTGTCTGGAGAATTAATGGCCACTATCATTGCAATAATCAATGATAATAGAGCAATAGTAAGGGTAACGTATCTAGATATTTTAGTAAGCTTTTTGTCGGTAATTTTCGGGGCGATGATCTGCTGATAAAAATCTCTTGTTATGGCACTGGAGGCAACAATAATTAAAGAATCTATGGTTGACATTATTGCAGAAAGCACAATAGCGATATAGATAGCAACAATTGTTAATGGAAATAAGTTCTCAATCATTTTTATAAGCACCCCCTCACCTCCTTCTCCAAGAACTGATTCAGGATCTTGACCATACTCTGTAAATAAATACCTGCCTAATAATCCAATACTTACAGCCGCAGCATCAGTAATCAATGTAAAGAGAACAGCTACCCATTTTCCATGATCTATTTCTTTGGTGTCTTTAATAGAAATAAATCGAACATATATCTGAGGGGATCCTAAAAACCCTAAACCGATCATACTGAACCCAAGCAGTGTAAAAACAGTCATCCAAATATCATCGTTGCCTCCCCAAATATTGGTTAAGTTGGGATCTATAGAATGGAGTCCATTTATTACTTCTGCTCCATTATCTAAGGTCCACCAACCTACAAGAGGTAATGCAATTAGCCCAAGCAGCATGAGTATTCCCTGAAAAAAATCGGACCACACAACAGCAACAAATCCTCCTGTAAAAATATAGGCCATCACAATAACGAATCCCAATATGGCACCCCCATAGTAATTCATGTCTAGTAAGGATTCAAAGGCCTTACCAGTTGCATCGATCTGAGCACTTACATAGATGATCACAAAAATAGTAAGGGCTGATGCTGCAATGATCCTAAGGGTATGTTTAGTTGATTGAAAATGACTCTCCAGATAATCAGGTATAGTTAAGGATTGATACTTATCAGTAGCTTTCTTGAATCGCTTTGCCATTAAAAACCAGGAGATACCCACCCCTAAGACCTCTCCAAGGACAATCCAGTAGGCAGACACTCCAGCGATTGCCCCCATCCCGGTTAAGCCCAACAACAACCATCCAGATTCTCCTGTAGCTCTAGCAGAAAAAGCCACAGCCCAGTAGCCTAATTTTTTTCCACCCACATAATAATCACTGACTCCTTTGATTTTTTTTGAGGCGTAAATACCGATCAAAAAAAGGATGGCAAAATAAATAAACAGTACACTTAGCTTTATGACCATATGAATAGTGCGCTTTCTACTAAAGTAATAAATCCTAATTTGTGCCTATTTATTATATTCGTTTTAATTCTATTATAAGCAAATGAAAGGTTCAGTTCAAAAGGCTAATGTGTTGACAGGTTTAGAAGTGCTAGCTAATGATGAAGATCTTCAGCGCTCAATAAAAGGAAATATAGGTTATTTATGCCATGCCGCGTCTATTGATTCTAACTATAAACATGGGATAGATCTTCTTAAAGGATGTTTTGGTGATAGACTAAAGAAATTATTTTCTCCTCAGCATGGTCTTTATGCAGAAGAGCAGGATAATATGATAGAGTCTGATCATTTTTTTCATCCATTCTATCAGCTACCTGTTTATAGCTTGTATTCAGAAACTAGAAAACCCACCGTTGAAATGTTGCAAGGGTTAGATTGTGTTTTAGTAGACCTTCAAGATGTGGGTACTAGGATCTATACATTTATTTATACCATGTCTTTAATGATGGAAGCATGTGGGGAAAATGGAATTAAAGTGATTGTCTTAGATCGGCCTAATCCAATCAATGGAAATGATATAGAAGGAAATATGCTTGATCCGGCATTTAGCTCTTTTATTGGGTTGTACCCAATGCCTATGAGGCATGGCTTAACTATAGGAGAGGTGGCATTAATGGCCAATCAATTTTGGGGGATAACATGCGAATTGGAAGTAATTAGCATGAAAGGCTGGGAAAGAAGCATGAACTTTTATGATACTGGATTGCCGTGGGTATTGCCTTCCCCTAATTTACCTACTATCATAGGCTGTTTCGTTTTTCCTGGTTCAGTTCTTTTTGAAGGCACTCATTTATCGGAAGGTAGAGGCACCACAAGAAGCTTGGAGATCGTTGGCAGTCCAAAGCTGGACAGCTTTGCTATGTTGAAAGAATTAGAAAGCGAATATAAAAAAGTAGGATTGGAAGGATTTGCTTTAAGGCCATTGACCTTTATCCCTACATTTAACAAACATGAAGGAACGGTGTGTAATGGCTTTCAGGTCCATCCAACTGAGCTTGAAAAATTTCAGCCCTGGAAGGTAGGTCAACTATTGTGTCAAAAGTTATATCATTACATGGGAGATAATTTTAGGTGGAAAAACCCTCCTTATGAATATGAATACAAGCTCATGCCTATAGATATATTAAATGGTACTGACCAGCTAAGGTTATGGGTTGAGAATAATGGTTCTTATGATGAACTTTGTTCATTAGAAGAAGAGGGGCAAGAAGAATTTATAATAAAAAGAAACGAGGTCTTACTTTATTAAACTTAGCAACCCTCAAATTTAAAATCGATGATTTCCCATTTCCCGCTTGATTCATCATAGATGAAGGTGAAGTTGAAATCAGAAACATGATCAGATTCTTTGCATTGGAAAGTGCCTATTACCAGAGAAATTCGCTGATTATTTTTCTCTTCTGTTCCATTTTTAACTTCACTGATCTCCACATTTCCAGGATTATTAAGATTCCATTCTTGAAT
>Ga0114933_10003872_pt1 | contig 14298 bp, 10 predicted proteins | sample 4SBtaG_FD_89691 | JGI IMG/M metagenome (GOLD analysis project Ga0114933, IMG submission 89691) | Deep subsurface microbial communities from Kolumbo volcano to uncover new lineages of life (NeLLi) - 4SBTROV12_W25 metaG | ecosystem: Environmental > Aquatic > Marine > Volcanic | place: Kolumbo...
GTCGATGATCCCTACCCGGCGCTCCGGCACATCGCGCACCGCAGCCTGAGTGCCCTGCTCGACGACCTGCCGTCCGAGTATGTGCCTGAGGCGTCCCGCGAGGAGCGCCTTCAGTGGGTGTTGCGGGCGAGGCGCGGCGTCGACCTCGATCTGCCGGATCCCGTTCGGGTCTCGAGCCTTCGGGCGCTGGCCGCGAACGAGGCCATCTCCATCGGCGAGTGAGCTCAGAGACGGGTCGCCAGGATCCGATAGACCGGCAAGCCGTCCTCGTTTGCGCGGACCTCGCGGTTGCTCCAAGCGAACGGGTTCTCCTCGACGCGGCGAGGCTCAAAGGCCGGGTGAGCCGCCATGGAAGCCTCATACTCCCGCGCGCGCTCCTCCACATCGGTCTGGACGTAGAGCTCGCCACCCGACCGGGTGAGCCGGGCCAGGGTGTCCAGGAAGGCGTCCGAGACTACGCGCCGCTTGAGGTGGCGGTTCTTCCACCATGGATCAGGGAAGTGCACAAACGAGCGCGTCACGCAGCCATCCGGCCCGGAGCGCGCGAGCAGCTCGCGAACGTCAGCGCGGAGGACGCGCGCATTCGTGAGCTCCTCTGCGACCCGCTGCTCCTCGACCAGAACGGAGAGCTTCGATTTGACCTCGAAGCCGATGAGGCGGCTCACGTTGGCCCTCGCGCGGGTCAAGAAGGAGAGGCCTCGTCCGAACCCGACATCGAGCTCGAGCGGCGCGTCACCCTCGATGAGAGCGTCGAGATCCACCGGCCCGTCCGGAACCGTCGGGGCTCGTGGGCCGTAGCGGATCGGAGGCGGCGTTTTCCGTGAGGGGAGCTCGTTGGCCAAGACCCGGCAGCCGATAAAGCGGGGTCGCGGCCGTGTCAACGCCCCCGGGGGCACAGAATCGACACGGATCTGGGCGAAGACGCCCGTAGGTGCTCACAATTCTTGACCCTTCCGGCCATCCAGAGGTATCCAATTCACCGTCCTCGCTTCAATTTCAGCGGGGTATGAGGAGGATCGAGTGGCGCTGAAGATCTTGGCCGCTGACGACAGCGCCACCATGCGACGGGTCCTGGAGATGACCTTCGCCGGTGAGGCAGTGCAGTTGGAGACGGTAGACAGCGGTGAGGCCGCGGTTCAACGCGCTTCGCAGTCCCCGCCCGACCTGATCATCGCCGACGCGTCGATGTCGATGAGCGGCTACGACGTCGCCCGGGCGATCAAGGGGAACGCCGCCACTCAGGAAGTGGCCGTGATCGTGCTCGCGTCTCAGCACACCCCTTTCGACTCGGCGAAAGGCAAAGAGAGCGGCGTGGATGACCACGTGCTCAAGCCGTACGACTCGCAGGCGATGATCGACAAGGCCCGCGAGGTCCTGACCAAACCCCGTGCGACCGTCGCTGGAGGGGCCAAGCCGGTCGCCGCTGCGACCCGGCCCAGCGCGCCTGGTGCAGGTCGCCCCGCGCCCGCCGCTCCGAACTCCCCACTTCGCTCCACCGTCGCGTTCGGCACGCCCTCCAAGGACCGTCCCGTGCTCGAGCTCGCCGATGAAGATCCGCTGCCCGCAGCCCCGGCGAGACCCGCCGCGCCGGCTCGCCCTGCCCGTCCGGGCGTGCCGAAGCTGCCGCCGCGACCTTCGCTCAAGAAGCCGCCGGCACGTCCGGTCGCCAAGCCCGCCGCTCCCCGCGCGCCGGCGAGGCCGGCCGTAAAGGCGCCGGCACGACCGGCCCCCAAGGCACCCGTAGCCAAAGCGCCCGCCGCCGCGGCTCCCGCCGCGTCAGTCGCCGCCGCCGCAACGGCTGCCGGCGGCGAGATGGCAGGCAAGCTCGGAGATCTGGGTCTCACGAAGGCCCAGGTCGAGGGTGTACTCGCGCTCTCGAAGGACGTCATCGAGCAGGTCGTCTGGGAGGTCGTTCCCGATCTCGCGGAGGCGATCATCAAAGAAGAGATTCGCCGGCTCACCGCTGGCTGAGTCTGGCATGTCCTCCTGGAGGGATGGTGCTATGCCGTCCCTCCCATGAGTTCTGCCGACGACCTCGACACGATTGACTTCGCCTCCCTTCCCAAGCACTTCGACGCGATCGAGACCGAGAAACGGCTTGACGCGTTCTGGGACGCCGAGGAGGTCTACCACTACGATCCCAGCCGCCCGCGCGAGGAGACGTTTGTCGTCGACACGCCGCCGCCGACGGTCTCGGGGTCGCTGCACGTAGGCCACGCGTTCAGCTACACGCACACCGACATCATCGTGCGGCAGCGGCGCATGCGCGGGCAGAACATCTTCTACCCGATGGGCTGTGACGACAACGGCCTGCCCACAGAGCGTCGGGTTCAGAACTACTTCAACGTGCGCTGCGATCCGCACGTCCCGTACGACCCCGATCTGGCGGTCGAACAGGCCGACCCGAAGAAGGTCAAGAAGGAGCGCATCCGCGCTCAGCTCGTCTCTCGGCGCAACTTCATCGAGCTCTGCCACCGGGTCACCAAGAGCGATGAGAAGGCCTTCACCGCCATGTGGCGGCGGCTCGGTCTCAGCGTGGACTGGCGTCAGTCCTACGCCACCATCGACGACCACTGCCGACGTCTCGCGCAGACCTCTTTTCTCGATCTCAACGACAAAGGGCACACCTACAGCCTCGAGGCGCCGACGATGTGGGATGTGGACTTCCAGACCGCGGTCGCGCAGGCCGAGGTCAAGGACAAGCCCAAGCAAGGCGCCTTCCACGACATCCGGTTTGGGGTCGAGGGCGACCCCGAGACCACCTTTGTCATCTCCACGACGCGGCCGGAGCTTCTCCCCGCCTGCGTCGGCGTGACCGCGCACCCAGACGATGAGCTCTACAAGGCCCTCTTCGGGAAGAAGGCGATCACCGCGCTCTTCTCTGCGCCCGTGCCGATCTTCCCGAGCGAGCTCGCCGACCCCGAGAAGGGAACCGGCATCCTCATGGTGTGCACCTTCGGCGACGCGACCGACGTGCAGTGGTGGCGAGAGGAAGGCCTCGCGCTTCGTCAGATCATCAACAAAGAGGGCCGGCTGATGCCGCGCACCTTCGGCGAGGATGGCTTCGAGTCCACGGACGCGGCGACGGCCAACGCTCACTACGCCGAGCTGGTCGGCAAGCGCGTCGCCGGTGCCCGGCAGCGGGTCGTGGAGCTGCTCCGCGAGGGTGACCACCCTGCCCTGGTGGGCGAGCCCCGCAAGACCGAACAGGCGGTGAAGTACTACGAGTACGGCACCCGGCCGCTCGAGTACATCACGACCCGTCAGTGGTTCGTGCGCTTGATGAACCAGAAGGAGGCCATGGTCGACCGCGGCGAGAGCATCGCGTGGCACCCGGACTTCATGCGCCTCCGCTACCGTAACTGGACCGAGGGCCTTCAGCTCGACTGGTGCATCAGCCGGCAGCGCTATTTCGGGGTCTCGTTCCCCGTCTGGTATCCGCTCGGCACCGATGGGGCGCCCGACTATGACACCCCGATCATCGCCTCGGCCGAGAGCCTGCCCGTCGACCCGATGAGCGACACCCCCGCGGGCTACGAAGCCTCACAGCGTGACCAGCCCGGCGGCTTCACCGGCGAGCCAGACGTCTTCGACACGTGGTTCACCAGCTCCCTCACGCCCCAGATCGGAAGTCACTGGACGCTCGACGGCGACCGCCACGACAAGCTCTTCCCCGCCGACATGCGGCCGCAGAGCCACGAGATCATCCGCACATGGGCCTTCTACACCATCGCGAAGGCGCACCTCCACGAGCACAAGGTGCCGTGGCAGAACGTCGTCATCAGTGGCTGGATCCTCGATCCGGACCGCAAGAAGATGAGCAAGAGCCGTGGCAACGTGGTGACGCCGTCTCACCTGCTCGACGAGTACACAGCCGACGGCGTGCGCTACTGGGCAGCGGGAGCTCGGCTGGGCACCGACACCACCTTCGACACGAAGGTCCTCAAGGTCGGCAAGCGCCTCGTCACCAAGCTCTACAACGCTGGCAAGTTCGTTCTCTCGCAGGAAGCTGAGAGGCATCCGATCGATGCCGAGCTCGACCGCGCGTTCCTCCGCAAGTTGGCCACCGTCGTGTCGGAGGCCTCCGCGGCGTTCGACGAGTTCGAGTTCGCCAAGGCACTCATGGCGACCGAGCAGTTCTTCTGGGCCAGCTTCACGGACACCTACCTCGAGCTGAGCAAGGCCCGGTCCCGGGGCGACATCGGCGACGCGGCGGGTCGGGGATCGGCGGTGGCGACGCTCCGATTCGGGCTCCGCGTGCTGCTCCGGCTCTTCGCTCCGATGCTGCCGTACATCACCGAAGAGGTCTGGAGCTGGGTCTTCGCAGGGGAGACCGGACACGCGTCCATCCACGCGAGCCCTTGGCCCACCGTCGAGGAGATCGCGGCCGCCGCCGAGCCGCCGAGCGACGAGGGCAGCTTCGACCTCGCGGTCGCCGCGCTGCAGACCATCAACAAAGCCAAGAGCGACGCCGGCGTCTCGGTCGGCCGTGTCACGGAGCACCTGGTCTTCGTGGCCAACGAGGCGAGCCGAGCCCGCCTCGCGCCCGTCTGGCATGACGTCGCCGGAGCCGCCCGCTGCGTCGAGCACAGGCTCGAGGCCAAAGAGGGCCTCGAGGACGGCGTCTTCGAGATCGTCGAGTCTCGCTTCGCGGAGAAGAAGAAGAAGGTCTGATTTCGGGGCGGCTCAGAGGAGCCCGAGCTGACCCGGGTGCACATGCTCACCGGCGACGCGTACCCCCTCGAGCTCGAGCAGCCACCGCTTGTTGTCGAGGCCGCTCGAGAACCCTCCGAGCGTGAACCCGGCCCCTACGCACCGGTGACAGGGCACGATGATCGGGATCGGGTTGGCACCCATCGCCATGCCGACGGCGCGCATGGCGCGGGGTGAGCCCGCGTCGGCCGCGAGCCCCGCATAGGTGCGCACGTGGCCACGGGCGACCTTGCGCAACGCCGTCCAGGCCTTGTTCTGGAACTTGGTGCCCCGGAGCCTGACCGGAAGCTCCGCAGGGTCCACGTCGACGCCGGCGAAGTAGGCGCCGAGGAGCTCCGCGATCACCGCGGGCACCGGCAGCTCGTCGAGCGCGTCGACCTCGGGAACCCAGCGTCTCTGCTCTCGGGGGGGCGCTGGCTCACCGCTCAGCTCCAGCATGACGACGCCTTCAGGGACCCACGCGAGCCACACCTTCCCGTGACTCCCTGCGCTCACCACCGCCTGTCCCACTGTCTCTAGTGGGCCGGGCGCAAACGATTTGTTACCTTGGTCCGACATGGGGCGCGCCGTGATTTCGAGTGTCTTGGCCCTCCTCGCCATCGGCTGTGGACCCAGCCTGAGGCGGGTCCAGGACAGCCGCGTGTATTTCGAGCGCTGTTACGCCGCAGATTTCGACTCCAGGATCCCGCTGGCCGAGAAACACGCCTGCTGGTCGGCCTGGTTGGAACACTACACCATGGGTCAACCCCCGGAGCGCTCGACCTACGCGCGCGAACGCGTCTACGCGATCGAGCACGGCGAGTCCGTTCCGCTGCTTCCTGGGCTGCCCAACGCAGCGCTAGGTCCTCGAACGGCGACCCCCTTCGTCGCCGCGTCCGAGGAGGAAGCGGCGACGAACGCCGAGGAGCAAGCCCCGGCGCCCGCCAACGTGGACGAAGAGGAGCTGCCTCAGCCTCGCCCGCGAGAGCGACGGCGCGCCGCGCCCCTGCCCAGAACGTCGAACCCAGAGTGCGCCGCCCGCGCCTGTGAGGTGCCCTGGCGAGCGTGCACGGAGCGCTGCCCGCCCCACCGAGCCGCATGCCAGACCGCATGCGAGGTGGAGCTGCAGGCCTGCGCTCGCGGCTGCTTCTGAGTCCAACGCGCCCGCCGGCGAATCGCCGGCTCGGGCCCGTCGTGTGCGGAAACCCCTGGGGCACACAGCCGTCGGTTTGCCGCTCCTCCCGTTTGGGTGACATAGTCGGCCCGAATCCGCTCTGCACCTAGCGCCGGGCTGGCGAAGGGCCCAAGGACCGCAGGGAAGCACGCACGATGGACCTCATACCCTTCATCCTGCTCGGTTGCTCTGCAACGGGCTTCCTCCTCTTCATGGTCGGCGTGGTCGCCACGCTGCGGCATACCTCCCGTAAGCCCTTCAGCCTGCCGGACGACGCCTACCCCGCGATCTCCCTGCTGAAGCCGCTCAAGGGCACCGAAGAGGCCCTCGAGGCGAACCTCCGCTCCTTCTTCGAGCAAGACTACCCAGCGCCCGTAGAAGTGGTCTTCGCCACCGCAACGCCCGACGACCCTGGCTTGATCGTCGCCCGCCGGGTCGCCGCGGCTTACGACATTCCGACGCGAGCCGTGCACAGCGACCCGGATTTTGGGCTGAACCCCAAGGTCTCGAACCTCGCTGGCGCCCTCAGGCACGCCAAATACGATCTCGTGCTTCAGTCCGACGCAAACGTGCGCGTTCGGCCCGACTACCTGCGCCGCGTCGTAGCCGAGCTCGTCTGCGAAGACGCGCAGCTGCTCAGCTCCATGGTCACGGGCGGCGGCGAGCGCTCGGTCGGCGCACTGCTCGACAACCTGCAGCTCTGCTCCTTTACGGCTCCGGGGACCTGCGCGGCGCTGTACGTCGGCATCGTGTGTGTGATCGGCAAGTCGATGCTCTTCTACAAGAAGGACCTCGAGGAGGTCGGCGGGCTCGAGAGCGTGCGCGACATCCTCGCCGAGGACTACGTGCTCGGTCGGGCGTTTCAGAAGGCCGGCAAAAAGGTCCTGCTCTCGACCACGACCGCTCAGAACGTGAACGTCGACTCGACCGTCGAGCATTTCATCAGCCGGCACGCGCGCTGGCTCAAGATGCGCGCGGTCGTGCACATCCCGGGCTTCTTCCTCGACGTGCTGGCCAACCCCACCGGCCTGGCGCTGCTCGCTTTCGTGACCAGCGGCTTCGACTGGCGGTTCGGCGCCGCCCTCGCGGTCATCGCGCCCGCGAAGACCATCAGCGACGCTTTCCTCGTCCGGCGGACGCGCGGCACCCCGCTCTCTCTGAAGCATCGCTTCATGGCGCCCCTGCGAGACATCCTGATGCTCGCGATCTGGCCCTACGCAGCGTTCAGCCGCTCCATCGAGTGGCGTGGCACGCGCCTGCGGCTCGGCTGGCGCAGTCGGCTGCGTCCCGACGACGGGCCCCTCCCGGTCCGCCTCGTGCGCCGCGTGTTCGCTCCGCTTCGCTGAGGAGCAGCCGGTCCCGCTCGCCTGCGCGACGATGCTCGTGGCCGACGACTGACGCACGCCGGGCACGTGAGGTCTCTCTGACCAAGCGCCCTCCCCCGCTCGCACGGTTGGACCACGGCCGAAGGGCCGGGCCCGTCCCAGCGCTCAGCCGAAGCTACAGGTCATCAGGACTTCGCTCATCAGCAGGTTGTTGTCCTCGATGCACTCGTTGTATTCGCCCATGCCGGTGCCGTCGTCGTCGGCAATGGCCTCCACGGTGAAGGTCTCGAACGTGAAGCCTCCCATCACCGTGAACTCGAAGACGACGACCTCGGACTGACCTGGCAGGAGCGTCGTCGTGGTCATCTGAACGCCCAGCGGGATGACCGTCCCATCCGGGAGCGTGGTGAGGCGCGCAAACACGTTGATGCCGGGCGGCACACCGAGCGCGCCCTGGTTCGTCACCGTGACGGCGATGCGGAGCGTGCCCATCGGCACACATTCGGCGACCTCGATCTGCGTGACCTGCAGATCGCTGGCATCGAAGAGCCCGCCGGGCTGCACGTTCTGACGGAAGTTGTTGAGCCGGCTGTTCTGCCAGTTGTTCTCCTCAACGCGCGGGATCTGGCCGTCCTCCGTGATGTTCGTGACGTGGTAGGCGTGCTGGTTCCAGACCCGCCGGGTCCGAACCCAGTTGTTCTCCGCGTCCTCCCAGATCTCGATACCGCCCAGCGTGCCAGCGGAGGTGTTGGGCTCTGGAATCACGATCTCGCTCTTCCCGTCATTGTCGACGTCGACGACGATGGGCATCTCCATGCGCGTGTTGCTCGAGTGCGAGGGGTCGTCGTAGAGCACCGTGCCGGTGCGACCGTCGAAGATGCGGAAGCTCGTCTCGTCGGCATAGACCACCTCGGCTGACCCATCGCCTTCGAAGTCGAAGACGCTCGATCCGGTGGCGCGGCTGGAGCAGTCACGGTTGGGCGCGACCCAGAGGATGTTCTCCCGCGCACACTCGGCTGGGAGCGGCGAGCCCACGCAGTCAAAGTCGACGACGACGTAGAAGTCGGCTCCCGCGGTCCCGATCTCGGGTCGCCCGTCCCCGTCGAAGTCCGCGATCGTGGGTGGGCCGCTCTCGTTGCGAGAGCACGGGCCATCGCCAAGGTAGGGCATCACGTCGTCAACGGGGATCGTGACTCGGTGCATCAGCGTTCCGTCGTGCTCGATGACGAAGACCTCACCTTGCCGGACGATCACCACCTCACCCTCGGGGTCACTGTCGAAGTCCCCCACGGCGTTGAATCCGTCACACGGCACGGTGCCCTGGCACGTGGAGGCGGCCGTCGGACCGAAGTCGTAGCTCCACTCCTCCGCGCCGGTCACTCCGTCGTAGACGGTGTTGCCCGCGACGACCTCCATGATGCCGTCGAGGTCGATGTCAGCCACCGTCGACGTGGGCCCGAGGAAGGCGTTGTTGCCAACGCCGGACGACGTCCCGACGGTCACATCCCCATCCCAGACCACGTCCCCGGTCAGGCCGTTGAGCACCACGTTGCCAATGACCACCTCCGGCTGGCCGTCGGAGTCGAGATCGGCCAGCGAGGGCGCTCCCCCAGAGACCAATTGCGCGCTCGACGGGGCGGCCGTGTTTTGCCAGAGCACCTCCCAGCTGCTTCCGTCGTCGCTGGTCCTGCGCCATGCGATCGCGCCGCCGTTCCGGAACGTCGCTACGATCTCGGGGACGCGCTCGTCGGCCATGGAGTCCGGATGAAGGTTGCCGACCGCCACGCCCGAGGAGTTGTCGACGAACGGCGACTCGATGATCGTGTGGGTGTTCATCGTGCCGTCGGTGTTGCAGGCGCCGCTCGCGACGACCAAGCGCCCCCGGCTCGTGCAGCAGCCGTCGGCCTGTCGGTCGAAGGCGATGAAGATGATGTCAGGGATGTCGAGCGTGTCGGTGGCGCCGTCGCCGTTGTCGTCGGTCAGGTTCATGACCGCGGGCGTCATCACGACATCGTCCCAGGTGCTCGAGGACCCAGCCGGGGGCCGCCACTGACATGACGTCACGGGCGTGAACACGCCGGTGGGCGGCCGAAACTCGCAGACTTCGACGGAGTCACGGGGCACGCAGCGAGCGAGGCTCACCAGGCAGATTTCATCGACTTCGCAATCCTCGGTGAGCGTGCAGGCCTCACCGAGATCGACACAGGCACCGGTCAAACAAGCCTGTGAGCCCGCCTCACAACAGAGCTCTCCCGCTGCCCCGCACCGCTGGGTCTCATCGGCGCATTCGATGACGCAGCGGTCCATGAGGCACTCGTCCCCGGCCGCGCAGCAGGCACCGCCGCAGATGGGCTCCGTCCCGCAATCGAGCATGCAGACGCCCCCGTTGCAGACCTGCCCGTCGGCGCAGCAGGAGGCGCTGCACATGGGGCGACCGTCCGCACAGGTCGCATCACCTGCGTCACCGCCGTCGGGAGTCGAGCCCCCATCGACGACCGTGCGAGGCACACAGGTCCCGTCGATGCACGACTCGGTCGCGTCACACTCGGAGTCCGATCCACACGTAGGCTCGACCGTGCCCTCGCAATCACACCCAGCGAGCACGGCGATCGAGAATGTGAGAAGCGCGAAGAAACGAAGCGGGCTCATGACCCGATCATACGGGCAGCGTTCACCCCGAAACAACGAGCGCGCCTCACCGAGCCGGTGGACGGAACGACAAAAGGCGCGAGGAGAGAACTCCTCGCGCCTTTCTAGTACCTCGGGAAACCCGAGGCGGGTTGGCTACTCTTCTTCTTCGGTCGTGGCCGCAGGCGCGTCCGCGACGAGGTTGCCGAGCTTCGCCTTGAGCACGTCGCCGAGGGTGGCGCCGCCGCCGCCGCTCGGGCCGACCTTGCGCTGCACGCTGCCGCCGGGCTTGGAGCCACGGTTCTCGTCGAACTTGATGGCTTCGACGGTCTCGAGCTCCGCCTTCTTGAGGCTGAGGGTGATGCGACGATCCGACGGATTCACGTCGATGATCTCCGCCTTCACGATCTGGCCTTCCTTCACGATGGTCCGGGGATCATCGATGCGGTCGTAGCTGAGCTCGCTCAGGGGCACGAGGCCCTCGATGCCACGCTCGAGCTCGACGAAGACGCCGAACTCCGCGATGGAGACCACGCGAACCTCGAGCACGGTGTTGCTCGGGTAGTCCACGGGGATGCGCGTCCACGGATCTTCGTAGAGCTGCTTGATACCGAGGCTGACCTTCTTCTCGTCGTGGTTGATCGACAGGATGATGGCCTCGAGCTCGTCGCCCTTGCGGTAGACGTCGCTCGGGTTGTTGATGCGCTGGGTCCAGCTGAGGTCGGACTTGTGGACCATGCCGTCCACGCCCTCTTCGATGCCGACGAAGACGCCGTAATCGGTGACCGAGCGGACCTTGCCGCGGATGATGTCGCCGGGGTTGTACTTCGAGGAGAAGACCTCCCACGGATCGGGCTCGAGCTGCTTGAGACCAAGGCTGATGCGCTTGTTCTCGATGTCGACGTCCAGGATGATCGCTTCGACGTCCTGGCCGATCTCGACGAGCTTGCTCGGATGCTTGGGCTTACGCCACGACATCTCGCTGACGTGGATGAGGCCTTCGATGCCGGGCTCGAGCTCGACAAACGCGCCGTAGTCCGTGATCGAGACGACCTTGCCACCGATCTTCTGACCGACGGGGTAGTTCTCCGACACGTTCATCCACGGGTCTTCGACCGTCTGCTTCAGGCCCAACGAGACGCGCTCGGTCTCGGGGTTGTACTTGAGTACCTTGACGGTGACCTCGTCGCCGACCGAGAAGACCTCGGAAGGGTGATTGACGCGGCCCCAGCTCATGTCGGTGATGTGCAGCAGGCCGTCGATGCCGCCGAGGTCCACGAACGCACCGTACTCGGTGATGTTCTTGATGACGCCGGTGACGACCATGTTCTCTTCGAGGTTCTGAAGCGTGCGGGCCTTCAGCTCGTCGCGCTCGCGCTCGAGGAGCACACGCCGCGAAAGCACGATGTTGCCGCGCTTCTTGTTGAACTTGATGACCTTGAACTCGTAGGTCTGCCCGATCAGCTTGTCCAGGTTCCGCACGGGGCGGAGATCCACCTGAGAGCCGGGCAAGAATGCTTTGACGCCGCCGCGGATCGTGACGCTGAGGCCACCCTTCACGCGGGCGGTGATGGTGCCTTCGATCAGCTCGTCGCGTTCACACGCGGCGCTGATCTCGTCCCACACCTTGAGCTTGTCAGCCTTCTCCTTGGAGAGAAGGACGAGGCCGTCATCGGTCTCCTTGGACTCGATGAGAACGTCGACGACGTCGCCGATGGCGACGTTCTTGGCGCCGTTCGGGCCGGAGAATTCGTTGAGGGAGATGATGCCCTCGGACTTGTATCCGATGTCGATGACGACGGAGTCTTTGTTGATCGTCATCACCGTGCCGGAGACGATGTCTCCTTCGACGATGTCATCTACGCGGGCGACCGAGGCTTCGAAGAGGGCGGCGAAGGATTCGCCTCCGGGCGAAGCGCTGGTCTGGGTCTCTGCTGACATGAGGGACGAGGTACTTTCTGATTCGATGGACTTGAGGGTTGTGTCTCGGGTGGACCGGTTCGATCGCGAGTGGCGAAACCTACCGAATCAAGGGGTTTCTGCCGGTTCTCGCGGGCTCTTCACGAGTGCCCCCCAGAGCGAGGGGCGAGGATTGGTAGCAGCGGCGTTCTAGGCTGTCAACGCGCCAGAAAACCGGCCGCAGAGACGATTTCGACGAGGCGTTCGATGACGCCGTCGAGGTCGAGATTCGTCGAGTCGAGCAGGGTCGCGTCCTCCGCGGCACGGAGGGGGGCGATGGCGCGTCCCGAGTCCCGGGCGTCCCGCTTTTCAATCTCGGCGCGAACCTCGCTCAGCTCGGCCTCGGCGCCCGCAGCGGTGAGTTCCTGGCACCTGCGGTTCGCCCGCGCCTCGGCGCTCGCCGTCAGAAAGACCTTCACGTGGGCGTCGGGAAACACCACCGTGCCGATGTCTCGACCTTCGAGAACCACCCCGCCCCGCGCGCCCATGTCCCGCTGTACCCCGAGCAGAGCGGCGCGAACGCTGGGATGGGCGCTCACCTCGCTCGCGCCCCGCGAGATGTCCGGCTCACGGATCGCGCTCGAGCGGTCTACGCCGTCGATCAGCAGCGGTGGCCGGCCGCCCGCCTCTTTCGAAGGCTCGAAACGCAGGTCCATGCCCGCGGCGAGCGCGCCCAGTGACGCGGCGTCATCCCAAGCGATCCCGCGCTCCTTGGCGACCAACGCCACCGCCCGATAGAGCGCCCCCGTGTCGATCAGCACGTAGCCGAGTCGATGGGCCAGGCGGTTCGCGGCGGTGCTCTTGCCGGCGCCGGCGGGACCGTCGATCGCGACGATGGCGCCGCTCATTCGACGTCCTCCTCCACGATGTCTGCGCCCAGGGACGCCATGGTGCTGGCGAAGGCGGGGAAACTCGTCGCCACGCAGCCGACGTCGTTCACGATCGTCTCGCCGTGGGCTGCCATGCCGAGCACGGCGCCCATCATCGCGATGCGGTGATCGCCCTGGCTGTCGACCTCGGCCCCCTCGAGGCGGGCCCCGCCGTGCACGTGCATTCCGTCGTCCAGCTCCGTGTGGTCCACCCCGAAGGCCGCAAGCACCTGGGCCGTCGTACGGAGGCGGTCGGACTCTTTGACCCGAAGCTCATGTGCGTCGCGCACATCACTGCGCCCGCCGGCCGTCGCCGCGATGGCGCAGAAGGCGGGGACCTCGTCGATCATGCGCGTGAGCATTTCGCCCGCCGTCATCGTCGCGGCGATCGAACCATGAACGATACGCACGTCACCACATGGCTCGCCGCCGGCCGCTTCGCCCTTCGGGGTGAAGCGCAGGTCCGCGCGCATGCCGCGCATAGCATCAATGATACCGGTGCGTGTGGGGTTGAGGCCGACGTGTTCAACCGTGACATCGGATCCTGGGACCATGCAGGCCGCCGCGATCACAAACGCGGCACCCGAGATGTCGCCGGGCACCTCCCAGTCGAAACCGGACCAGCGACGGTCCCACCCGGAGGGGTCGAGCACCACCATCGGGCCCATCGCTTGGATCGGTACCCCGAGGGCGCGCAGCATTCGTTCGGTGTGGTCGCGGCTCACCACGGGCTCGGTGATCGCGGTCACACCGTTGGCGTAGAGCCCGCTCAGCAAGAGTGAACTCTTCACCTGCGCGCTGGCGATCGGCGATGAGTACTCGAGCGCCGTGAGCGCCTCACCTTCGAGCAGCGGGGCAACCGAGAGCGGCGGGTAGACCTCGCCCTCCTTCTTGCCCGAGAGGCCAGCGATGAGCCCTCCCCGGGCCCGAAGCGGCTCGACGATACGGCGCATCGGCCGACCGGTGAGTGAGTCGTCCCCGATGAGGCGCGTGCCGAAGCGCTGCCCGACGAGCAGGCCCGCGACGAGGCGCATGGTCGTGCCGCTGTTGCCGCAGTCCAGCGCGCCTTGGGGCATCTTCAAGCCGTGAAGGCCCACGCCGTCGACCGTGGCCTCGTGCTCTCCGAGCTCGATCTGCACGCCGAGCGAGCCAAAGAGCTCCGCCGTGGATCGGTTGTCGAGTCCGGCGCTCAGGCCGGTGATCTTGGACCGGCCCTCCGCCAGAGAGGCGAAGATGAGCGCGCGGTGGCCGATCGACTTGTCCCCCGGGACTCGAACAGAGCCACTCAGCGCCGGGGCGGGCCCCTTGATTCGAAAACGTTTCATGATTCGTCTTGAAGTTTGCGCACCGAGGCGAGCAGGCGGTCGTTCTCTTCAGGGAGACCGATGGTGATGCGGATCCACGAGCCGGGTGGCACCGGCATGGGTCGCACGATGACGCCCATACGGAGGAGCTTGTCGTAGACCGTCTTGTTGTCGCGGCCGAAGTTCACGAAGACGAAGTTCGCCTGGCTGGGAGCGACCTGGAGCCCGAGCGCCGTGAGCGCATCACTCACGCGTGTGCGTTCGACCTGGTTCAGGGCGACGTAGGCCTGCACGTGCGCTTGGTCCGCGAGCGCGGCGCGAGCCGCGACCTGACCGAGCGTGCCCAC
>Ga0114933_10003875_pt1 | contig 14291 bp, 12 predicted proteins | sample 4SBtaG_FD_89691 | JGI IMG/M metagenome (GOLD analysis project Ga0114933, IMG submission 89691) | Deep subsurface microbial communities from Kolumbo volcano to uncover new lineages of life (NeLLi) - 4SBTROV12_W25 metaG | ecosystem: Environmental > Aquatic > Marine > Volcanic | place: Kolumbo...
CGAGCGCTCTGCGTCGTCGGCAAATCCGTCGTCAGCTGTGTTGATCGTGACGGCCGCTTCCCTGTCCGACGTGCTGCAGCGCGCGTTGGTGGGCGTGGGCTGATCGGTCCAACACGCCGGAGACTGGAAACGGCCGCCGCCGCCCGATGCGGTGTAGCCGATCCGGAACTCACTGGAGCTACGGGACACCGGATCGCGGTACCCGCACGTACCTGTGGGCGCCGGCCCGACACGAACGGACGCGCTTTCGAGTGGGTAGACCGCGCCTCCGGTCCCGGGCATGGCCGTGGGGCAGAAGTCGTGCATAGCGTCGCGGGCGAACGCGACGACGACGGGCGTGTCGAGCATCAGTTCGCGTCCTGCAGCGTCGGTGACGGTGACACTGAGCACGTGCTCGCCGAGGTTGTTGATCAGGTAGTCGAACTCCCCTTCCGTGCTGATCACCTCGCCCCCGAGTTGCCACTCGATGTTGGTCAGCGCGACCGTGCCCACGGTCTCGACAGAGAGGTGCATGGTCTCACCGAACGGGAGCGGGGCGGACAGGTCCATGTCCGCCACGATGGCGGCATCGAGGTCGCAAGACGCGGCGTACCGGTCAAGACGAGCGAGCTCCTCCAGGGTCGGTCCGCCCAGGATCGTGCCGGTTCGAGGGAGAGGATCGTCGGACGAGTTCAGCGAGCCGATGAGGTTGTTGGCCAGCTCGAACCCGAGCTCACGCCCTCGAAGATCGTAGGCAAACTCGATGTTGTCCGAGAGGCAGTCTCGGCTGACGAGGCACTCCTCGAAGTAGATTCCGGTGGTCGACACGATCGAGGACGCCAATCCATCGGCGGCGTAGTTCAGCAGTGTCAGCCGGTTGCGCGAGTGGGTGCGGGAGACGAGGGCGAGCAGGGCGACGCCGACCACGTGGTAGCGATCGCCAGCCTCGTCGACCTCCTGCCGAGCACCTCCCGTCAGCGGCGCCATCGCGTCTTGGATAGGGCCCCCGCGATCGCCAGAGCCGCGTCGGTTGTGTCCATCGAATCCGCGCAAGACGTTATGCGACGTGAGCAACGCCCCATAGACGTCCCCACCGTTCTGCCGATAGGACTCGAGGAAGAGCTGGTCGAGCGTCACGCTCCCAGCCGGCTGCATGATCACCCAGTCCTCCACGACCCGCTCGTGGCCGGACATCAAGTCCAAGTTCTCGAGCAGCTGGATGAAGTCCTCGCGGGACTCTCCTTCTCGCGGTGCCACGGGGGTCGAGAGGTAGCCGATCAGTGCCAGAGGGTTCGGTAGGTTCTCCGGATAGACCCGCGGCGTGGGCAACGGCTCCGTTTCACAGAGGAGCGCCCCGACAAAGGCTGGGCCGAACTCTTGAACGTCGGGCACGCTGCTCACGCTACGCACGATGGAGCGATACCCCGCGATGAGCAGCCTCCCGGGACCCGTCGCCGCGGCGCCGAGGAACTGCAACACGCTGAAGTGGCTCACCTCTGCGACGAGCTCACCCGTCGCCGGATCGAATCGCGTCGGGATCCGATCGCCGACGATGGAGCCGTCGACCAAGGACCCGGCCAGCGCTGCGGACATGAAGAGCGCCCCCTCCGGATCGAAGGCCGTGCCGTCCGCCGGAAAGCGAACCTCGATCGGCTCGGCAAACGTCGCCCCCGTCGGACCGAGGTCGAGGGCTGGCCCCAGCGCCTCGTGCTCGGCCGTGCCGAAGAGGAAAGGGCCCGCTAGTGGATGGACGGCATCGTCCTCGTCCCCGAGCAGCTCGAGGGCATCGAGCGCAAGATCCGGAGGCTCGCGGACCTCGTCGACACCGTCGGCCTTCGCGATACCGATGGTGAACTCGAGGTCCTCCTCGAGCGCGCCCGCCGGCACCACGACCCGCATTCCGTCGAGCAGTGTTCCTGTGTCGCGAACCAAGATCTCTCCACCCTCCGCGCCGACCATCTCTCTCACGATCGGCTCCGAATCGGGCGGGGAAGTGGCAGCGTCGACGCCGCCCTCCGTGCCTCCGTCCGCGCCGACGGGGTCTGCGTCGCAGCCATGAAGGACGAGACAGAGGACGAGCAAGACGGTGCGCTTCATTCGTTCAAGCTATCACCGCACACAGCGTCGGCGGCGCGATTTCACTCGGTCGAAACTCACCGGAAACAGGGGTGGTGCACCCTTCGACATGCAAGCATCACCAAGGCAGGAGCGTCGTGTGCAGCTGTCGACCGGGGGCGCCGAGCGCGCCGCCCGCGCTTTGTCTTTGTTGACCCTCGCGAGCGCACCGCGACCTCTGCCCCGGGTGTTGGGGAAGCTCTGTTCCGAGATCGCGAGTCTGCTGCCGGCCGACGTCGTGAGCGTCTATCTCCGGGAGGCCGACGCGCACGGTCCCTTGCTGGTCATGCGGGCGAACATCGGGCTCGGCGAGGGTGCCGTAGGCAACATCCAGCTGCGCCCCGGTGAGGGCATCACGGGTTTTGCGGCGGAGATCCTAGCGCCGGTTTGGGTGCAGAGCGCCGGCGCCAACGCGCGCAACAAGCCGTTCCCGGGCATTGGGGAAGAGAGCTTCCCTTCGTTCCTCGCGCTGCCCGTCGTTCGGGGCGGCGAGGCCGTGGCGGTGCTCGTGCTGCAGCGCGGGCCGCGCGATGGTTTCCAGGAGAGTGAGCGGCTGCTCTCGGCTGCGCTGACGGGAGCCATCGGGCTCGCCCTCGAGGTCGCCGCGGGCCGGGCCGGCGTCGCCGAGACCCGTGCACCGCGGCCGGTGCGTCTACACGGCGTGAGCGTCGTCGACGGGCAAGCCACCGGCACGGCGCGGCTTCTCGAAGATTGCCGCCTCGCCGCCTCCAATCCCCGAGTCCGCCTGAGCGAGGCCTTCGATCGAACGGCCAGAATGGCGCGCAGGAGCCTGGAGGCGCTGGGCGAGTCGCTGCCGGAGGTCGCTCGTTCACACGCGTACACGATCTCCCAGCTGCTCTCGGACCAGCGGCTGCGCGCCACCATCGAAGAGGCCTGCGAAGAGCTGGGCGTGGGGCCGGGCCTCGTCGAGGTCGCTCGGCGCTACGCGCTGACGCCCTACCGAACGGGCGCCGACGGGCCGGGCGCGGATTGGCTCGTCCAGCGCGCCCGTGCCGTCTCGAGCCTGTGCACGGTGCTCGCCCATCGCGTGGGCGACCGCCCGCCCGTGGGCAAGGGCGAGGCGCTCGTGTGCACCGAGGACCCGGGCGCCTTCGTTGCCCTCGAGCTGGTCGCGCGGCAGGGCAAGGCATTGGTGATCGGTGATGCCGTGAACGCAGATGCCGCGACCGTGTGTCTGCTGCAGGCCGCGGGCGTGCCGGTCGTCGCCGAAGTCGCCGGGGCCTACGAGTGGATGCGCGGCGGTGAGCCGCTGCTGGTCGACGGGAACATGGGCACGGTCTCCGTCCGCCCGAGCGCCGCCGCGCGCGTCGATGCACGCGAGCGAGGACGCGGCGACCGCGACGCCGAGGACTGAGCATGGCGCCGGGATCGCCGAGGCCCAGGTCAAACGGGGTTGAGCTAGGCGGTCATGGCGAGCGGCGGTTCGGAGGCCGAGCCAGGCCCCTGGCCAAGACCCTTGCCGGCACTGCGACGACTCACTTCGGAGGCTGCGCGGCCGCGTGAGCCAAGCCTCGCTCGACCCACTCGGCGAGCGATGACTGGCTCTGGACGGCCTGCGATTCGACCAAGACCCATCCGGACACGGGTGCGCCTTTTCGGAGCATCGGGCGCGCGCCGTCGTCGGAGCAGAACGCCTCCCAGTCTTCCGCCGAGGAGCGGATCATGAGCCCGCCATCCTTGTATGCGCTGGCCGCGATGTTCCCGTCGACGAGGAAGACGAGGCCGCCGAACATCTTGCGCTCGCGGATGCCTGGGGTCGCCCCAACGAGGTCGCGGATTCGGTCAGCCAGCTCTGGGTCGTAGGCCATGACGCCTTCCTCACATGCCGTGGGTGATCGAGATGTTCATCTCGGAGAAGCCCCGATCTCGAACGGGAACCAGCGCGCGATAGTCCTCTGACTCGAAGAGTGTGGTGGTCGCAGCGGCTGACGGGAAATCCATCACGAGCACCATGCCGGCGGGGCGGCCGTGCACCACGCTCGCCGTCTTCAGGCGCCGGACCACCTTGCCGCCAGCGCCCATGAGAAGCGGCATCACGCCGCCAAGGTAGGCCTGAACGGACTCCATCTCGTCGGCGTTGGGGACTGCTGTGACCACCAAGGTCGCGCTCTCTTCCATTGGGCTTCTCCTTCGACTAGAACATTTCGGAATGATCGTTTAGGAACGTTCGTTTAGTTATTGTTTCGAGGCCCCCTTGTCAAGAGGAGAGCGATGGGTCGCAAGAAGAGCTACGACCGCGATGACCTGGTTGGGAAGGCCGTGCACATCTTCCGAGAGCACGGGTTCGCGGGCACCTCGGCGGAGATGTTGGTGCGGCAGCTCGGGGTCAACCGCTACGGTCTCTACGCGGAGTTCGGCAGCAAGCAGGGGCTCTTTGACGCGGCGCTCCAACGCTACGACGATGAGGTGATCGAGCGGAACTTCGGCCCGCTCGAGGCCCCAGGCTCCGGCTTGGCGGAGATTCGTGAGCTGCTCGCTTTCTTCGCCGCGGCGACCGGTGGGCCCGTGGCGGGTCGGGGTTGCCTGCTCTGCAACACGGCGGTCGAGTTCGGTCCCAACGACCCCAGCGGAGCGGGTTTCGTGCAGCGCTACCTGGAGCGCATCTCGCGGGCGTTTCTGGCGGCGCTAGAGGGCGCCGCGAGCAGGGGTGAGGTGGGTCTGCACGTGGATCCGCGAGCGGAGGCGGCGCTGCTGAGCGCGTCGGTGCTCGGGATGTTTGTCATGCTTCGCGCGAACGCACCCCGAGACCTCGTCGAAGACGCAGCCCACGTCGCGATCGAGCGCCTCGACGGGCTGCGAGGAGAGCGTTCGCCGGGCTGAACCGATCCCGCATCGCGCATTGCGGCGTGGATGCGGGAGACGGTGCCCGGCGCTCGAGTCCGCGCAGGTCCCCTCGACTCGAACCAAATCGAGTTGGTGTCCGGGGGGGCTGGGCTGCAGACGTCGATCCGGGCCTCGTCCGTGTTCGCAAGCGACCGGTGCAGGATTCGGGCAACCGAACGAAAGCATGCGTACGCTGACGCCGTGGCCCGCACGATCGACGACGACGAGGGCATCCGGGACGTCCTCATCCGGTGCCAGACCATCGCAGTGGTTGGCATCCATCACGAGCTCCACCGCGCGGCGTTCTACGTGCCCGACTACCTGCGCTCGGTCGGCTACCGGATCCTGGGCGCGAACCCACACGTCGCGGGGCGCGAGTTGTTCGGCGAGACGGTCGTCCCCACGCTCGCCGATTTGAACGAGCGGGTGGACCTGGTCGACGTGTTCCGGCCCAGCGATCGCGTGCCGGCCCACCTCGCGCAGATCCTCGCGATGCGGCCGCTTCCGCAGGTGGTCTGGCTACAGCTCGGGATCCGCCACGACGCGACGGCGAAGGCGCTCGTCGACGTGGGCATCGACGTGGTGCAGGACCGCTGCATGCTCGCCGATCACCGGCGGCTGCGGGGTGCGTGAGCTGCGCTCTTACCTCCCGTAGCTTGGCGGCCCCAAGGGGCCGGGCCCGTTGCATTGTGCAGCGATCACACAGTTTCCGTGCTCGTTGAGTTCGCGCGCCCGATCGAATAATTCTGCTGGCATGCACACATCCACTCGTCTTTCACGTGTCGTCGTTGACGCTGCGCGGCTGAGCGATTCGGCTCGGGGAGCGTTCGCAGACGACTTGTATTGCGTCCACCGTCAGATCTTCGGAGGGGTCGAACGCACGGCATTTAGACGCTATGTCACGCATCCCGACGCGGACGGAAACCTCGTGTGCCTGTACCGCGACCCAGAGGGTGCGCCGGTGGGCTATTGCAGTCTCCAGCATCGAGATCTGGATCTGTCCGGCGGCGCGGTTCGTGTCTTGCGGGGGGCGATGGGGTTCTTGCCCGCGTTCCGTGGCCGGACCTTGGCGGCATCGTTCTATGCGCCGAACCTCCTGCGCTTGACCGCGGGGGCGTGGATGAAGGGCCGACGGCCGTTCATGCTCAGCTCGCCCGTCAGCCCGCTGATGTACCTGTCCATCGCGCGTACCATGGAGGAGTTCTGGCCGTGTCCTGGTGGCGAGACGCCGGCGGCCATCTCGCATTTGATGGACGAGCTGCGCTCGATCTACGCCATGGGTGATGGTGCGGTTCCCTCCGCCTGTCCGGTCGGGTGGGTCGCGCGTCACGGGGCGGCGGAACACGCGCGATTCGCCGAGAGTGAGCGCCCCGAGATCCGCTTCTTCCTGCAGAACAACCCGCGCTACGCGGACGGGGAAGGCCTGGTGCTTCTCGCTCCGATGAACTTGCGAAACATCGTTTCCGGTCTGCGCCGGGCCGCCATGACCCGCCGGCGCCGGTCCCCGTCGAAAGGAGCTCGACATGCCGTCGCTTCCTGAGCTCCTCGAGGGGGTCAGTCGCACCTTCGCGCTCTCCATTCCTCGGCTCCCCGAGCCCCTGCGTGAGGAGGTGGTGATCGCCTACCTGCTCATGCGCATCGCCGACACCTTCGAGGACACCTCGAACGCACCCTTCGACGCCCGCGTCGAGGGCATCGATGCGTTCTGCGAGCTGATGCGTCGCCCCGAATCCGAGAGCGTGATGCGGCGCCTGCAGGCTGCCGCTGCGCGGGTCCAGCCCGACAACGAGGGAGAACGCGCCGTGCTCGAGCACGGGGCTTCCATCGTCGCAGCCTTTACACAGATTCGCCCGGCCGCGCGCGACGTCATCGCGGACACCTGCCACGAGATGGCCCGCGGCATGCGGTTGTGGATGCATCGTGTCGATGCGGACGGTTTTTTGCGGGTACGCTCCCTGACCGAGCTGCGCGAATACTGCTACGTCGTCGCGGCGATCGTAGGACGCATGCTCACGCAGCTCTATCTGCTCGAGCAGCCCGAACTCGCCCATCTGCGGTACTCGCTGCACGAGCGCGCGCTCGCCTTCGGGGAGGGCGTGCAGCTCGTCAATATCCTCAAGGACGAGGCGGATGACGCGCTGGAGAAACGCGCCTTTCTCCCTCCCGAGGTCGGACGTGAGCAGCTCTTCACCCTTGCGCGCAGGGACCTCGTCAGCGCGTCCGAGTTCGTCGAGTTGCTGCGGGATGCAGGCGCCCCATCCGGCGTCGTGGCGTTCAACCAGATCACGCTGCAGCTCTGTACTGCGGCACTGGTCGTGACAGAGGCGCGAGGAGCTGGAGCCAAGCTCCAGCGTGGCCAAGTGCAAGATATCCTCGCGGCGGCGCCGAGGTGAGGTACGCCGCCACGGCTCGACTCGCGGAGCTCGACCCGGTCCCCGAACACGAGCTGATGGCGAGGCTCATCGTGACCTGCGAGTTTCCGTTCGACGCGCAGCGCGCAATGGAGTTGGCCGTTCTCCGAACCTTCGGCATCCCGGCGATCTCGCGGCAGCTCGTCAGGAGCGGGATGTTCCTCGACGCGCCGAGCCTGCGGGTGGCTCGTACGCAATCGCTGCTGACCGCGCTCGTCGAGCAGGGCTACTCGGGACGGGTGGGTGCAGAGATGCTGGCGCGGATCGATCGAGCCCACGACGGCATGCCGCGCGACACGGACCCGATGCGTTTTGTGCTGGCGACTTTCGTGTTCGAGCCATCACGGTGGGTACGGCGCTTCGGCTGGCGTCCGCTCTTGGACACCGAGGAACGGGCTGCCTTCCTCTTCTGGCGCGCCGTCGGAGGGCGATTGGGCATCGGGGTACCCGAGCGTCGAGATGCGTTCGAGCGCTTCTACGACGACTACCAGGCCCGCGAGATGGTCTTCGCTCCCGAGAATCAGCGGCTGGCCGAGTCCGTGCGTGATCATCGTCTCGCACGGCTGCCGGTCCCGGCTCAGGTGTTGGGGCGGCACGTCATGCACGGTTTGATCGATGACCGCCTGCGCCTCGCCTGTGGGCTTCCATCGGCGCCGCCCGCGATCGCCGCGGCACTCCCGAGCGTGATTCGTATGCGTGGGAAGGTGGCCAGTGTGCTCTGTCGTGGAATGGAGCCGGTGACCTGGGCATAAACGGAGCTTCCCGGCCGGCTGCCAGGAGGGAGCGCGTGAGCTACATCGTCCATCTCATCATCGTCTCGGCGTACGAAGGTCCCATGCTCGGAGGCCTGGCGAAGTGACCATGCTGCGGTGGCAGTGCCGTAGAGCCCCACGAGTCCGTTGGAGAGCACGCTCGGTGTAGAGTGTGGAGGGGCGATTGGGCTGTATTCGATCTGGGCGGTGCTCGATCTGGGCGGTGCTCGATCTGGGCGGCAGCGGCCGAAGGGGGAAGCGATGAGGGTGGGCTGGATCTTGGCTGCGGCGGTCACGCTCTTGGCCTCCGCGTGTGACCCCGCTCCCGAGAGTGACGCGGGTAGGGCGGGCATGGACGCCGGTCCGATGCCCGGCGTCGACGCTGGGCCGAGAACACCGCTGGACGAGGTGCGCGCGGAATCTACCTCCCGCGTGATCGCACGACTCGACGAGGCGGGCCGACTCCGCACGCTGATCGCCGACCTTCCCACCCGTGGGTCGACGCCAGAAGAACGCGCGGAGAACTTCGTCGAGGACCATCCAGCGCTCTTGCCGGTCCCCGAGGGCGCGGAGCTCTTTGTGCTGCGCGTGGCCGGCGACGGCTCGTTCGTGGTGTTTGGAATGCGGGTGTCTGGCGTGGTGGTGTACGGCGCGGAGCTCCGAGTTCACTTCGACGGTGACCGTGTCGTCTGGGTGAGCGCCGCGCTGCCCGCGGACCCGGCCGTGGCTGGCACTTCACCGGCGATCGCAGAGGCCGCTGCCGCGACGGCGGCGCGAGAGGCGTTCGAGCTCGACCCGGCGGCCGAGGTGTCGACGCCCGAACGCACGATTCTCGACGGCCGCCTGCTCGACGCCGAACACATCGGGCCCGCGGTGCTGACCTGGACCGTCGAGGTGGACGATGACTCGCTCGACGGTCCGTGGCTCACGTTTGTCGACGCAACCACGGGTGCGCTCATCCACTCGACCGCGCTCTCCGATGAGGCACTGAACCGCGTCGTATGGGATGCGGGCAGGGGGACTCGGAAGCCGCCCACCGCCACCCGGACGGCGCTCTTCGACGATTCGATGGCGCTACCGCCGGTGCCCGATACCGAGAACGATGGCCGGCAAGTGTACGAGCACCTGGCAACCACACACGCGTACTTCCTCGACACCTTCTTTCAGGATGGCTTCGATGGGACAGGCCATGTCGAGACGTATGTGCACTGGGGACCGGCCGACGCGCGACGCGCCTTTCACAACAACGGCAGGCTCTACTTTTGTGAAGGCATGCCGAGCCTCGATGTCGTCGCGCACGAGTACACCCACGGCGTGGTCGACAACCACGCGGACTTCGTCGGCGCGTTCATCCACGGCGCTCTGAACGAGTCCTTCGCCGATGTGTTTGCGTCCTTCATCGACACCGGCACACCTTGGACGATCGGTGATGGGTCGGCGGTGGGTGTACTCCGCGACTTGAGTGATCCAGGAGCTTACGGCCAACCGAATCACCTGGACGCTCTGGAGCGGCGCAACGAAGGCGCGTGTCGAGCGGGCGCCTCCGCGTGTGGGCATCAGGCGAACTGCGTGCGGGCTGACGGTAGCAACCGTTGCGCCTGTCTTCTCGGGCGGTGTTGGCGTGACTCGGGCTGGGTTCACCGCAACGCGGGCGTACCGAGTTTCGCCGCATACCTCCTCGTGAGCGGCGGCACCCATCCGAGTTCACGCATCGCGGTGCGTGGGATCGGTGCACGCATGGTCGAGACCTTCTGGTTCGGAGCGCTCGTGCGGCTGACGAGGCTCGCGGTTCTCGATGATCTGCGCGACGCCGCGCTGGCCACGTGCTTGGCACTCGTCGGCACGCGCGTGCCCGGGGGTGAGGAAATCGAGACGCGGGACTGCGGCGCCACCATCAACGCGTTCGCCGCCATCGGCGTCGGGCCGGGCGATCTCGATGAGGACACCGTCGTCGACGAGGATGACAACTGCCCCATGCGCTACAACCCCGAGCAAGAGGACGAGGACCACAACGGCACCGGAGACATCTGCGAGCCGGGTGCTCCTTTTGATGCGGGACCAGCGGCGGGGCTCTACTGCCCGGCCGAGATGCCGGCTTCGGTCGGCGCGCTTCCCCTGACGGAAGAGGTGGTCGCCGAGTACAACTTTGCGCCCGGCCAGGCGAACCGCATCACTTGCACCTACGGTAGCGGCCGCGGATCAACGAGCACGTTCTGGCTGACGCAGTTCCACACCGACGGAGACGTGCAGTCCTCGGCATGCTGGACCCACCATCCAGCCGACGACAACGCGCTATGCAGTACGACGGGTCAACAGGCCACCGTCAGAGGTACCGTGGGAGACGGCTTCGAGGACGACGCGGAACGGGCGTTTCTGTCCACGCTTCTCCCCATCGCTGAAGCCGAGGCGATTCCGTGCCCGCCGTTCGTTCCGGATGCCTCTCCTTGTACGACGGGACGTATCGTCTGCCCGCCGTCCCGGGATGCAGCCGATGGTCGAGTCCAGGCGCTCATCGACTCGGGCGTGAGCTGTCCCCTCGAGTCTGATCCAGACAACTTCTATGCGTCGTGCCGCTACATCGACGTCGAGTGTTCGCAGGAGCGCTACGAGCCTCCAGCATCGGGCTCGAGGACCGGCGGAACGTTCTTCGGGGTCAGCTGGGCGACCGACGCCGCCACCGCCGACACGCCCTTCACGTGCACGGCAGAGGTCGGCATCTACCTCGGCGGCCACCAGTGGGAGAGCGGATCCCACCACGCGTTTGTGACGTACGTTGGAACACGCTCCGCGGCCGTCGACGCTTTCGCAACCGGTCTGCTGAACGACATCGCAGAGCCGCGCGCAGCTGCGTGCCCCTGAGCCGAGGGAGCGGCATCCCGGGAGAGAAGGGGCGTCGCAATGCGCACTTCCCTGCCCTCGCAGCGGAGCGGTGCTCGAGGCACGCCCCCGCGCGGGCGAGTCGAGCCTCAGCCGCCCCCGAACATGGCGAGCACCTGCGCCTCCGTCACACATTCGCGATCGCCGGCGAGCTCATAGACGTCGGGTCGTTTGTCGCTGAACCACTCTTTCACGAGGGTCAGCCCCGTGGGGTCATCGAGCGTTCCGAGCGTGACTGAGGTGACGCCCTTCATGGGCCCTTCGGCGGTGATCCGATAGAAGAGCCCTGTCCCGCACTTGGTGCAGAACCCGCGCTGAGCCCAGGCCGACGAGTCGACCACGCCCAGGGCGCTCTCATCCTCGAAGCTCACCCCTTCGCAGGACACCGCGAAGAGCATGCCGCTGGACCACCGGCGACACATGTCGCAGTGACACACCGTGGCCTCGGAGCTCACACCGGAGGCGGAATAGGTCACCGCGCCACACATACATCGTCCCGTCCGCTCGTTGCTCATAGACCGCGCATCCTACCCGGTTGGACGGGTCTTCATGGTCGTCGCGGTCCTCGCCGCTTGCGGATACTTCTGATAGTCCTGAACGACGCGCGATCACTCCGATCGCTTCGAGAACCCCGCGACCCGTCATCCGCTTCGTCGACTGGATCGGCGCGCGTCACCGTTTGAGGTGAGTCCTCCACAAATTCTCAACATTCCTAGGTCAGGATTCCGCGGTGCGTGGAAGGCTCACCCTTTTGTCCCTGGGCTCCGTTCGCAGCCCGGAGATCGGCACCGGCGAACCGGGCACCGCGGCGAGAGTGCACCCGCGGGTGGCGACACGAGCGTCGGTCGACCGTGCGCACAGTAAGACGCGGCTGGCGCCCCTGGGTATGTGCGCCTTCGGTCGTGTGTGGCAGCGCGCCGCTCGAGGGGGCCCTCTGGTGCTCGGAGGCGCAGCCGAGCGTGTCTGACCATACCGTCCAGCAAGCTGACATGGCCCGCACACCACGCCCCGCTTCACCCGCCAGCCCTTTCGGAGTGATCGAGGGCTACGCGCGAGCAACGCTCGAGCTCTTGGCCGAACGAGCCTTGCTACGACGGGTAGACACGAAGTTCATTGTCGGCCTGGAAGACGTCGCCAAGGTTCTCCGGATCGTCGACAACGACTACGCGCTCCTGCTCGCCGCCGAGCGTCCCATCGCGCGCTACCGAACGCTCTACTACGATTCGCCCAACTACCAGTCCCTCGTCGACCACGACCGGGGCCGTAGGCCGCGCTACAAGGTTCGAGTCCGCCACTACGTGGACCGCAAGCTGAGCTACCTCGAGATCAAGAAGAAGACCAACGCGAACAGGACCCAGAAGGTGCGCCGGGAGATCCCATTCCTACGCGACCACCTGACCGGCGAGGACCGACAGCTCGCCGATGAGCGTAGCAACCTGCCAGGCGCGGACCTCATCCCGACGCTGTGGACAGACTTCGATCGAATCACGCTCGTGGGGCTGCGCACCAAGGAACGGGTCACCGTCGACCTGAGCCTGCGCTTCGAGGGGAGGGGCAAGAGTGCTGGGTTTCCGCAACTCGCGGTGGTGGAGGTCAAGCAGGCCCGGTTTTCGCCCCGCTCGCCCATCATGTTGGCGCTGCGCGGCATCGGCGCTCGACCGCTAGCGATGAGCAAATACTGCACGGCAGCTACGATGTTGCTGCCGTGCGTCTCCATGCGCCGATACCGGTCCCGAGTCCGGGCCATCGGGAGGATGTAACGTGGCTGACTTCATCGGTGTAGACGAGCTCTTCGACGCGGACGATTTCTACAAGCTCCTGTTTCGTCTCGTAGTCAATTTGTTTTTCACAACGATTGTGGTCCGCGGAGTCTACGCCAGGCTCTACGGGCGCAACTCGTACGTCTTCACCTACTTTCTGTTCAACGTCATCACCTTCACCCTCTGCTTCACGCTGCGCAAGGTGCCGGTGGAGCTCGGCTTCGCGCTCGGCCTCTTTGCCGTGTTTGGCATTCTTCGGTACCGGACCGAACCGATCCGCACGCGGGACCTGACCTACCTCTTCATCGTCATCGGTCTGGCCATTCTCAATGCGGTCGCGAATCGAAGGGTGAGCCTCGCCGAGCTCATGCTCGTGAACGTGGTCGTCGTAGGACTGACGCTCCTGCTCGAGTACGCGCCGTTCTCCGGGCGCGAACAGAGCCAGGAAGTGACCTACGACGACCTCGAGCTGCTGAGGCGCGAGGACAAGACCGCACTCATGGAGGACTTGCGAAAGCGCACCGGGCTCGATGTCCATCGGATCGCAATCGAGCGTCTCGACCTCTTGCGGGATACCGCTTCGATCACGGTCTTCTACAGGAGGCGCCGATGACGTCGCTTTCGCGAGGCTTGTCTGCCGCCGGTCTACTCTCGGCCTTCGTCGTCACGCTTGTTGTCGGGAACCCCCAGACTGCACAGGCGCAAGATGACGGACAGCTCTGGCTGGACGCAGGTTTGCGCTATCGGCCGATCCGTCCCCTGCGCATCACCTTCGAGCAGAGGGTGCGCTTCGACGAGGATATCTCCAGGGTAGAGAGTGTGATTCCGCAACTCGTGGTGTCCTATGACCCCATCGATTTCCTGCGGATCAGCCTAGCGTATCGCTTCATCTGGAGCCGGGGAGGATCGGGAGAGTTCGAGGACGCTCACCGGCTCCACCTCGACGCGCGGTTCCGGGGGGAGGTCGACCGAGTCGAGCTGTCCTATCGGTTGCGGTTTCAGGAACGGCTCCAGGGGGAGACCGATGGTCTTGACGCCCGCCACACGTTCCGCAATCGCTTTGGCATCGCCGTCGACACCGACTCACCGGTCACGCCGAGTCTCTCCGCCGAGATCTTCACCCGCGTCGGTAGTGACCCCGGGGTCAGCCTCCCCAAGTTCCGAATCACGATAGGCCTGGCGCTCGACGTCGACGACCACACGGTTGATGTCTTCTATCGGTTCGAGGCTCCGATCGAGGATCAGTCCGATCCCAGACTGCACATTCTCGGCGTGGCCTATCGCTTTGACCTTCCCCGTCCGAGCGACGAAGAGGAGGAGCCCGAGCCCGAAATCGCCGGCGGGAGTGAGTCCGAGGCCGGAGCCGCTGCCGGGACGCCTACCGGGACCGAGACCGAGGCCGCTGCTGTGGCCGAGACCGAGTCCGCTGCTGTGGCCGAGACCGAGGTCGCTGCGGAGACCGAGACCGAGGTCGCTGCGGAGACCGAGACCGAGGCCGAGACCGAGGCCGCTGCGGAGACCGAGACCGAGGCCGCTGCGGAGACCGAGACCGA
>Ga0114933_10003877_pt1 | contig 14285 bp, 15 predicted proteins | sample 4SBtaG_FD_89691 | JGI IMG/M metagenome (GOLD analysis project Ga0114933, IMG submission 89691) | Deep subsurface microbial communities from Kolumbo volcano to uncover new lineages of life (NeLLi) - 4SBTROV12_W25 metaG | ecosystem: Environmental > Aquatic > Marine > Volcanic | place: Kolumbo...
AAAAAAAAAAAAATACTAAAAATAACAAATAAAAAAAAACATAAACTATTAGTAAAGTACAAGTATATTTCCACTATGAGAGCTGGTGTTCTTGCCATGGGAGCTTTACTTGGCAAATATAATAAATGTTCGACAGCTTTATCAGGTGGTTGTAGTTTAGGTCCAAGACCAATCGGATATCATTTGGAGGGATTTAAAAAACTAAACTGCAAGTATAACTTAAATAAAGGTTATATAAATATTATCTCACCAAGCGGGATAAAAGGCGGTCATTTTCGTTTTCCTAAAGTTAGTGTAACAGGAACATCAAATTTAATTTTAGCATCTGTTTTAGCTAATGGACAAGTGATTACCTTAAAAAATATTTCGATAGAGCCAGAGGTACTGGATTTAATAAAATTTTTAAGAAATGGAGGGGCAAGAATTTATAATACAGGCAAAAGGACAATCAAAATATATGGAGTAAAAAAATTAAATGGACATCAACATGAAGTTATTGGAGATAGAATTGAAGCATTTTCATATTTATGTGCTGCAGCGATAACCAAAGGAAAAATAAAGATTAAAAAAATAGATCCAAAACATTTAACTACAGAACTAAAAGTTTTAAAAAAAATAGGCTGTAAAATAAAGATTAATAAATCTTCAATAGAATTAAATAGAAAAAATAACTTAAAAACTACAACTTTAAAAACTGCTCCCTTCCCAGGCTTTGCAACAGATTGTATGCCAATGTTAATGGCAGTTTTAACTAAAGCAGCCGGTAAAAGTAAAATAGAAGAAACAATTTTTACTAATCGTTATATGGCAGCTCCAGAGTTAGTGCGAATGGGAGCAAAAATAAATATAAAAAAATCAATAGCCTTTATCATTGGTCAGAGTAATTTGAATGGAGCCGATTGCATATCTTCTGACTTAAGAAGCACTTTTGCTATTATATTAGGAGCTATGGCTGCTAATGGTGAAAGTTGTATAAGTCGAGTATATCATGGGCTAAGAGGCTACAGTAATTTGTATAATAATTTAAAAAAAATTGGAGTTAATATTAAAAAAAAATCTTGATGGATAAGCAATTTTTAAAAAAAATCACTTGTCAGTCTCCTGAGGATTTACCTTATATTTCTGCACTTGTTTCAGAAGGCAAAATAAAATCTGGCGAATTAAAATATTTACCTAAAAATAAAATTTTTTTACTTTTAGTACAAAGAATAAATAAAGAAAAAAAAGAAAATAAAAAAATTAAATCTATAATTAAGTTTGCTTACATAATATCTGCGAAATTGAAAAACTTTAAATTTTCTAATAAAGAGGAAATATTTGAACTTTTAGCAATAGACCTTTTAAAAAAAGATCAAAATTATGAGATTTTACTTTTATTTAATAATAATAGATTTATAACTCTCAGCGCGGAAGTTATAGATATTGAACTTACTGACCAAATGATAGCAAATGATAAAGATAATTAACTGTAAAAATAATATAAACAAATTAACAAATTTTTTGGAATCAAGAAGAATTGAAAAAAGTGATAATTTAGAAATTGTACATAAAATTATTAAAGACATTAAAAATAATAAGTCCAAAGCTCTACTGAATTATGAAAAAAAATTTAGTAAAAATAAAGAGATTAAGCTGTCTGCTGATAGAGTTAATAAAACAATAAAAAAACTTGAGCCAAAAGTAAAAAAAGCAATTGATTATGCTTATTCAAGAATTTGGAAATTTCATTTAAAACAAATCAAAGGATTAAGAGAAAAAATTGTATATGTTGATAAATTCAAAAATAAATTAGAATATAGAAGTGTTCCATTAGAGTCCGTAGGAATTTATGTGCCAGGAAATCTTCCATCAACTCTTCTTATGAACTCTATTCCTGCAAAAATAGCAGGAGTTAAAAAAATTATTTTAGCGACCCCAAAAATTAATGGAAAATTAAATCCAGCAGTTTTGTATGCTGCAAAAAAAATGGGAATTAAAGAAATTTATTCAATGGGAGGTGCACAAGCAATTGCAAGCTTTGCATATATTCAAAAAGTAAATAAAGTTATTGGTCCAGGAAATAAATATGTTGCTGAAGCTAAAAGACAACTTTTTGGAAAAATTATTGGAACAGAAACAATGTATGCGGGTCCCTCAGAAATATGTGTTTTGGCTGATAATAAAACAGATGTGAATCAAATAATAACCTCAATCGTTTCTCAAGCAGAGCACGATCCTGATAGTCAATGCATATTAATTACAAAAGATAAAAAAATAATTAATAAAGTTAAGACAGGTATAACTAAAATTTTGAAAACTTTGCCAAGAAAAAAAATAGCAACCGCTTCATTAAAAAAAAATGGATTAATAATTATTGTAAAAAATGATAAACAAATAGTAAATATAATTAATGAAATAGCTCCAGAACACTTAGAAATTAATGTAAAAAATTTTAAGAAATATGATGAAAAAATATTTAATGTTGGAAGTATTTGCAATGGAAGATATACACCAATGAGTGTATCAGACTATACAGTAGGTACTAACCATGTTTTGCCCACATCTGGATCTGCAAAATTTAGCTCTGGATTAAATATTAATGAGTTTATTAAAAAAATATCAGTTGTTACTCTTACTAAATTAGGGGTAGAAAAAATTGGAAATCCCGCTATAACTCTTTCCGAGTTTGAACAATTATATGGACATGCTCAAAGTATTAAATCTAGAATGAGGAGAAACTAAATTTGTCGAAGCAAGATTTATTGGAATTCAAAGGAAAAGTTATTGAACTCATGCCCAATGCAACTTTCAGAGTTCAATTAAACGACAATAAGCAAATTGTTACAGCCCACACGGCGGGAAAATTAAGGGGCTAGTCCCCAACTTTAATTAGTTGGGGACTAGTCTTACAACCAGAAAAAATAGAATTCGAGTTTTGCAAGGGGACAACGTTACAGTAGAGATAAGCCCCTACGATTTGACTAAGGGAAGAATTATTTTTAGGTTTTAGCTAATGGGTACCTGGTGTATGTGGTCGGCACAAACGCCTGAAAAGCGTTAGGTTTTGGTTCGATTCCAAAGGTACCCACCTTAAAATAATTAATTTTAATAAATCTTGCAATCAATTGTAAAATCTAATAATTACTTGCAAGCTAAATTTTAGCTTAAGTTAAATAACAAAAGAAAGAAAGAGTAAAATGAGTCTAAAAGGTAAAGTAAAGTGGTTCAATGGCAAAAAAGGTTATGGCTTTATTGAACGTGAGGATAAAGAAAAGGATGTGTTCGTGCACGCATCGGCCGTGAGAGATGCTGGTTTAAGATTTCTTAACGAGGGTGATGAGTTAACTTTTGAAGTAGAGGACGGAGAAAAGGGTCCGTCGGCAGTAAAACTTCAAAAAACCTCATAATTCTAATTCACATAAACTTGTATAGGGTGTTCTAACTAAATTTATTTTTGGTTGGTTCCCTATACAATTATTTCTTGCATAAGTCTTTGAATTTGTTAAAAGCTTATCATGATTAAAAAAAACAAACTTTTAGTAATAAATCACGGACTTCATTTCCATGCTGGCCGCATGCTAGCAATTTAATCATTTTATAAATTTAATTTTAACAATAATTAGTATAATAAAGAAGAAAGGCACGGGTAGCTCAATTTGGTTAGAGCAGTGGCTTGTGGAGCCAAAGGTTGAGAGTTCAAGTCTCTCCCCGTGTACCAGAAAATGGAAAAAGAAAAAAAAATAAAACCTTCTAAGGAAACACCTTCGGGTTTTATAGATAGAAAAGAAAAAGAATTATTAATCCGAGATTTTGTAATTTCTAATATTAAAGAAGTTATGATTAAGTACGGTTTTCAATATCTCGAAACACCTAGTTTCGAGTACACGGATAGTATTGGCAAATTTTTACCTGACAAAGATAGACCAGGAGAAGGAGTTTTTTCATTTAAAGATGAAAATAAATGGTTATCTCTTCGCTACGATCTCACAGCTCCGTTAGCCAGATATGTGGCAAAAAACTATAATGAGATTCCAAAACCTTTTAAAAGATATCAGCTAGGTACAGTTTGGAGGAATGAAAAACCAGGACCTGGAAGATTTCGAGAATTTTTGCAATTTGACGCAGATTATGTGGGAACAAAAAATCTACAAGCAGATGCAGAGCTTTGTGTACTATTAGCCGAAACATTAAACAAATGTGGATTAGATAAAAATGAATTTGTTATAAGAGTAAGTAATAGAAAATGCTTTTTTGGTCTGTTGGATTGGTTAGAAATAAAGAACGAAAAACAAAGAATTGCTACTGTACGAGCAGTAGATAAATATGAAAGAAGAGGAATTGAAGGAGTTAAATCTTTGCTTGGCAAAGGCAGAGCTGACAAATCTGGTGATTTTACAAAAGGAGCTGAATTAAATGAAAAGCAAATTCAGGATATTGCTGAATATATAAAAGATAATAGTTTATTTGATGACGCAAGGGAAGATTTAAAAGGTTCAGCAAGGTTTGCCCCACTAGGGAATTGGGATGATTTGAGTCCTCTTTATAATGAAGGAATAAGTGAATTAGGAGGCTTTTTTAGTCTTACAGAACTGAGTGAATACAAAGATCAAATAGTTTATTCCCCTACACTAGTGAGAGGAATTGAATATTATACATCAACAACATTTGAGGCTAATTTATTATTTAAGATTAAAAATCAAAAAGGAAAAGAAATAGAATTTGGATCTGTAGGCGGAGGAGGAAGATACGATAATTTAATAAACAGATTTGGAAATTTAAATGTCCCATGCACTGGGGTTTCTTTTGGAGTTGATAGGCTTGTTTTTGCCTTAATGCAAAAAAAGGATTTCAAAATAAAATCTGTAAAACCAGTGGTTATATGTGTTTTCGACCAAAAAAATATTAAAAAATATTTTGATATATTAAACAAACTAAGATCATCCAATATCAGTTCAGAAATTTATCCAGGAGAAGGCAAACTTAAAAAACAGATGGAGTATGCAAACAAAATCCAGTCTCCATGTGTGATTTTCTATGGTGATGATGAAATAAATAAAGGTGAAGTTAAGTTAAGAAACCTACAAACAGGTGAAGAATTATCTGTTAAAATTGAAAATTTAATCAATGAAATCAAAAAAATTATCTAATAAAATCCTTAAATTAATAAAGTCTAAAGGTTTTAAGAATATTGAATTAGATCCAGTATTGGAAACAAAATATATTTTACAAAGATCAGGGGAAAATTTTAGAAAATATTTATTTTCTTTTTATAATTCTGACGGTAGAGATTTATCTTTAACACCAGACCTCTCTATATCTTCGATTTTAAGATATGCTCGAAACAATACAAACTCTAGAGAAAAAGTTTTCTATACAGGAAATGCGTTTAGAAAATCTTATAAAAAAAAAAACGTTGTAGTTAAACAAATAGGAATGGAAATATTTTCATCTAAAAATGAAAATAAAGATGATAAAGAAATTTTAGATACATCTATCGAAATTATAAAAAAATTTGGTTTTAAAAAAGCAAATGTAAAAATAGGAAATTTCAAATTATTTGAACTATTAATCAAAAAGCTTTCCATGCCACAACGCTGGAAGTCTAGATTAATAAAATTTTACTGGAATGAAAAATATTTTTCAGAACTTCTAAAACGTTTACAGAGTAATTCGGACATAGACCCTATTGTAATTGCAGAAGATAAAAAAACTTTTCTAAAGATGAAAAAAGAGAATCCTAATAAAATTATAGCGGGAAGAAGTTATCAAGAAATAATTGATAGGTACGAAAGGAAAATAAATGATCCTAGAATTGCTGAAACAGGAAAATATAATGCAAAAATTATTAGAAACTTTTTAAAAATTAAATGTTCGCTTAAAGACGCCCCAAAAATATTAAATAAGTTTTATAAAAAAAACAATTTAAATATTTCTGTTGGCAAAGATTTTTTTCCAATTTCAAATTTTAAACAAAAAGGAATAAATTTTTTATTTTCAACAAGCAGTGGAAGAGGCAAAGACGTAGAATATTATAGTTCATTTATTTTTTCAATTGAGGTGAGGATTAAAAATTCAATTAAAACCTTAATTGCCGGTGGAAGATATAATGATTTAACATCAAGAATTCTCAGATTAAAAAAAATACCTGCTGTAGGTGCTGCGATAAATTTATGAGTAAAGAAATAATAAATATAGGAATTGTTTCAAAGGGTCGGCTAAAAAAAGAGAGCGAAAAAATTTTTAAGAAAAAAAAACTTAAAATTTATTATAATAAGCGTGAGCTATTAGGAAGAATTAAAGATCAACCAAATATTAGAGTTCTATTTTTACATGCAAGAGAAATTATAGAACAAATTGCCATTGGAAAAATCGATATAGGAATTAGTGGAATTGATTTATTAAAAGAGTCAGAAATAACTGTCCAAAAAAATATTAAAGTTGAAAAAAAACTAAATTTTGGCTATGCAAATTTGGTTTTGGCTGTAAGAGAGGAATTTATTGATGTTTTTACTACATTAGATTTAGATGAAGTTGCAGATGAATTTAGAAAAAAAAATAAAAGACTAATTAGAATTGGTACAAAATATCCAAATCTTACTCGCCAATATTTGTATTCAAGAGGTGTAACTAACTTTTCTATAGTTAAATCATGAGGAGCAACAGAATCGATGATCGCCATTTCTACTTCTGAACTTATTTCCGATATAACATCTAGTGGTCAAACTTTAAAAGCTAATAAACTTCGTATATTAAGTGATGGTGAAATTTTAAAATCACAAGCTTGTTTAATGAGATCTAAGCTGTCAGCTAAAAAAAAATCAATTAATAAAATAATAAAATTACTTTCTTAATAATAATATTATATGAAATGGAATAATAAATTTATATATCCAAAATCTACTCGGTCTTCAATTAACGGCTCAAGGCATTATAGTTTAGATGGTTCAAATCTGCCAAGCGTCACATCTATTCTTAAAGTAACTCGAAGTGAGGAAGATAAAGCTGCCATAGAAGCGTGGAAAGAGAGAGTAGGTCATAAAGAGGCTGAGAGGATCAAGAATGAAGCATCAAGCAGAGGAAGTTCCATGCATTTTTTCATAGAGCAATTTTTATTAGGTAAATTTAATTTAGATTTGTTAGATGAAGAAAATAAATCAAAAAAAATGGCAGTTGAAATTATTGATAATGGATTAAAAAATAAACTTACAGAAATTTGGGGCGCCGAAGCGACCTTGTATTACCCAGGAAAATACGCAGGTACTGCAGACTGCATTGGGGTTTATGAAGGAAAAGAGACTATTTTAGATTTTAAACAAAGCAACAAACCTAAAAAGGTAGAATATATTGAAGATTACTTTTTACAAATTGGGGCTTATTCTTTAGCACATAACACGGTCCATAATTCTAAAATAACACAGGGGGTAATATTGATCTGCACCGTTGATAGACTGTTTCAAGATTTTAAAATTGAAGGAAATGAACTTAAAAATTATCAAAATAAATTTCTTGAAAAAGTTGAACAATTTTATGAAATAACTGGAAGATAGAATTTGACTTTAAGAAAAATTAATATATTAACAAAATAACTTTGCTACTTGTTTAGATGCGAGTTTCTTAAGAAAATTCCCCAAACAGATAGCATAAATTATAAGGAGTAATTGTGAATCTGTGTATTTGGGATGTGGAAAGTTCATCGTCATCAACTTCTTTTGGAAGTATTATTGAAATAGGTGGAATTCTAGTTGATGAAAATTTTTTAGAAAAAGATCGTTTTAATTTTAGATGTAGATTGCCAGAGGGTGAAATACCTCAGGCTATGGCCTTAATTGTTAATAAGACAGGAGTGGATTTATTAACAAAAGCCAATTTAAGCCATTATCAAATGCTAGGTGAAGTTGAAAAGATTTTTAAAAAATGGAGTCCCGCAATTTTTTTAGGTTGGTCAAATATCGGTTTTGATGATGAAATGATTAGAAAAGAGTTTTTTAAAGGAATTAGATATCCTTATATTACCAACGCCTCTCCAAATAAAAGACATGATGGTCTTAATATTGCAAGAGCAGCATATGCTGTAGATAAAAATATTCTAAAAACAGAGATTAATGAAAAAGGCAATGCAGTAATGAAGTTAGAGTCTTTATCTAGAATGAATGGATTTGAGGCATCGGGAGCTCATTCAGCTTTATTTGATGCTGAATTAACAATGAAAATATTATCATTAATTAAGAAAAAACAACCTGAAACATGGGATTCATTTCTTAAAACCTCAAACAGAGTTGATACTGAGACGATATTTAAAAAAGAAAAGATCTTTACATTAAATGAATATTTTTATGGAAAATCAAGACTTTATTTATGTGCTCCACTTCATCCTAAACATTGTATTCATCCAATTTACCAGTGGGGACAAGCAGTTGATCTTAGGGTAGACGTTGAGCCATTATTAAATTTATCAATTAACGATCTTAAATTAGAAATGAAAAAATCTCCAAAATTCTTACGAACCATAAGATCAAATAAGGCTCCAATTATTTTAGACTCAAGTTATGGAATGAAAGAAGAACCTTATAATGCTATAGATATTAATATAATTAAAAAAAGAGCAGAATTAGTGAGAGATAATGAAAAATTTTCTCAAAATATTATGATTGCATTAAGAGATATTGCTGAAGAAAAAGAACAATCAAAGTCACAAGAAGACATTTTAGCTGAAGAAAGTATATATAATCGGTTTACTTCAAATAAAGATACAGCACTTTTTCCAAAATGGCATGCCGCACCTTGGAGAGAAAAGTTAAGCTTATTAGACAAATTCGAAGATGAAAGATTAGTTAGTTTTGGAAAAAAAATTATATTTCAAGAGTCACCAGAAGTTTTGCCTGAAGGAATGTTAAAAAGTATTAAACGAGAAATTGCAATGCGAATATTAAGTGAAAAAAAAGAAAAATGGTGGACATGTAAAGAATTTTATCATGAGTGCGACAATTTGAGAGAAAAATATTCCAATAATAATGACGAAGAGAAATTAAAATTTCTTGATCAATTAAATAACTTTGTGATGTCAATTGAAAAAAAATATCAAAATGTTTAGTTGACTTTCTTGATTAACTAAATAAATAAGTATTAATGATAAATGAATTTAAAGACGAGGATTTTGACGCAAAAATTAAAAATGAGAATGTTTCCATTTTGCAATTTAGTGCAAGCTGGTGTGGTCCTTGTAAAGTTTTAAAACCAATTATGGAAAAATTATCAGATGAATTTAAAGACAAAGGTAATTTTTATTATGCAGATATTGATGAAAATGCAATTAATACCGCAACTAGCATAGCAAACGTTAGAGGAGTGCCAACAGTAGTAGTTTATAAAAAAGGCGAAGAAGTTGCAAGAAAAGTAGGTGGCCTTCCTGAACAGCAAATGAGAGATTTTTTAAAAGAAAATCTTTAATTTAAATTTAAAACTTCTCCAGCAAGATAGAGCGACCCTGTGATTAAAACTATATCTTTTTCTTGAAGTTTTAATGATTGTAACGCTTCCAATACAGATTTTTGATAATTAACATTGTTAAATCCAATAATTTTATTTTTTAACTTTTCTCCATTTATCGCATTAGGTTGATTTTTTATGTCTACTGTAGTTATTGACTGTATTTTATCTTTAAAAAAACTTATGTATTTCTCATGATCTTTATTTGCCATCATTCCAATAACGATATGTTTATTTGAATGAATTGTGTCTAGGTAATCGGTTAATACCTTAGCGCCAAGAGTATTATGTGAGCCATCAACAAAAAGTTTGTTATTTTTAATTATACTTTTAAGTTTGCCTGATTTTATTTCTTGCAATCTTGCTATGCTAGGAATTTTTAAAATTCCTTCTTTAATATGATCATCTGAAATATTTAATTTTTCAATATTTCTTAATGTTGCTATAGCTGTTGCCACATTAGATAATTGAAATTCACCAATTAAATTAGGCATTGGTAGTTTTAAACCCCCGTATTCGTCTTCATAATAAAAAAAATTATTTTCTCCTAAGGAAAATGAATAAAGCTCATTGAAAATTATTTTTTTTGAATTATTAGATTTAATCGATTTTTTAATCTTTTCTAAAGTTTTTTTATCGTGTTGGTTTGAAACAATTATCTTAGAATTTAATAATGAAGAGGTTTTTTCAAAGATGATTTTATCGATTGTTCTTTCATTTTCAGGGAGCCAATCAGTGTGATCTATTCCTATAGCAGTCACGACTGATGCTATATTTTTTTCTAGAATATTCGTTGCATCAAATCTATGAAATAATCCAGATTCGATTATATTTATGTTATCTTTATATTTTTTTGTTCCATGAAAAAATCCTGCAGTTAAAATTTCAAAGTATGTGATATGGTCTCCATTGTTTGCCTCTTCAACTTCAGATAAAATATTATATAATTCTTCATCATCAATCTCTTTATTATTATATACAAATCTTTCATTAATTTTAGTTACATGTGGGCTTGTATATATATTACATTTAATTTTTGCTGTACTTAGAATTGCTCTCATTGTTTGAATAGTAGAATTTTTTCCATTTGTTCCAACTACTGAAATTGAATTTAAATTTTTTTGAGGATTTCCTAGTTTTTTACAAAGATTTCTTATTCTACCTAAGCTTAAATCTATTTCTTTAGGATGCAGCTTTTGTAAGCGTTCTAGTATCTTCTGTAGTTTCATTTAATTCTGAAATTATATCAGAATTTTTCTTTAGCAATATTGATAAAATGGAACCAATCTTTTCCGATAAATCTTTTCTTTCTATAACACAGTCAATAAATCCGTGTTTTTCTACATATTCACTGGTTTGAAAATCTGAAGGAAGTTCTTCCTTAACAGTAGCTTGAATAACTCTTTTGCCAGCAAAAGCAACAGTTGCCCCTGGTTCTGCAAAAGTTACGTCACCTAGCATTCCGAAACTTGCTACCGTTCCACCTGCGCTCGCATCACATAAAACTACAATGTACGGCAAATTATTTTTTTTAAGTTCATTTATTGCTAAAGTTGCTCTTGTCATTTGTGATAATGCAATTAGAGACTCAAACATTCTCATTCCACCTGACGCAGTAAATAAAATAAATGGTTGTTTGTTATCTATTGCATGCTGAACCCCATATATTATTGCTTCTCCTTCTGCAGCTCCCACTGATCCTCCTATGAATGCAAAATCAAATGCACCGACTGTTACATCTATATTGTTAATTTTTGCTTTAATTATCATGATTGCTGAGTCTTGGCCTGTTTTTTTTCTCGCAGCTTTTAATCTTTCTTTATATGGTTTTGAGTCTACCCACTTTAAAGGATCATCTTGAGGTATAGGAGTTTTTAAAATTTCATAATTATTTTTTCCGAAAACAATATCAAATCTTTGTCTACAATTAATTCTATGATGTTTATTACATGAGTCACAGACCCATAAATTTTGCTCTAATTCTTTTTTTAAAACTGGTCCTTTACAACAAGTAGTCCAATTACTATTTTCAATTTCTTCTTTGCTAGGTCTTTTTTTGATTACACTTTTTATTTTTTCACCAATTTTTAAAACTTTTGTAATCCAATTCATTTATTTTTTAAGTCCTTTTTTTAAATTTTTCAGATAAGAACCAATCTTTTTGGTTAAATTATGATTTTTAGCATTTTTACCAATAATATCAACAATACCGGAACCAACTATTACAGCATCTGCAACTTTTGAAACCTTTGAAACATCCTCTTTAGTTTTAATACCAAATCCTACTCCAATTGGTATTTTTGAAACTTTTCGAACTAATTGTATAGATTTTTTTACATTTTTTAAGTTTACCTGCTTTGAACCCGTTGTGCCCGCGATACTCACTACGTAGAGAAAAGAACTACATCTAAGTAAACTTTTTTTTATATAAGAAACACCATTAGTTGGAGCGATTAATTTTATATAAGATACATTTTCCTTTGAAAGTGAAGTAAAAATTTCCTTATCCTCCGGAGCATTATTATTACTATCAACAACAATACAACCACTTACCTTAGAATCTTTACAACTCTTTGCAAATTTTTTGATTGAGTAGATATAAATTGGATTTAAATATCCCATAATTATAAAAGGTATATCTTTTCTTATTTCAGATTTTACTTCTTTTATAAGTTTAAAAATTTTTCCAGTATTTGCTCCAGAATTTAATGCCCTAGTATTAGCATCCATTATAATTGATGAGTCACTTGTGCTAGTATTGAATGGATTTCCTACTTCTATCGCATCGCAATACTTTGACATTTCTATTAATATTTTTTTAGAAGTTTTATAGTCTGGATCTATTCCAGTTACAAAACCAATTAAGCAGCTTCTTTTTTCTAGTTTTGCTTTATCAAATATTTTTTTTAAATCGTTATTCATTTTCTCTCTTAAATTTTAACATTCTTGTAACATTAGATTCCCCTGAACCACATAAGTGGATTAAATGATTTTCTCTTGGGTTTTTTCGCTTTTTTATTTCTTTTAAGGCCGAATGAATTACATAACAAGCTTCAATTGCAGGTAAAATTCCAAGTTTCTTAGAACACATTAAAAAAGTTTTTTTTGCTTCAAGATCTGTTGAGGACAAGAATTTAATTCTTCCAATATCATGTAAATATGCTACCTCAGGTCCACAACTTGCGAAATCAAGCCCAGAGGCTTCAGTAATACTTTCAGCTATCTGAGACGAATGCATCACTACTTTAGACTTCATGCCAAGTAAAATTCCCATTTTGCCTCCGCCAAGTATAGTAGCACCGTGTCTTCCTGTTTTAATTCCATCTCCTCCAGACTCTACAGCAAAAATACTCGTTCTTTCTTTTAGTAGCGGGTATGCCATCGACATTAAATTGGATCCACCTCCGCATACCGCAAATAAAGTTGAAGGAACACCTCCAGTAATTTGTTTAAATTGTTTTTTAGCAATTCTACCAATTATACTTGCCCAAGTTCTTACCATCTGAGGATAAGGATGTGGTCCTGCTACGCTTCCAACAACATACATAGAGTCAGGAGAACTTTGCCAACTTCTTAATGCAGACGCCATTGCAGGCAGCAATGTTTTTGTTGAATCATGAACTACAACGATTTTAGCACCATATAATTCTGTTATGTTTCGATTCAAATTGACTTTTTCTTCATCTACTGCACCTATGTGTACTTCACATTCCAAACCAAGTTTTGCACATGCTGCTGCTACAGCCCTTGCATTCATTGATGCGCCAGTTTCAGTTATAATTCGCTTTACTTTTAAAATATGTTTAGCAAAATAACAGCTACTAAAAGCATTTACAGGCTTATGACTACTATCATGGTGTAAATCTGTTCGCTTTAAAAATATTTTTCCAATTTTATTCTTTCCTCCTGCTAGATCGGTCAACTCCTCGCTGAATAGTATAGGTGTATTTACACCAATATAATTCAATAATTGTTCTTCAAGACCTTTTATAAATTTTTTATCTTTTAAAGCTTTTTTAAAACCTTTTTCTACTCTTTCAAGATTTGGAATAAGAAGTGGGCTGATGTAGGCACCACCATATGCTTGACCATTTTTTTTATTAACCCAATAACCATTTTTATTTGGAGGGTTTATTTCTTTAAAAGGAGTTATTTTCATTTAATAATCTTACCTTATTCATAAATTTTTTTATTTTCGTGTGGTCTTTATAGCCTAATTTTGACTCAAGTTTAGAAGATAAATCACACCACTTTATACCTAATTTTGCAATATTTTCTATATTCTGTTCCGATACAGATCCTGCAAGCGCAAAGTTTTTACCAATTGGAAGTTTCTGTATCAGGTTTGATGGAAATTCTATAGATTTTTCCATACTAGGTGTATCAAACAATATGTAATCAGCATTAATATATTTTTTATATTTTATGATATCATTTTCGTTTCTAACTTGTATCGTTTTTATAATTTTAAGCTTTGATCTATTTTTTATTTCTTCAATTCGCTCATTAGTTTCAGAACCATGAAGTTGCAAACATTGTATATTTTTAGAACTGATTTGGTCAATCATTTGATTATCTGCATCGACCGTGACAGCTGTAAATAATGCGCTTTTTCTATTATAATTATTCAAAATATCTAAGTCAGAAATTTTAATATTTCTAGGGGACTTTTCGTAAAAAATAAATCCAAGAAAATTTACCTTTAAATCAAGACATACTTGGACGTCTCTTGTTGGGTTAAGACCACAACACTTAATAATCATTCTGTTATTTTAAAGACTGAATTAATTTTTTCAAATTATTTTTAATATTACCCTTGG
>Ga0114933_10003878_pt1 | contig 14285 bp, 12 predicted proteins | sample 4SBtaG_FD_89691 | JGI IMG/M metagenome (GOLD analysis project Ga0114933, IMG submission 89691) | Deep subsurface microbial communities from Kolumbo volcano to uncover new lineages of life (NeLLi) - 4SBTROV12_W25 metaG | ecosystem: Environmental > Aquatic > Marine > Volcanic | place: Kolumbo...
TCCATCATTCCACCCAACGCATAAACAGGAATATTCACTTGGGCGACTAATCTCTGGAAACGCTCCCAACCCAAGGGTTTCGCATCAGGATGGGTCGCTGTCCGGTTAACCGGAGCCAACACGACAAAATCCACTCCAATAGCTTCAGCATGTTGCAATTCTCTGTAGTTATGACAGGATGCAGCCACCCATCCAGTCACTTTAGGACGCTGATTAATTGCCAATAAATCCTTACTGGTCAGGTGCAAATTGGCCACTGAGCTATCACCCACACAAAGGTCAGAATTCACCATTAATATAACCTTATTTTCTTTACAAACAAGCGTGGCAAATTCAAGCATTTTTTGCATATCAGCCGTGGATAATAATTTCGTTCGCAGTTGAATGAGTTTAACGTTGTTTTCAACAAAACGAACAAGTGTTCTTTGAAGTGCCAAAAGGTCGTCATCACCCATGATTGCATATCGACTCGGCAATTGTATGGCATTAACAATAGCGTTATTAGCTGCAGGGAATGAATAATGCTTTAAGGTCTCAATAGGCACCCAACGAATAACCTGACCTTCATTAGAGCAAACAGGACCCACAAATTCATCAACTTTCCAGACCCACAACTTTACCCGTAAATCGGAATATTGATGATTAATAGCAATCAATGGTCTTGCACGTTTGACGGTCAATCCTAACTCTTCTTTAAGTTCCCGAATTAGAGCAGCCTCAGCTGTTTCTCCCAATTCCAACTTACCACCTGGAAACTCCCAACGATTACCTTGATGAACTGACTCAGGTCGATAAGCAATCAGAATTTTACCCTGCGCATTACTCACAACACCCACGGCTACCTGCAACTCCCCCCCTAGACACATTTAAGTCCGATATTCCGCATTGATACGAACATAATCATAAGATAAATCACACGTTTTAATAGTCTGGGCTGCATCACCCCGTCCTAAACAAACGGTAATCGTTATCTCTTCAGCGGCCATAACCTTTTGACCGGCCGCCTCGGTATATTGACTATCTTTAGCACCCGAACTGACGATACAAACATCACCCAGAAAAATGGAGACCTTATCTACTTCAAGGTTTTCAATGCCTGCCCGACCGACCGCCGCCAATATTCGTCCCCAATTAGGATCACTGGCGAAAAAGGCTGTTTTAACTAAAGGTGAATGCGCAATCGTTTTACCGACCTGAACCGCTTCTTGGTCATTAATGGCCTGGCTAACAACGATTGATATTAACTTTGTTGCCCCTTCACCGTCCCTCACAATCGCTTCAGCCAATTCTCTAAAAACCTCATTTATGACCTCGCAAAACTGCTGGTAAGGTTCGCTTCCTGCTAACAACCCAGGCACAGCTGAATAACCGCTTGCCATTAATACGCAGGCGTCATTCGTTGAGGTATCACCATCAACGGTAATACGATTAAAAGACTGTTCAACAGCTTGTTGTAAACACTGTTGCAACAATTCATTTTCAATCTTAGCATCGGTAGCAACAAAGGATAACATGGTCGCCATATTAGGCTGTATCATTCCTGCCCCTTTCGAAATCCCGGTCACTGTAATTTTATCTCCGGCAATTTCAACCACTTTCGATACGCCCTTAGGGAACGTATCTGTTGTCATAATCGCCTCAGCAGCCTTAGCCCAGTTTTCCTCGACCAGACTATTAACTGCTCCGGGTAAGGCCTCCGTTATCTTTTCAACCGGTAGCAATTCTCCAATAACCCCAGTAGAAAAAGGTAAAACTTGGCCAGCACGCCCCCCGAGCATCTGAGACAACGCCAAACAAACGGATTGTGCATCCTGATAACCTTTAGCCCCTGTACCCGCATTCGCATTACCGGAATTAATAACCAACCAACGTGGGTCTTCCGACAGATTCTTCTTTGCTAAAACAACGGGTGCTGCACAAAATAAATTCTGCGTAAAAACCGCACTGCATGTGGAACCAGAGTCCATCGCAATAACCAACAAATCATCGCGCGTACTTTGCTTAATTTGTGCACAATGGGTACCTAATAACACACCACCTACAGGATGCATTATTGGAAACTTTGGTGTTCCTACTGACATGATTTACATCCTATTATTTTAATAACCTTTATTATCTTTTTATCGATAAAAAAGAGTCCGGGTATCTCGAACCGACGCTATTTCCTGCGTTATCTTTTCACACTGTTTTTTACAATTATCAACCACCAAGTCGTGCTCAAGGGGTGATAACAAAAAAATCACGTCCAGTTCCACAGAACCATTAAGATAATGAATTTTAATTTCCTCCACTAAACTATAGTAATCGCCCAAACAATCTCGGACGCCATTGATTAATTCTTTTCGTGACGGCGGCCAATAATCAATCGATTCCTTTACCTCATCATCTTCAGGGTCAGTATGCACTAAGACATCGGCGATATTCCTAAATTGCCCCAACAATTGATTACGTACCGTATCCGCAATCATATGTCCCTCAGAAACACTGATATACGAATCAACCTGAATATGGAGATCAACATAAATATCTTCACCCATACGACGAGTCCGTAATAAATGAATATTGATCACCCCATCAATCACTGAAATTGCCTGACGCAAAGCTTCAATTTCATCATCTGAAATAGCGGTATCCACTAATTCTTTTAAGCTATCCACCATCAGTGACACGCCAATCTTAGCAATCATTAAGCTAACCAATACCGCGGCAATCGCATCGGCATAACCATAACCTAAAAGCATGGCTACTATACCGATCAAGACTATAATAGACGAAATCGCATCACTACGATGATGCCAAGCATTTGCCAATAGTAATTTAGAGCGGGTTTTTTTTGCAACCTTTTGCGTAAAATGAAACAACCATTCATTACAAGCAATTGATATTCCCGCGATACACAATGTTAATTGGTCAGGAACAAGCAACGCACCAACACCCAAAATACGATTGACAGCATCCCAGGCAATTCCTATTGCAACAACAATTAATCCAACGCCAAGAACAACAGTCGCTAACGTTTCAAATCGCGCATGTCCGTAGGGGTGGTCTTGATCTGGTTGTTTACTGCCCAATTTAACAGCCACTAAAACAACGGCATCACTCATTAAATCCGCCATAGAATGAATACCATCAGCAATCAATGCAGACGATTGCCCAAGCACACCAGCGGTCACCTTAACGACTGATAAAAAAAGATTAACCCATGCTGCAACAAATGTTGCGTGAGATTTCAAACGAACAGCTTCAATTTCTTCCATAACTGGAATTAGTCACCCACGATAATATTAATCGTAAAGTCACCTAGGTCACTACTCGCTGATAAAATCTGATGCCCATTAATACGGCACCAAGCGGGAATATCTTGCATCACACCCGGATCAGTACAGACCACTTCTAATTGATCCCCCGGAATCATCGTTTTTATTTTATCCTGCACCCGTATAACCGGCATCGGACAAAGCAGGCGCCGGGCATCTAAAAATTGCTTATTCATACATGCCATTCTTTAGGTATTTCTGTACTCAATAGCGGCTTAACCCAAAATTGTTTTTCCTCACCCTGTTGCGTCATTTTAACTTCAACTTGCTCAGCCTCTCGCCCTTGACTATAACGCGCCGTTATCTGCGCTGCCAACAAAGTATCTTCCTCCGAAAGAACGCCATCAATTAATACCAATGGACCCGGGTGACTCACCGTAGTCATCGTTCGAAAAATATTTTTATAGCCCTGTAAAAAATTATTTTCACCTTCTTCTCGAGCAACAATCATTTTAAAATGAGGCTGTGGCCGTATATGACGACCGACTTTCAATAGCATGACATCATCTAACTCATACTCTTTCTTCCCTCTTGCCGTCCATAAATCAACCAATTTATTGGAATAGCTTTTATCTGTTAAAAAGCAACATCCACCTGCAGGTTGCGCGTAATCCGTAAAGCCATATTTTTCTGCCAAGGCTATTTGAGGCTTCCGCGTACGACCGCTAAAGTCATATAACTCCTCTCGATTAACCCAGCCTTCTTTCTCAGGCAACGTTTCAGGTAAATTTTTCGCACACAGTGGTCTTAACAACCGCTCGTTTGCTCCTGACTCTCTGGCAATAACCGGCATGGTGTCTTTTCGTTGAGACATCGGTCGTTGTCCCATCACTTCACCGGTAATGATAAAATCAAAATCATTTTCTTGTATCCACTGCTGAGCCTTTTGCACCATAAAAACCTTACAGTCCAAACAAGGGTTTAAATTTGCGCCATAACCATGCTGTGGATTGATTAACACATTTTTGTATTCCTCAATAACATCAACAATGTGCAGTTTTATCCCTAGCTGTTCGGCAACCCATAATGAATTATTACGCTTTGGCTTGGCTTTATCTTTTTTCCGGATAGCATGGGTATGACCCTCGACACAAAAACCAGTGAAAAAGTTTATCCCCTCAACATGAACTCCCTGCTCCATTACAGCTTTTGTCGCCAACATTGAATCAAGGCCACCAGATATAAGCGAAACAGCTTTCCTCTGTTTTGTCATCATTCTTTTATTATTTAAAAAAAAGTGCATTATACGTTATCTATTCCCTATAAAGCTAACAGACCGCCTTATCATCATTGCGCTATTAGGCTCCTTTTTACCTGCAAAATAAATACCTGATTTTAAACAACCTTCTTAATGGATCTTCTGAGCACCTCAACAAACAACGCTTATTCAAAATTTAAGTTATAATGTAAGTTTTTATCGCCTAAAAAAGCCGTGTTAAGTAACAATAATAAACCCACAACATTTCAAGATCTGATTCTTGCTCTACAATCCTTTTGGTCTCAACAAGGCTGTACCATTTTACAACCTCTCGACATGGAAGTAGGTGCCGGTACCTTTCACCCCGGAACCTTTCTTCGCGCCATCGGCCCTGAGCCTTGGCGTTCAGCCTATGTCCAGCCTTCACGTCGCCCAACTGACGGACGCTTTGGAGAAAACCCAAACCGATTACAGCATTATTATCAATTTCAGGTGGTCTTAAAACCCTCTCCCGATAATATTCAAGAACTCTATTTAGATTCCTTGCGTTACCTCGGTCTCGACTTACTTGAACACGATATTCGTTTTGTAGAAGACAATTGGGAATCCCCCACTTTGGGTGCGTGGGGTTTAGGCTGGGAAGTCTGGCTCAATGGCATGGAAGTCACCCAATTCACCTATTTCCAGCAAGTCGGCAGCCTAGATTGCCGGCCTGTAACCGGTGAAATCACCTATGGGCTTGAACGTATTGCGATGTACCTTCAAAACGTACAGAGCGTTTATGACCTAACCTGGAACACTAACAGCCAAGGCCGTGTCAGCTACGGCGACGTTTTTCACCAAAACGAAGTTGAAATGTCACATTTTAACTTCACCCATGCCAACACTGATTTTCTCTTTTCCTGCTTTGATAACTATGAACAGGAATGCATAAAACTCATTGACCAAAAACTCTCCCTACCGGCTTACGAGATGATCCTAAAAGCATCCCATGTTTTTAACCTCTTAGATGCACGTCATGCAATCTCTGTAACCGAACGACAACGTTACATTCTACGTGTCAGGGAAATGTCAAAGGCTGTTGCCGAAAACTATTACCAAGGGAGAGAAGCATTAGGATTCCCAATGCTTAACAACAAGAAGACACAAAATGACTGATAACAGACCCCTACTTTTTGAACTCGGTACAGAAGAGTTGCCCCCAAAAACCTTATTAACTTTAAGCAATGCCTTATTAGCTAATATTACCCAAGCGTTATCAGAAGTTGAGTTAACTTTTGGACATACCCGCACTTTTGCTACCCCTCGCCGGTTAGCTGTTTTAATTGAAGACGTTCTTGTTCAACAACCCGATAAAACCATCGAAAAACGTGGGCCTGCCATTAAAGCCGCTTTCGATTCTGAAGGCAACCCCAGCCGGGCAGCTATTGGCTTCGCTACCAGTTGTGGAACCACAGTCGAACAATTATCCCGATTAAAAACCGATAAGGGTGAATGGTTATCTTTTAATCAAGAATCCAAAGGTCAAACCGCCACGGCTTTGATTCCAAAAATCATCAATCACAGCCTTAAAAAACTACCTATTGCCAAACGAATGCGCTGGGGGAATTTAACCACTGAGTTTGTCCGCCCGGTCCATTGGGCTGTATTACTCTTTGGCACAGAACCCTTGAGCTGTGAGGTTTTAGGGGTTAAAACCGGTCAACAAACCTTTGGCCACCGCTTTCATGCGCCAGAGGCTATTCTTTTGAATCAGCCTTCAGATTATCAGCGTAAACTGCTTGAGGACGGTTACGTTATTGCCGATTTTGAACAACGCAAGCAAGTCATCCATACCGCAACCCTGCAAGCTGCAGACAACGTTGGCGGCACAGCGGTCATCAACGATGCCCTACTCGAAGAAATCACAGCCCTCAATGAGTGGCCTGTCCCGATCACTGGAAACTTTGATCCACGCTTCTTAAAACTGCCGGCAGAAGTGCTGATTACCACGATGCAAGTTAATCAAAAATACTTTGCAGTCACCGATAGAAACAAAAAATTATTACCTAACTTTATCACTTTCAGTAATATTGAAAGCACCAACCCTCAAGCTATTAAAGAAGGTAACGAAAGAGTCATTCTACCGCGCTTGGGTGATGCTGAATTTTTCTGGAAACAAGACCGTCATTCAACATTGTCAGAGCGTACACCGGATCTAGCTAATATCATTTTTCAAAAAACACTCGGCACATTGCTGGACAAAACTCAGCGATTAGAAGCCTTAACAGCGTACTTATCAACAACACTTGAAATTGCGCCGGAACACAACTGCCGCGCCGCGCTGTTGGCTAAAACAGACCTGATTACCGAAATGGTGGGAGAGTTTCCTAGCCTTCAAGGCGTCATGGGGCGTTATTACGCCTTAGCTGATCACGAACCTAATGAAGTCGCTCAAGCTCTCGAAGAACAATACCACCCCAAACAATCCGGTAGCCCAACGCCTGAAAGCCAAACCGGTCAGATACTCGCTATCGCAGATAAAACAGATACCCTCGTTGGGATTTTTAGTGCCGGTCTCATTCCTACCGGCGATAAAGACCCGTATGCCTTAAGACGTGCGGCACTGGGAATTATCCGCATTGTTATTGAGAAGCGTCTTAATATTAATATCACTGAATTGATTCGCTTCAGTCTTAGCCAATTTACCCATAACTTTGACCGTGAACTCACAGAACAAAAAATAACCACCTTCGTCAATGAGCGACTCAAAGGCTACACGCTTGAGCAAGGCTTTACCATTGACCAATTTGAATCAGTCATGGCTGTTTCATCAGGGAACCTACTGGATTTCTTTTTAAGACTACAAGCCGTTCGTGACTTCCGTGAACTTCCCGAATCAAACAGCTTATCTGAAGCCAACAAACGCATCAAAAATATATTACGAAAATCTGAAACATTACCTCATTCTACCATTGAAAATCTCGTTGCAAAACAAGAACTAAATTTACTAACCGCGACTCTGGCTGCAGAAAAAGACATCCAACCCTTAATTAAGGACAGCAACTATACAGCAGCATTAAATCGCTTGGCCCAACTCAAAGAAGATGTTGATTTATTTTTCGAGCACATCATGGTCAACTGTGACGACCTGTCTTTACGTACTAACCGACTCGCCTTATTATATAAAGTAGAAAACTTGTTTCTTAAAATTGCTGATATTTCAAAATTACAATAGTGTCTGCCCAGAAATTTATTTTATTAGACCGTGATGGCGTCATTAATCATGACTCTGACAATTACATTAAATCTGCTACACAATGGCGGCCTATAGACCAAAGCATTGAGGCCATTGCCTTACTTAATTCGCACGGCTACAAAGTAATTGTCATCACCAATCAATCAGGACTGGCACACGGCTATTTTGATATCGCAACACTCCAGAAGATGCACGAAAAAATGCATACCTTGGTCAAACAGCAAGGCGGAAAAATAGAAGCCATTTATTACTGTCCTCACAAACCTGAAGATCACTGTGATTGTCGAAAGCCCAAACCTGGATTGTTAATACAATGCAGTGAAGATTATGACTTTCAATTAAAAGAAACTTTTTTTATTGGTGATAAACTAAGTGATATTCAGGCCGCTCAATCTGCAGGTGCTACCCCACTTTTAGTTAAAACAGGCAAAGGCCTAAGAACCCTAACCAACAACCCTACCCTTACGATTAACATTTTTAATAACCTTTATGACTGCGCCCAATTCATCATTTCAAGGTAATCTACCGCTGCTTTATATACGGTCAACAATATTATTTATTTGTGTCCTTTCTTTAACACTTTCCATGGGGGTTATCGTACTGACGCTCGCACCCTTCCCTTTTCGAATCCGCTATAAACTGGCGCATTTCTGGGCCACCGCTGTGCTGTGGTTAACCAAATTAATCTGTCAATTAGATTACACCATTGAGGGCTTGGAAAATATCTCTGAAAACCAAAACGCAATTATTTTATGCAAACACCAGTCGGCCTGGGAAACCATCGCCTTGTATGCTATTTTTCCTCCTCAAGTTACTGTTCTAAAACGAGAATTACTTTGGCTACCCATTTGGGGGTGGGCCGCTGCGACTTTAAAACCTATTGCGCTTAACCGTCAAAACCAACTCTCTGCCTTAAAAAAGTTAATACGCGATGGAAAAATGAGACTCAATGAAGGCTTATGGATTCTTATTTTTCCAGAAGGTACCCGAACAAAACCCGGTGTGCCAACAAAATTCAATCTAGGCGGCTGTTTACTTGCCGAAAAAAGCCAATATCCTGTTATTCCCGTTGCCCATAACGCCGGTGAATTCTGGCCACGCTACAGTTTCTTGAAATACCCGGGCACAATTACCGTTCGAATCGGCCCCCTGATTCCGAGCGAAGGCAGAAAGGCCATTGAACTCAATTATGAAGCCGAAGCTTGGGTTGAATCTGCAATGAGAGATATTCACCTGACAAACCGTGAATAATTTATTTTAAAATTGCACGTTACAGCGCAACAATAAAAATTAACCATTAAAAAGGCTTAAACTTTGAAGTATAATTAGAGGATTATGCCAACTATTTTTTAATAAATTCTTATGAAACAATTCGCCCTCGTGTTTTTTTGCGCATTACTACTCACCGGCTGTAACGACGAAAAAAACCAATACCAAGAACTGGTTTTTAAACTAATGGAAAATGATCAAGACCTGCTTGATTATTCTCTTGACCCTGATGAGACCACAGATTGTGTCGTTGATACAACCGGTAAAAAAATGCCCGGGCTTTTCTCATGGGATCCTAGACGTGCGCCTATCTATACAGCCTATACTGATCTGATTAAATTTAAATTATACGTTAGCGAACTTTCTAGTCATACTTCGGATAAAGACGAAACTGATCCTAATAAGAAACTGGGTACGCTCAGAGAAACCTTTGGTTCTGCACAAGCCCTAGCCGATGCCCATAGCAATTTTAGCGAGAGTGTTTTAGCTTGTTTTGAGTCCTTAACTTCTAAATCAGACCCTGATAACGAAAAACTTTTTTAAACAACCCTCATCCCATACCAGAAGGCTCATACTGTCTTCTGGTACATTATCGATTAAAACAGTTATCGCAATTGATGACATAAAACCCATGCCCGTTTTGTTATGGACAAACAAAGAATACCTCAATCCAGTACGTCCTTGATAAACAACAGCACTTGCGCTTTATTAAAAGGCCAATGGAGTTCCTTTCCTGAATTAAAATGACAAAGCACTGGAATTACCAACTCATAAGCCACTAAATACTGAGAGTCCTCAACAATGTCAATTTTAATAAACTCTAACTCATCAAAGAACTGGCTTAATACTGATAAAATTAATTCCTCAGCCTGCTCACATAAATGACAGCTCTCAGTTCCCAGTAAAACCAGTCTAAAAGACATAAAATATTTACGAATTAATCTTGAAGATTAGGTGCTAACCAACGCCTCGCTTCTTCCATTGACCAGCCTTTCCTCTGCGCGTAATCAGTTAACTGATCAGTCGTTATTTTACCTACATTAAAAAACCGGGCATCAGCATGCGCCAAATACCAGCCACTTACCGCTGCCGTTGGGTACATCGCATAACTTTCAGTTAGTTCAATCCCAGTATTTTCTGTAGCCGATAATAAACTAAAAAGCTTATCTTTTTCAGTATGATCTGGACAAGCAGGATACCCCGGAGCTGGCCGGATACCTTCATAAGACTCCTTAATCAGCGCTTGATTATCGAGCACTTCTTGGCTGCTATAGCCCCAATAATTCACTCGAACCTGTTGATGCATATATTCTGCAAAAGCTTCTGCCAATCGATCCGCGAGGGCCTTGAGCATAATCGCACTATAATCGTCGTGCTGTTTTTCAAACTCGGCTAATTTGGCTTCTATACCTATGCCAGCAGTCACTGCAAAAGCCCCAATATAATCATTATGACCGGCCTCAACAGGCAATAAAAAGTCTGCTAAGCAATAATTGGCTTTACCCGGAACCTTACTGTTCTGTTGGCGCAAGTGACACAGCGTTTCACGTATAGAAGACCGCTGTTCATCGTCATAAATAACAATATCATCCCCTTGACTATGCGCTGGATAGAAGCCTATGACCGCTTTCGCAATTAACCATTTTTCAGCAACAATTGATTCCAACATCACAGAAGCATCTTGAAACAGAGCCTTCGCATGCTCACCGACGACACTATCTTCTAAAATAGCCGGATAGCTTCCGGCTAATTCCCATGTTTGAAAAAAGGGTGACCAATCTATAAATTCAACCAATGTTTCTAACGGTATATTATCTATGACTTTATTACCCAAAAATGATGGCCGATATGATTGACTCTTATTGACCTCAAATTTATTGGCTCGTGCTTCAGTCAAAGTAAGCAGGGTACTTTTTGATTTTCGCCCCTTATGACGCTCCCGAACTTGTTGATATTCCGCCTGAATACCTTCCACAAAAGCCTCTTTTTTATCCTGACTTAATAACTTATTGGCAACTCCTACCGCTCTTGATGCATCGGCCACATAAACACTAGGACCATGATAATTATGCTCAATCTTAACGGCCGTATGCGCACGTGACGTGGTTGCTCCACCGATCATTATCGGAATATCAAATTCCAAACGCTCCATTTCCTTAGCAACATGAACCATTTCATCAAGCGAGGGCGTTATCAGTCCACTCAACCCGATAATATCGACATTTTCTTCCTTGGCCCGTTTCAAAATAGTACTGGCCGGCACCATCACACCCAAATCAATGACTTCATAGTTGTTACACTGTAAAACCACACCGACAATATTTTTACCAATATCATGAACATCGCCTTTCACTGTCGCCATCAAAATTATACCGTTGCTTTCGATCTTTCCTGACTTTTCCTTTTCCATAAAAGGCAATAAATAAGCTACCGCTTTTTTCATAACCCTTGCTGATTTAACCACTTGTGGTAAAAATATTTTGCCTGCGCCAAATAGATCACCCACTTCGTTCATACCATCCATCAGTGGACCTTCAATCACACTCAATGATAGATCAAAGCCTTGGCGCGCCTCCTCAGTATCTGCCTCAATATACTCAGTGATGCCTTTAACCAACGCATATGAAATTCGTTTATTAACCGGCTCATTTCGCCAACTTAAATCTTCTTTCTTATCAGCACTACTACTGCCACCGATAAATTGTTCAGCCAGTGCCAATAATTTTTCCGTCGCATCACCATGCTGATTTAGTACAACCTCTTCGACAGCCTCTTTTAATGCTTTTGGAATATCATCATAAACTGCTAATTGCCCTGCATTAACAATCCCCATGTCCATGCCTGCTTTAACCGCGTAATATAAGAAAACCGCATGTATTGCTTCTCTAACCGGCTCATTACCACGAAAAGAAAAAGACACATTAGACACCCCACCCGAAATTAACGCATGCGGTAATGCGGCCTTAATTTCTCGCGTTGCTTCAATAAAATCCACGCCATAGTTATTATGCTCATCAATTCCAGTGGCAATAGCAAAAATATTAGGATCAAAAATAATATCTTCAGCAGGATAGCCAATCTCTTCTGTTAGAAGTTTATAAGCCCTTCGACAAATCGCAACTTTTCGCTCCTGTGTATCTGCCTGTCCCGTCTCATCAAAAGCCATTACAATAACAGCAGCACCATAACGCTTAACTAACCGAGCCTGCTGTTTAAAAATGGCTTCACCCTCTTTAAGGGAAATAGAATTAACAATCCCTTTACCCTGAATACACTTGAGCCCAGCCTCAATTATGTCCCATTTAGAAGAATCAATCATTACCGGGACTCTTGAAATATCCGGTTCAGAGGCAACCAACAATAAAAACCTGACCATCGCCTCTTTTGACTCCAACATGCCCTCATCCATGTTAATATCAATAACCTGCGCACCATTAACAACCTGCTGCCGGGCTACATCTAAGGCCGCCTCATAATCTTCTTCAACGATTAATCGCTTAAAACGCGCTGAACCCGTTACGTTAGTCCTTTCACCGACATTAACAAACAAAGACTCAGGGCCAATATTAAATGGCTCTAAACCAGAAAGACGACATTTTTTTTCTAGCGTTGGTAATTTTCGAGGCGGGTGTTTTTCTACTGCTTTGATAATAGCTTTAATATGCGCCGGTGATGTTCCACAACAGCCGCCAACGATATTGATATAGCCACTTTTAGCCCAATCATCTAACTCAATCGCCATTGCTTCTGGCAATTCATCGTATTCACCAAATTCATTTGGTAAACCCGCATTAGGGTGTGCTGAAACATGCGTTTCAGCAAGCGCACTTAATTCTTCCACATATTGGCGTAATTCACCGGCACCTAAGGCGCAATTAAAACCAATTGATATCGGTTCAATATGACGAACTGAATTCCAAAAAGCCTCCACCGTCTGCCCTGATAACGTTCTACCTGATGCATCTGTAATGGTGCCAGAAATCATGACAGGATATCGGGTGTTGGTATTCTCAAAATACTGATCAATAGCAAAAAGTGCCGCCTTTGCATTAAGCGTATCAAAAATAGTCTCAACCAATAAAATATCTGCACCGCCATCAATCAGCCCGGTTATCGCTTCCGTGTATGCTATAACCAGAATATCAAAGTCAACATTTCTAAACCCAGGATCATTCACATCGGGGGAAATAGATGCTGTTCTATTAGTCGGCCCTAGAACTCCGGCTACAAACCGCGGTTTTTCAGGAGTCGCCCTTGTCACTTCATCGGCAACCTGTCTTGCTATTTGTGCAGACACACAATTTAATTCATACGCCAATGACTCCATTTGATAATCAGCCATTGCGATCGTTGTGGCATTAAACGTATTGGTTTCCACAATATCTGAACCAGCATCAAAATATGCCCGGTGAATTGCCTTGATTATATCGGGCTGAGTCAACGACAAAAGATCATTATTTCCCTTAAGGTCACTAGACCAGTGAGCAAACTGCTCCCCCCGGTAATCGGCTTCACTCAATTTATATTCCTGAATCATGGTGCCCATTGCACCATCCAAAAATAAAATTCTATTCGTTAATTGTTCAGCTAATAAATTCTGGTGATTGTTCATAAAATTAAATTTAATTAATAAGGTACTTTACCTAACGACCTAATGCAGCCCGCACATACAAGAAAGCCTAGGCTAGGCCTAGGCTTTATAAACACTAAGTATTACTTTTTAGAGAACTTAATTTTTACTCTTCACCTTTGTCTTTTTTCGAGGCATCAGTTGAGCTATCTATGGCCTCTTCACCCTTAGCACGGGGTGTTTCGCCCTCTACATTATCCATTGAAGAAATTACACCCTTGAAAATATTCATATGACTGAACATCACTGAAGGCCCCAAGCCCCCTTTTAATACAAATTTAGCCCGAATAACTGCTGCAACCAAAAAACCCACCAAAGGTGCCGCTAACTCACGAAAAGCTGACATTAATCGATTGTCCAAATCTTTGGTCTGCATAGCTGCTAAATCAGCCTGATCAACACCAGTATCGTCATTCTCGGTTAAAAACAAGAGGACATCGATGTAAATCCAAAGAAACTGAATTACAAAAAGAGATCCTGCTGCAATTGCAACCCATTTAAAAACCCCACTGGTACCGGCTCGAACGGCTGCCTGATATGTCCAACAAGCCACGTAAATTGTTAATAAACCACCTATCATAATTCTCTCTCTCGTTATATTTGGTTAATAAAGATGAACAATCAATCCTTAAA
>Ga0114933_10003883_pt1 | contig 14279 bp, 10 predicted proteins | sample 4SBtaG_FD_89691 | JGI IMG/M metagenome (GOLD analysis project Ga0114933, IMG submission 89691) | Deep subsurface microbial communities from Kolumbo volcano to uncover new lineages of life (NeLLi) - 4SBTROV12_W25 metaG | ecosystem: Environmental > Aquatic > Marine > Volcanic | place: Kolumbo...
AGAATGACCTACAGCTATTTTATCATCTATATGAACTTCTCCAAACGAACCAGTTGAAGTGATGGAACCAGTAACATTATCCGTAACAGTTAAATCTCCGTCAGCCATTGTGATAGAACCAGAGACCAATAATGAACCTGTTACTCTATGGGTGTCCCCACTATCATCTCCAAATTTATTTGAACCGCTAGCAAACACCACACTAGCTGATGTAAATTCCGTATGAAATTCTCTTGCGAAAATAGAGCCTGATGTTGATATGTCACCTGTGGCTGTAATCGTGGTCGCTGATAAATTGGTAGCAGTTAAAGTAGCTCCGCTAAAAGTTAAATCTGAATCTTCGGATAGTAATCCATTTGTTCCGTAGATAGCAACCCTACCTGATGTTTGATTGTCAGCGGTTAATGTATTTGCTCTAAATCCATGCGCACCGATATCTAAATTTCCCCCAGCGGTCAGAGATGTTATGCCATCAATTGTTCCTCCATCGATATCAAAATTACTTCCCTCAATCTCTACAGAACCAGCTGTTAATTTACCACCCAATGTAAAGGCGCCGATGTTTGTTGAATTCACAGTAGTTGATACAACGTTACCAAAAGATGCGGTGGATATTAATGAACTCGTTACATTACCAATAGCCTCTATGCTCGAACCACTACCAACTATTTTGACCGTTCCGAAAGAACCTGTTGAGGTAATTGAACCACTAATATTTGGAGCATTTTCAACCGTGGAACCACTAATCAAAGCGTTCGCCACAGGCCCTAAAGTTCCCTCCAATATTCCATTAAGGTGGGTAGCATTTACACTACCAAAAGAACCAGTTGAAATTAATGAGCCAGATACATCTCCGACAAAATCTAAGGATGAGCCTGAATCATTTAGGGTTAACCTTCCAAAAGAAGCGGTTGATGCGTAAGGTGAATTAATATCCGTAAAATAACTCAACTTAGAGGATGAAATCTGAGCGCTATCGGCTATGTGAATATTTTCTATCGAATTTGTTCTTATAAATTGTGATTCACCTGTGATTATACCATAAAATTTTGTATTAGCATCCGGCGCCTCACTAAACACTATTCGTGAACCACTCATCGTATAGGCTTCATTGGCGTGTTGTAATACACCACCTAAAGTTATCAAAACATTAGCGGCGTCAGGTTGTTGCTCTGTTGCACCAACACTACAGGTGAATTCTGTTTGACTCCCATCAAAAGATTGAGAAATCTCATCCATCAATGCGAATTGTCCACTATTCGTTGGTGTTCTACCTATATATGGCATTTAAATAATCTCCTTATCCTAAAGCTATTGCTAATGCGGTTGCATCATCAACGGTTGCGAAACCTGAGCCAGTAAACGAACCTGAAAATGACCCACTTGCTGATGATAAATATAAACCACCTACAATTTCGTTATTTCCCTGAGAATCCACTTTTAAACTAGCGGATGTAATTGTTAAACTACCCGTTGATTCGATTGAGCCAGTAAATCTATGTATATCATCTTGCGTATCACCTAATTTTGTGCTACCACTGGCAAAAATGATTGATGCACTTACAAACTCTGTGTGGAATTCTCTGGCTGTGATTGAACCTGATGTTGAAATATTACCACCGACCTCTAAGTTACCTGTTAAATCTAAATCTGTAAGGTTTAGTGTCCCTTGCACTTTATCAGCAACCACCAATGAACCAAATGAACCTGTTGAGGTTATCGAGCCACTTACATTACCAGCCTGAATTGTGGTTGATGATATATTTGTAGCGGTTAATGTCGCTCCGCTAAATGTTAAATCTGAATCCTCTGATAGTAATCCGTTGCTACCATATATCGCTACACGTCCAGAAGTCTGATTATCGGCGGTAAGAGTATTTGCTCTGAATCCATGTGCGCCAATATCTAAATTTCCTCCAGCAGTTAAGGTTACGATATTACTCAATGTACCACCAACGGCGTTAACATTTGTTACGTTTAGAGTTCCAAATGAAGCCGTTGAAATAAGTGAGCTACTAACATCTCCTATCAACTCTAAAGTTGAACCGCTACCATTTATTTTTACATTACCAAATGAACCAGTCGATAGTAATGAACCACTAACGTTGGCCGCGTTCACAACCGCTGAACCACTAATCAATGTATTTAACGCACTACCTAAAGTTACCAAACCAGTTGCTGAGGTTATTGAATTTTGTGTAGCGGTTTGTATGGTTCCAAATAAATCTGTGCTTGTAACTTTTCCAAATGAGCCAGTTGAAATTAGTGAGCTAGTTAGATTACCTACTATCTCTAACGCTTTTGAACCCGAATCATTGATAATTGCTCTTCCGAATGAACCTGTTGAGGATATTGAACCACTTATCTTAGTTGCGCTGATATTTGCTAGAATGTCTCCATCATCTTTTACAATGACATCACCACCATCAGCATTTAATTCTATATCTCCAGCCACATCAACAGTCAAATCACCGCTACTTAAATCTATTTCGGTTCCGTCTATCGTAATATTATCTATGGTGACTCCACCATCAAATTTAGCTGCCGGAGCTTCAAAATCGACGCTTGAAGTTATTGTTGTTCCTGTATGTCTGTATTTGATATTAGCTATGGTTCCACCATCACCAAATAAAATACCTGAACCATCTATATCTGAACTATTTGTGCTTCCGCTTGATACCGTTATGGTTGCCGCTTGCACATCTAATCCAGCGACTGTATTATTTGTGGTTGTACCGACAACAGTCAGGTTACCTGCGATTGTTACATCACTACCTGAGAAGATTGTTTCCTCAACCTTAACCCTAGCATTAGTTGAGACAATCTGAAAATCATTAGATGCGTGGTCAGCGGTTAAATTACCACTTATTGTTTGACTGCCATTTACATCTAAAGCGCCATCAACAATTACCCCACTTAAAGTTCCAAAATTACCTCTAGCAAACGATGCGCTTGATAATGATGAGCCAGTTATATGACCTATCATTTCTATAGCTGATGCTGAATTGACCAATATCAATTTACCAAAAGAGCCAGTTGATGTTATGGAACCGCTTACATCAGCAGCGTTAACAACCGCTGAACCACTAATTAAGGTATTAAGTGAACTTCCTAAAGTGACCAATCCCGTAGCGGATGTTATGGAATTCTGAGCCGCTGTTTTTATTGTTCCATATACTTCCGTACTATTAATGTTTGTGGCGTTTACTGCGCCAAATGAAGCGGACGATACTAAGGAGCTAGATACATTTCCAATCATCTCAATCGCTGGTAATGAACTCGAACCAGCTAAAATTATTCTACCAAAGGAACCAGTTGATGTTAGTGAACCACTAACTTTTGTGGACGATATGTTTAATAGTGAATCACCATCATCCTTTATATTTACGTCTCCTCCATCAGCATTTATCTCAACATCACCATCGACATCTATTGTTAAATTACCTGAGGATAAATCTATTTCGGTTCCATCTATTGTAATATTATCAATTGTTACCCCACCATCTGCGTCTAATGAACCAACTGATACTGCGCCTGGAGTGACAATCGAACCAAAGGATGCCGTTGATGTTAATGAACCACTAACTCCCCCTACAGGTGTAACCGATAATAAAGAGCCTGTAACTTCTATCGAACCAGTAAATCTGTGAACATCATCCTGACTATCACCAAATTTATTACTACCACTAGCGAAAACAACGCTAGCGGATGTAAATTCTGTATGAAATTCTCTCGCAAAAACAGAGCCAGATGTCGAAATATCTCCTGTGGCATTTATCGTTGTGGTCGTTAAAGTTGTACTAACTAAATCTGTAGCTGTGACATCCGTTGCGTTTACATTTGTTGTGTTGAGTGTTCCAAAAGATGCGCTTGATATTAACGAACTTGAAACATCTCCGATTAATTCTAAGCTTGAACCACTTCCATTAATTTTAACATTTCCAAATGAGCCAGTAGAAATGAGTGAACCACTTATGTTTCCTGCATTTATATTAGTAGCCGTTAAAGTATTTCCTGAAAATGATAAATCACTATCCTCTGTTAATAATCCATTACTACCATAGATAGCAACTCTTCCAGAGGTTTGTGCATCAGCAGTTAAAGTATTTGCCCTAAATCCATGCGCTCCAATATCTAAATCACCACCAGCCGTCAATGTTGTAATGTTTGTGAGTTCACCTCCAGCAGCGTTGACGTTTGTGACATTAACCGACCCAAATGATGCGGTTGAAATCAAAGAGCTAGATATATTACCGATAGCCTCAATGCTTGAACCGCTACCTAATAAATTCACAGTTCCAAATGAACCTGTGGATGTTAGAGAACCACTTACGTTGGCGGCGTTGACCACCGCTGAACCACTAATGAGAGCATTTAAATCACTACCTAAGGTAATCAAACCTGTGGCTGATGTTATGGAATTCTGAGTAGCAGTTTTTACTGTTCCATAAAGTTCAGTAGCGTTTACGTTAGTAACGTTTGCTGCGCCAAATGAAGCGCTTGATATTAATGAACTACTTACATTTCCAATCATTTCTATCGCAGAAGCTGAACCTACTAAATTTAGTTTACCAAAAGAACCTGTGGAGGTTAAGGAACCACTAACATTAGCTGCGTTTACAACTGCTGAACCGCTTATTAAAGCATTTAAAGAACTTCCTAAAGTTACCAAACCTGTGGCTGATGTTATTGAATTTTGTGCTGCGGTTTTTATCGTTCCATAAAGTTCAGTAGCGTTAACGTTAGTAACGTTTGCCGCACCGAATGAAGCGGTAGAAATCAACGAACTACTTACATCACCTATTAATTCTAAAGTCGAACCACTACCATTAATTTTTACATTTCCGAATGAGCCAGTCGATAGTAACGAACCACTAACTTTTGTTGAGGATACGTTTAATAATACAACGTCATCATCCTTAACATCGACACTACCACCATCAGCGTTTAACTCAATATTACCAGCTACATCAATGGTTAGATTACCGCTACTTAAATCTATTTCAGTCCCATCAATTGTTATATTATCAATCGTAACGCCACCATCAGCATCTAAACTTGTTGCTGTGGTCGCCCCTAATGTCGTAGCACCTAATGTGGATTGACCTGGTACAACCAATGAACCAAATGAGGAGGTTGATATTAAGGAACCACTAACCCCACCACCAACAAATTTAACAAAACTGGCGCTTAACTCACCTCTGAATGAACCACTAATATCACTAGCTAATTGTGCTGAACTACTAACTAATGTTCTTAATCCACTCTCATCTTGCCCTTGCGAATTTTGACCTGTATGGATAGCCCAACCCATAAATTGGTGACTTGAACATTGATAATATAAAATTTGAGGACTATCTTTATCAATTTTTAGTGTGATTACATTACCAGCGACCGATACGTGACTGCTTGGGTCATATTGTGTTGTTTTAGCGGCATCAAAGTAAAATCTTAATGGATGAGAAGAAGCCCCACTATAATCAAATTTATAATAACCTTCAGTTAAATATAGGAAAGGAGTTTCAACCCCATCAATAACATATGCATTTCCCGAACCACTATCATAATATGGATGGTTTGTTGTTTTGGATGCGGCTAATGCAGTAAATGTATGAGCACTACCTGGCGCTATGACTGGTCCCTCTGATGCTCTAGCTAAATAATTGAACCCTTTAACTGGCTCTCTACTTAACTCAAAACTACCCGAACTCTCTATTGAGCCTGTAAATCTATGAACATCATCTTGGGTATCACCAAATTGTGTCGAACCGCTTGAAAATATTATTGAAGAATTTACAAACTCTGTTCTAAATTCTCTAGCTATTATAGACCCGCTGGTTTCTATATTACCAGATACTTGTAAATTACCTGTGGCTCCTATGTCCCCAACTACTCTCAGGCTTTCACCATTTAATTGGGTGGTTCCAATACCAACTCCACCATCAGCATAAATCGTGCTTAAAGAAGATGTTCCAACCGAATCTATAGCAGAACCAGAGTCTACTAAAGTTAATCTACCAAAAGAAGCGGTAGATGTTATAGAGCCAGTTACGTTACCTACTTTTAAACTACCTGTTAATTGTTTACCTTTGATAATAGCCATTAATATTCCTTAAGAATTAAATTTTCCGTGTGCAATAATCTCATCACTAGCCTCTAATTCGTAACCTATGCTATCCGTATCAATCTTTAAGTGAAATAATACTGCGGTTTTTTGTTCTATTTCTAATGCATCGTGTTCCATATATTGTCCATTAATAAAAAATGTAAAATCTGTTTCTGTAGTGGCGGTCATTCCAGTCGGTGCTGATGCGGTTAACGCTGTAAAACTAGCGGTATCAGAGCCAGTTATTGATAATGATTTTTTTACAAAGTTCTTCCTTAAATAATCTGCGCCGGATGATGTCACGCTACCTGATATTTTAGCATCAACATATGCCTTTGAAGTTGATGAACCAGCGACGGTTGGATTTGCTGGTAAACCTAATATCTCTCCATCACCACTAAATGTTAGATTTGCTGCGCTAGCCATTGTGGAGGTAGCTAATGATGTTATTGTTTTATTTGTCAAAGTATCAGTAGTTGAGACACCGACTATATTGATATTACTCCCAGCCGCATTATCTATCGCCCATCTTGTCTCTGAATGGTCAAATACTAATTGTGCATTTGTAGCACCACTTCTCCCAACCCTTAATCCAGCGTCGGCTGAAGCTAAAGCAGTTGAGCCTGAGAAATTTAAATCGATTATTGGGTCTTGTACGGTAAATTGTTCTACATTTTGTATAGATTGTGAACCTTGCACAATTAAGTCACCGTGAATCTTTACACTACCACTTTGTACACTACCTGTGGTTAAAAATTCAATCGCTGGATTACCAACATTATCTCTTATAAAACTTGGGGCGCCAGACATACTGATTGTTCCAACAGTTATCGTATGCACATTACCAAAATCCACACTACCTGTTCCCAAGTTAGCTGCAGAGAATTTTGTAAAAGTACCCTCAAACTTACTTGATATAGAGCTAGTCGTTGGCGATGACTGAAACACTAAACTTGCTGTTTGTGGGACTTGTGCTTGTCTCGTTAAATCTATTAATGACATCTAACTATTCTCCAATTGAAATCTTATGTTGACCCTATCTGGCTGTCCAGTGCCACTTTGAGTTGGAATGCTAGGATTATCTGAATACAAAGAACCTGTTATCAATGTAATTCCCAATCCAAAATCATCCCCTAATTGTTGTTTTCGTAATCTAACTTTGGTTTGGTTTGAATCTATCTGAAAATCTACACTCGAACTGATAGTTTGGTCAATGTTTGATATTTGTTTAATACCATTTACATTAACCTTTACCGAACCATTTTTGATTCTGAAACCGCTTGGTATTGTTGGCGCGAATTGTTGGTAATAAATATTCGATAACTCAACTTCCGATACAGTAAATGATTCAAACTTAGTATTAAACCTTTCGTTACCGCTTTGCTGGTTCAAAACATTATCATCTTGCTTAGCTGAACCTAAGTTTACGTTATTAAGTGTGAAAGGTAATTCTACACTACCACTATCTTTAAAATTTATTACATCACCATCAAATTTAGACTCACTTACTGGAGTCATAAATTTTCTAATGGAACCCTTTAATCCCTCTAATGTTTGTCTTGCCATCTTACTCTATTGCCTGCTGAAAATTAATTATTATTTTATCATCAGATTGTAAGTTAATACCTGAACCTGACCTTTGTCTAAATACCACAATATCTTTTAATGAGCTAGAAACAAAAAAATCAAATGTGTTTGTCACATCCTTTTGATTCGTTGGTTCTGATAATAAATTTATACCATTTACGCTTAAATCCAAAGAGCCTGTTTGAATCACAAAGCCAGAATCAAACGTTGGTTGGAAAACTGAGCCAGAACTACTTCCTGTTATCATAGCAGAAGAGGATTGACTACCTGAAAAAAATTGGGTTTTATTCATATAAATTTCATTAGCTGAACCTAAACTCACAACTGCCTTATCATCTTTAGAAGAAGTTGGTGAACCACCTCCTCGCATAACATAAAAAGTGTCACCTCCAAACGTATTGGTAAACTCTAAATCTTGTGCGGCGTTCCCATAGCCAGGTGATATAGGTCTGATAAAATCTGTAGAACCACCTAATGAATTTAAGGTTGAGGAACGATTACTAAATACCCTAACTCTTTCGGTTCTACTATCTGGTGAAAATACTGAAGAGACTCCAAACTCAAATTCACCCTCTGTGACAATTTGTTTGGGAGTTAAATATTTTTGCGTATTAATAAATTCATTAAATGATTCTGGTATTAGATAACCTCTAAAGTTAAAACTGAAAGTAGTTTTAATCATCCTTTCATTATCAACCATTTCGGTAGCATCCTCAAATGACTCTATGTTGGCCTTAAATTTAAATTTATTTGGTTCACCCCAATACGAACCACCACTCCAATTTATTTTTTCCACAATACTATTCATTTGTTCGATTAACGTTGTAAATATAATCGCTTCATAATTCATTGTGATATATTTTGGAACGGCTACCTGATAAAACTCTTTTGTTGGCATAAGATTATTTTTTGCTGCAAATTGGTCGTAACGGTTTTCTTTTGAATATTTTTGTTGAAAAAAGTAAAAGTTTTTAGGGTCATTAGCATCGACGGAATCTATAGCGATAGTATCATCTTTTGCTATTGATGTTCTTTTGAAGACTATCGCTGGTGTAATTAATTGATTGTTTTTATCTCTGATATTACCTCTTCTTTGAATCGAAGCCCAACGTTCAGCGTTCGCATATAAAACAGGTACCTTTACTTCCTCACCATTATCTTTGACAGTTGGTTTTATTACCTGAGTAAAGTAATACATTATAGCAGAATCAACATCCATCAAACCAATGTTTATGTTTTTTACATCGTCTGTTTTTCGTGTTCTTTCAATTCCACGGTTGATTTCTCTACCTCTGAGTATTCTTTCAGACCTTGGTAATGGTTTAGTTCTAGCCATTATAAACTTCTCACCTCTTCAATATTTAGATTCGCTACTCTAATCATAAATGTATTAGCGATAATTGAGTGACTATTTGATTGTTGTCCAGCTACTAATTGATTTTCATTAAGACTTCCTATTTCCCAATAACTTTCATTCCATTCTATCACATCACCGATATCAACAACATAATCAACATCAACTAATGATTGTCTTAAAAATGAGAATGTTGCAGTCTGTCTTAAATCTGGACCAAATTCATCCGTATTATACTCCATATCGGCGGCGTCAACAATGCATGCTAATTGAACACCTGGATTGAATATTTTACCTTTTCCAGCTTCACCATACATATTAGTTTCAGTTTCATTCACCGATATTTTATAAACTACAACAGTTTGGTTTATATACCCGTCTTGTGAAGTTAATAAATTACCAACTAATTCTTTATTGATTTTATCAAAAGTATCAATATCCTTCTGACCTATAAATCTGTTTGGCATTATTTTATCCTATGTAAATTGGGTATGGAACTTTTCTTAATTTTTCCTGTAAAAACTCAGCCTCATCCTTATCGGCTTCTAACATAGCTTTTCTACTCGTCTGTTCCAACATTTCTCTTAATTGTGTCGTTAATGTTTCTTTTTCTGCAGCTGCCTCAGAACGTAAGGTATCTCCATCTAATGCTACATCAGAATTAGGTATTGGGATAGTACCATATTTACCTCTAATTGTACCAAGTAATTCTTTAGATAACGCTAGTCCGTATTTTCTAATCCATTGTTTTCCAACATCATTTATTTGTGCGAAAACCATATTATCATAAGGAACATTTGAGTAATCCGATATTACATCACTAGAACCACTAAATTCAGTAACTAAATTATTATCTCTATCTGACCTTAGAATGTAATTAAAATGTAATTTGAAATCATCTAAAGGTCTCGGAAAAATTCTTAGTTGATTATTTCTAAGTTGAAACGAATACGCAGCTTTTCTAATTTGGTCATTGTATTCAATCGCCTGTATCCTTAGTAAATCAGAATAAATTGGCATCATTAAAAAAGAAATTGCTGGAGAATAGTTTCCGAACCCAAATTGGTCAAGTAGATTTAAGGAACCACCACCAGTTCCTGCATAAGGGTCAAAATATCTTTGTATCGCTGGAGTAGCTTCATAAAAAACTTTTCTTACCTCAATAGCATTACCACTTTCAGAAGCCTCAGCCCAAAGTGCGTTTAAATCATAATCTTGCGAACCACTCGACACATTTATAGAACCACTCTGAACATTTACTAAACCACCAACACCTGCTTCAGTTCCATAAGCTTCAGATAAAAACACATTTCTACCTAAATTAGGTGTAACTCTTTTATGAGTTAGATTAGAACCAGTGGATTGACCAGTTAAACTTAGTAAATTATCCTTTATATTAAATTGATTTACTTGCGCTGAATATTCAGTAATTGATTCTTCCAAACAGGCGTAAAATTGTGTGTCTTGTAATTCTATCGAAGCGATAGGATATCCCAATCTTCTAGCACACCAAGTAGCGAAATTAGGTGCTTCAGTTTGAAATTCACTATCAGCATCATAAAGACCGAAAGGTGTAGTTCCACTTACTGCTGAACCACTACCGGCCCATATAGCTTCTGCCATAACTTATCTCCAAATTAATATATTAACTCAATAATAAATATCATAGCACAAAAAAAGGGTGAGAAAAACTCCCACCCTTTTTAAGTGTTTGATATAAACTAAGACTAAAATTAATTAGACGAAGTTGACATCAGCAACAATGACCTTACCATAGAACTCTGACCTTACCATTTTCTTAGCGTAACGAGTCATCACACCTTTACGTGGAGTAAAGTTGGTTGGGTCGTACACTAATGGAGTCATGATTAACGGTACATATGGTGCATACACAGCTCCAGTTTCTAAGAACGAAGAACCACGGAAACCGACGAGAATCTGATTCTCTGTCATGTATGGGTTCTTGTAAACTGTGAATCTATTGTTTAATAGTCCTACTTTTTGAACTCCCATTGCGTAAGTTCTAGCAGAAGCATCACCTGTTGAATCAGAAGCGTATCCTGGAATTGACTCAATGATAGTTGCTGTCTCTGGTGAAACCACCATAAAGTTAGCACCACCTCTTAGAGTTTTCTGATGGATAGCATTTGATACCGCTTGTATTTTGTTTCCAAGAGTTTGGAACCAAGTGTTCTTTGTGTAAGCGTTAGAATTACCTGAGGATGCGGGACCCGCTTCGTCAAATAGGCCAGTAGCTGAATTGAATTCAAAACCGACTCTAGTTGACCATCTCTCAGTCTTAGCAGTTGCAGAAGCCATCAACATATCAAGTATTTCTAAATCAATTTCCATTGAAATATATTCACTTAACATTGAAGTAAGTTCTGCTTCAGCGTCTACTGAGTGATAAGCATTAAGGTCTTGCGCAAGTTCAGGAGTCCAGACTGCTTTCAACTTTCTTGTTTTAGCAACAATAGGAATTGAACGCATTGCAATATCAACTTCTGGAATACCTGCATCTGACTCAGCGCCTGTTCCACTTGGAGTAGATTCGAAGTCACCACGAGTAATATCCGTTGGTTGTTTATGATACTTAACAGTATAAGATCCTGAATAATCAGTCAAGTCTGCTGGTTTAACAATGAAAGTGATATCACTTCCAGTTACTTTTGTGTGTGCTGGGAAGAACGATGTAAGTTCTGTTCCTGCACTACCACTAATTTCAAACGCACGAATACCTTCTAAATCAGCATTTGTCAATGCTGACTGAGCGACAGTAATTTTTCTCAATGTAGATAGAGAAGAACTAAGACCTGGCTCGAAGTCAACATCTTGGAATGATACAGAAGATGAGGCAGCTGATGCGGTACTTACAGTATCGCTAGCGTCGTTAATAGAATATCCAAAACGACCAGCTCCATATAAACCTTCTGATGCATCACCTGATGCTGAGGTAACACCATGCAAATTCTGACCTACGTCAAAATTTGATTGGTTTGTTCCGTATTTGAAATCTAGATAGAAAATCAGACCTGATGGTAGATTCATTGGCTGAACAGATACGAAATCTTGTGCAGCTAATTCACCAAAGATTCTTCTTACTAAAGGAAGAGCGACACCTGACCACTGCTCATTGTTAGCAGCTGTTCCAGCTGAACTAGCTTCATCAATTAATTGACGAGCTTGGTTCTCAAGTAGAACTGCCATACCATGAGTCTGTGTTTCAGTACCCATTCCCTCTAACAAACCAGTTGGTTCCCATTTTTTAACGAGTTGTCTAGTTTGCTCAAGAAGTTGTCTTTGTGGATTATATCCATCCATCAAATCGGATATTGAGTTAAATGTACTTTTATCTGACATTTTATTTCTCCAATTTCAAAGATTATTAAATTATGTTCGCTAATTTTCTAAACCTATTCTTCAATTGAACACCTTCGCTAATTACTTTTTTAGCTTTGGGTTCTGTTGAAGCTACTGGCTTAGAAGACGAACCTTTACTCTCTTTTAGTTCTGTTTGAACACTGCCACCAAAAGACTCAGCTAATGTAGAATACACCAACTTAATCTCTCTTACGTTTTGTGCCCTATCGAATGTTTCAACAACTTTCATTTTCTGCTCATTAGAGAGGCCAAAGGAGCGGAAAAGTTTGTTTGTAAAAAGTAGCTTTGCATTCAATAAATTTACCTCGTTCAACTTAGAACGTAAGTATTTAACAACATCGCGGTGTTCAGCAAGTTCGGATTGTAAAGCTTGAACATCAACTGCTGGTTCTTCAGAAACTTCTTCATCTAAGGCTTTTAATACCTCTTCTAAATCAATATCTTCTTCAACTGTTTCAGTTTGTTTAGCTTTACCTGCTTTTCCGATTTCAGAGGATGAATATGCTTTTTTATCAACTTTATTATCACCTGCTCCGATACCTGAAGTAACGTCGTTTTCATCGACTTTCTTTTCGTCGTCTTCTTCTTCGTCATCTTCTTCAGTTACGGGTTCGGCAACATCTTCCTCAAGGTCTTCTTCAAGTTCCTTAAGGACGCTTTCTAAATCAAGCTCTTCGTCCATATCTTCTTCATCATCGTGCATTCCCTCTTCGTCGTCATGCATTCCTTCTTCATCGTCATGCATTCCTTCATCATCACCATGCATACCTTCATCGTCATCTTTCATATCACCTTCTTCATCATCGCCATGCATTCTTTCTTCGACATCATCGTCGTCGTCATCACGAGGCATTTTCATACCTCTCTCCTCCATGTCGTCATCTTCATCGTCGCCATGCATTCTTTCCTCGACATCTTCTTCGTCGTCATCATGCATGCCTTCGTTCTCAACTTCATTTTGGATTTTTTGAGAAAGCATTGATTTTAGGCGTGGTGTGAAAGCTTCTTCTAATGCGATTTTAGCATTTTCTAGTGCTGTTTCACGAACTGCTTTTGCATCCGCAATGGCTTCTTTTAATAAGTCATCCATTACTTTTCTCCATATTATATTTTGGATTTAATATTGTTATTATGAACAATAATAGAGTTTTATCTATTTGGGGTACATCTTATGATGGCGAAGTGGCCGAAGATGTATTTTTAATTATATATAAATATATAGAATCTAAAAAAAGTTAGTTATTTTTTATCATTCCAAACTTTTTCCATATTCTTTCTGAGTGTGGTTATATTTTTAGGAACAACTAATTGTTTAGCAGGGTCTTTAAGTATAAAAAAACAATTATAACAAATTAATCTGAGATTAGATAATTCGTGATTTGTACCATCACCATCTAAAAAGTCTAATAATAATGGGGATAATAAATCAGAGCTCCTACATTCATCATAACCACAATTGGAACATTCTTGAGCCAGATATCCGTTTTTTAGTAGTCTTTCTTGTAATTTGTAATGGGCGTAATTTGGATGTTTACCTGAAAATATATCCGAAAGTTTTGCGGTTGAAAAGCCAGTATCACCTTTACGACTTATACCTTTACCAGCTTGATTTTTATTTTGTTCAAATAAATCGTAATACTTAGCATATTTTTTGAATGTATTATATGAAACTCTTAAAAGTTTGGCTGCTCCAGCTATCGATTGACTATTTTCTATAGCCCATTCAATTTTTCCTTTAGGTATAATCCTACCTTTGAATGGATTTGTACCTTGCCTACCCATTTTTATTTCGTTTTTGTCTTGGAATTGGCTTCCGTCTTTTACTTAATTTTTTTATTTCCTCTTTTAACA
>Ga0114933_10003884_pt1 | contig 14275 bp, 8 predicted proteins | sample 4SBtaG_FD_89691 | JGI IMG/M metagenome (GOLD analysis project Ga0114933, IMG submission 89691) | Deep subsurface microbial communities from Kolumbo volcano to uncover new lineages of life (NeLLi) - 4SBTROV12_W25 metaG | ecosystem: Environmental > Aquatic > Marine > Volcanic | place: Kolumbo...
AGAAAATACGCAATGGTTTTCTTAGGCTACTTGATCGCTTATGTCGTTACATTTGCAATTAAGATGATTGTTGCGAGGTATCGCCCAGATTTATTGCTAAGCGATCAACTTTATGGGTTGAGTTGGTTTAATACAGCAAAAGCATTTACCTCAATGCCGTCTGGGCATGCAGCGGTTAACTTTGCTTTAGCGCTATCTGTTTCAATCTACCTATGTGCAAAATATCGTATTATTTGCGTTGTGTTAATTCTATATAGCGTTGCAGTCGCAATCAGCCGGGTAGTGATCAATGCACATTATTTGAGTGACGTGTTGATTGCACTTACAGTTGCTTTGTGGTCAATAGTTTTTGTGCGTAATATTAAAATTCCATCGACTAATTAACTTATAACTTCTGAATCTATGGATTAGGTGTGTGCCTGAACGATTTCTGAAAATGAGAGTTCGTCGAAAATTGGTTGGTTGTTAGCCTGGATTTTTCAATAACCGGAATCGGAAATGTTGTAGTAAGAAAGGTCGAGAATTCCCGCATGAATTCCGCGGTTCTGAAAATTCCACTGATTGAACCAGTCGTAGATGGACCAGAAATCTTCATCATTGCGCAGTGTGGCGTATTTGTATTTGAACTGGTTCCAGTCTTCGAGAGATTTAATGCCTTTTAGTTCTTCCAAAAATTCGGTGGTTTGGTTTATATCTAGCTGTATGAATAAATTAGGAAAACCGCCAATTAGCGTTGGATAGACACTCATCGTATTTTCATCCGGAAGAGCGGTCGAATTCTGGAAGATAAGGGTATCCTGTGAAGCATAGACGCGGTTGGCGATTAGGGAATATACCTTCGATTCAATACCGTTATCAAGCCTTAATAGTGTTACGCTGGGTAGGAATCTCGGAAATTGATAGTTTTTGGAAACTGTTAAGTTAGAGACCGCTCGAGTCCAATTTTCGTAACTATCAATTGGCTCACCGACAGGAATATTGGGTTTTTCCAGCGGATTCAGTTTGTCTGGTAAGCCACTGATTTTTGGTCCCATGGAGTCTCTGATTAGCCCAATTAGGTTCAAAAGTGGATGTGGTCCGCCCGTTTCGATTTGCGTTGGTTGATCCTTTCCAGCAAAGGGCATGGCATAAAGTGCTACACTACCAATCCCCTGTGTCCATTTGTGGCGGATTTTCTCGCGTTTGTTGGCTGGGAGTAGTAGCAAGAAATTGTCCTGAAATTCTTCTCTGAGATTGTCGAAGAAAATTAGAGTTTTGAGCTTCTCCGCATCGCCACTCCAATATTTGAAGTCGGCGACTGTGTCGTAGTAAATTCGCTCAAAGCCACCGTAGTCGACCAACCAGAATGTACGCGGAATTCCACCCTTTCCGCCTTTCATGACCGAAGTATTAGTGTCATGACGAAGCACGGTCAACCAAGCGTTTTTATTTGTCTGCGTACCATTCCAGATAGCTTCTAGGGAATAACCTTCCGGCTGGATTCGTGCCAATGCTTTTGCATAGGCATCTTCGTATTCATTGTTGCCGAGCTGAGATTTATCCATGAACAAATTCCACGTGTTTAAACCCAGATCGGGTTCAAGTACGGTAGCATCGTGCGCGGGGTCGACGAAAAAAACCCAGAATTGATCTTTCACCGCATAGGTCGCAGTTTGCCCAAGGCAAACCGGTCCATAAGTAATTGCTGAAACAATCAGTTCAGAGTTTTCAAGCATAAAGCGAGAGCGGATATCAGTTGGGATGGCACGAAAGATTCTGAATGGATTACCGATACCCCAAGGAGGATTGAGGTCGGCTTTGGGATCCCATCCGCGAGCAAAGAATAGTTCCTTAAGGTACTCGATATCATCGAGTTTCAAAGTCCAGACAAAGTGACTTTTTTGTACAATCGGCGTGGTAATTTTTTTCAGACGATAATAAAACTTTTCCACCCCAGCGTAGGTATATGGATTGTCATAGGGTAGAGGGGTATCGATTATATCTACCGGGTTGGTTTCGAATACAATACTGTTTTCGAGATCTTTATTGTTTTCGGCCGGTGGTGTTTTTGACCGTACCAGACGAAAAAAATCGCCTGGACTCTCTTCTAGCACGATGTGAGCGAGAAAGGTATGATCGAACAGATACCGCATGGCTAACTGGTAGCGCTTGTCAGGGTTATTGAAAAAGCGTTCCCATTGATAGACCGCCTGGGGGTCATCGATCTGTAAGGTGTCTTGAATATCTTGCTCAGTCGGGCCTGGGGCACCAGCAGCAATCCAGTTTTTCAAGGTATTGAAATCCGCATCACCTATTGCAGGTAAACCATAGGGCATTCCAGCGGACGGGTTTTTCTTCAGATATTCCAGCAACGAAGATGTGGTTGATGGGCATTGGTGAGCAAAGCGGTGTTGATAGGTTGATTCCAATGCTGATAAGGAAAAACCGGGTTGATTCCACCGAGTTCCAGCCAGGAGCATATGGTACAAAAGGGATTGCTCTAGATTCTGTTGTGCTGTCCCTGTTCGAGATATCACAGGGAAAAAGCCGCGACTACGCCATTCATCGGTAGTTTGGACAACATCCATTCCTGTGCGGAGGTAGGTTTCAAAGTGAGTGGAATAGGGATTCCTCACCATTGCTCCTCGATCGGCTGCCCGAAACGAATCAAGTTTCAGATTACAAGGTGATCCAATGCAACCATGACAAGCCACACAACGGCGATTGAATATAGGTTGAATCTCTTGCTTATAATGCGGCGTGGACAATTTCCTTTCGATTGCCCAAGTTGTCTTGTTGGTCTCTTGTTCGGGTGACTGGCAGCTGACCGCGATCATACAAATCAGGATTATGGCCAATCCAGCGTAGGTAAACCTTAAAATCATAACAGTCTAGGCACGTTTAATTTTGATCACAATAGAATAGCCCTGTACCTTATAGCAAGTGAAATCGGTGAAATGTATGTAGATTTATGTTATTTCATCAAGACAGATAATAGGATACAAGCTCTTTGATCCACGGGGGTCAATAAATCTTTACATCACCATTAGGATAAATGGATTGTGTCTTGACTGCTGTCAAATCAAGAGTTTGTGCTGTGTGTCATAGTGAAGTAACCAATTAAGGTCCATTTAAAGAAAGCTTAGAGAGTGGATTGTAAGGTTTATGAATTTCACTGAGCGCGTTAGAATACCAAAAATGCCCACAATCCAAATTCCTAGGAACCCGTTAGAGATAACGCTGAAATTGAGACTAAACGAATGAATATTTTACACAACCGCTTATTTCATATTGCTCTCGGGGCAATTTTATTAATAGTCTTAATTGTTTCTTATTGTGTAAATTTTTTAATGGACTTATGGTGGTTTGATACTCTTGGGTATGTTTATTATTACGGTTTGCGTGAAACCTATAGAGATATTATTGCAATAGGGATAACGGTCATTATTGTTTTCTTGGTTTATGCTAATTTTTTGTTTATCCCAAGGCTAATTTCTAACGATAGATTAGATATAGGCTCGGATGATCAGGTAACTAAAGCTGGTTGGGTAGATAAGCTATTTATTACCTATCCTATAAAAGTGTTACTACCATTATCTATTTTAATAACTATTCCTGTAATATTCCCTATATACGAAAATTGGGAACTTTTCCTTTTGTATATTTTTAGTTCTTCGTCTGGTGTTGTTGATCCTGCGTATGGAAAGGATATTAGTTATTATCTTTTTTCGTACCCTGTCTATACCCTGGTTCAAGACAAGCTACTGATTGTATTTTCCATGTTGTTTTGCATCATTTCTTTTATCTATTGGCGTATATATAAAGAATATAAAGGTAAGAATTCGTCTTTCCCTTTGCCGGCCAAGTTACATTTGACTGGTTTGATTGTAGCGATAGTAGCAATAGAGGCTTGGTCTATTGTCCTAGAAAGAATCGAGATGTTATATGAGGATAGGAACGAACCGGTTTATTTTGGCCCCGGACTTGTTGATATGACCTATCAATTGCCACTTATATGGTTGACCTTTGTAGTCTTTCTAGGTATCGCAGGAAGTGCGATTTATCTTATCTATAGGAAAAAAGGTAAGCGACTGTTTATTGGCCTTCTATTAAGTTATTTTTTATTGCTTGGATTTAGAGAATTTGATTTTATACCAAATTTAATGGATAGATTTTATATAAAACCGAACCCAGTTGTTGCCGAAAAAAAATACATTCAATTTAACATCGATGCTACCTTGAATGCTTTCGATCTAAGTGATGTTGATGTTATTGATTACCCTGCACGTTCATCGCTTACGCGTGATGTGAGTACCGGAATATACGAGGAATTATATAATATCCCACTATGGGATCACGATTTGTTAAAAAATGTATATCAGCAATTACAGGCAATTCGTCCCTTTTACAATTTTTCACCGGTTGCAATAGATCGTTATAACCTTGATAGTAAAGAATACCAGGTTAATATCGCTGCAAGAGAATTAACGATTGAGAAATTACCCGCTGAGGCACAAAACTGGGAAAATATCCATATGCGTTATACCCACGGCTATGGTGCAGTGGTGACCCCAGCAGCACAGAGTGCTAACCAGCCGATGCAATGGTTTTTGAATGAATTAACGCTGCAAAATAAATTTCCAGACATTAGCGTTGCCCATCCTGAAATATATTTTGGCCTCGGTGAATACCCCTATGCGATAGTACCTAATACGGTACCAGCCTCAGATACTGATGCCTGGGACTTAAGTGCGGATTATAAAGGGTCAGATGGTCTTAAAATTTCTTCATTGATATTGAAGCTGGTCTTTTCGGCTTATCTTAAGGATGAAAAAATATTTTTTTCAACCAGTATTAACGATAAAAGTAAAATTCTGATACGCCGTAATATCAAGGAAAGAGTGAACTTTATTGCGCCTTTTTTAACGTTAGATTCAGAACCCTATCCGGTTATTTTGGATGACAAAATATACTGGATTATGGATGCTTATACGACGTCTGACCGTTATCCCATAGTAAAAGCTATTGATAACCCACTCACTAAGCATGTTAGTGATAAGGTTAACTATATTCGAAATTCGGTAAAAATAATTGTTGATGCCTATAACGGTACAGTCAATTTTTATATTGTAGATCCAAAGGACCCCATTGTTTCTGCATACCAGAGCGCCTATCCAGGGTTATTTAAAAATCTATCAACAATTCCCCAAGAATTCATCAAACATTTAAGTTACCCACAGGATTTATTTACATTACAAATGGAAATATTTTCCCGTTATCATCAAACCGACCCGGATATATTCTATCAACAGAGTAACGCGCTAGAAATGGCTAAAATGGATGGGAAAAGGGTAGCTCCTTATTATCTTACACTAGATATATTGGATAAACCTGATACTCCTGAATCCGAACTGGCAAAATTTATACTGGTAAGTCCTTTATCACCTATTCGCTTAGACAATTTGTACTCTATTGCGATTGCGGGGTGTTTACGTATTGAGAATTGTAATACCCAGTATGCGGCAGATATCTTTTTTTATAAGTTTTCACAAAAATTACAAGTTGATGGTCCTGGACAAATTGAAGCATTGATTAACCAGAATCCAGAGATATCGCAATATTTTAGCTTGTGGGATCAGCGTGGATCAAAAGTTATCAAAGGCCGAATAATAATTATTCCTGTTGAACGTTCTATTTTGTATATACAACCCATTTATTTGGTTGCTTCCACAAACGTTGGTTTTCCCCAGCTGGCTAAAGTAATCGTCTCGATGAACCAGCTCACAGCGATGGGGGATACTATAGAGTTAGCATATAAAAAACTGGAACAACAACAGCTGTTAGAACCTTAATTGTTTTGTTGTAGTCTATGTTCCCTCGCTAGGACTGGGTTTTGGTCTGGATACATGTTGGAACCGCGAGTGGTGAGGGATTGTCGGCAGTGGTCAAAGTTGCTCAACGTTTAATGAGAGTTCATCTTTTAGGGTCTGCCAAGTACTGGTTTGGCTTACGACGGCGGTGTGGGGATTGGAGGTAAGATAGGTTTGAGCAACTTGCTGTAAGTCAGCAAAACTAACGTCAAGCACTTGTTGCCGGTATTGACGTCGAAAATTTTCAGTACGTCCATATAGTTGATTGTGAAATACCAAACTGGCTTCACCAGCTGGTGAGCTAGGTTTATCGAGACCGCTAACTAAACCTAAGATTGCCTGCTCAAGCTGAGCGGGATCTGACTTTTCTTGCATTAGCCACGCGACGGCTGCATCAAAATCAGCTAAAGTCTCTTTAAAGCGTGGATCACGGTAGGAGTAAAAATTAAACACGCCGTTACCGACATCGTGTGATGCACCACCGCCATAAGCACCGCCCTGTTCACGAATTACACGGTGTAAATAGCCATTGCGTAAATAGCTTGCCAGTACACTTAACGCTGCTGTGTCTGGGTGATTTGGTGGGACGGTAGTAAAGGCTTTAGCGCAAAAGTTAACTTGCGTTGCAGTCAGCCAGACATTTTGTACCGTCGAATTTGGAGGGTTGATATCAAAGGCTGTAAAACCATTGTTATTTATCCTCTCGGCTTGGGTCGAATAAGTCTGCCATTGTGTTTGTAACTGTTGTTGAAATAGTGGCAATTGCTCACCTTCACCTATTTGCAATAGTTGGCGCGGTGCCGCTAAGATGGCTTGATGAATCTGTTTAAACTGTTCGGCGAGTTTGGCAATGTTGTCTGACTCATTAAGCGAGTCATCTAGTCGTTTTAAATATCGAATACTTTCTAATCCACTCAACCGATGATCTAACTCGGCTGGCTTGCTGGTGCCCGCACCGGCCGCCGCCATGGCTAGGTTATGGCCTTGGCCTGTTACGCTTTCTTCACGTTGAGCACGCTCTTGGGCGATTAATTCTCGGAGCCTAACTAGCTCATCAAAACGGGCGTTCTCAAGTGTTGTTTGCATGAGTTCAGCCAATGCTTCGTGGTTGCGGTTGAGTGCTTTACTACTTAGGCAAAAATGCCCTTTAATGTGATTGACATCGTTTATCCCTCCGCGAATACGATAAGATGCGTTCACACCACCGCTGATCTTTGATTGCCAAGTCTGCATTTGCAAGTAGTCTTTTTCACCAGCACCAAGCTCTGCTAAACAACCAGCGTAAAGAGGCAACAAATCTAATAACTCACTGTCGAGCTTGGGTAGGTCGATCACTAATTGTTGGTAAATCAAGCCGTTTGTGCCCTGCCTAAATTGAATCAGAGGCCAATTTGCCTGACTGATAGCAACAGGGTCAGTGTAGGGTTGTGGATATTCAATATTTTTCGGTACATCTGTTAACGTGACTTTTGGTAACACGCTTTCATCATCGACTTGATTTTGTCGTTGTTGTAAATCTTGTGCTTGTTGGATAATTTGCTGTTGTTGCGTTGGAGATAATGAGGCCTTAATCGTAGTTAGTTTGTCTATTTCTGCTTGATGCTTGAAACGGTTTAATTCTGTGTCCGGTCTTAATGTGAGCCTGACGCGATGGCGGTTGTTTAAGAGTAAGTCGCGGGTGAGTGTTGGAATAAACTGGGGATCCTTAATCACTTCGCGCAGTTTCGCTAGTGGTGGATCGACATCGAGCATGGTCAGTGGATCTGCGTCGTGGATGCAGGCAGGCAGCGCTTGCAACAGTAATTGAAGACCATAAGGGTAACTATCGCCGCCTACTTCTCGTTGACTTATTTCTAACTGATGAAGTACCGCTTGTACCATTTCTTGCGGTACTCCATTGTTGGCGATTTGTTCTAACGTATCTATAACTAATGTTTCAAATTTTGATGCGTTTTCAGCATCGCTACCTTCAACACCACATATAAAACTCATTTCATAGTTGGTATCTTCTAATCCACACAGGGGCGAGGGAGCGCTGGCATGAGGGAATGTTTCCAATGCTTTGCGTAGCGGTGATGCACTGTTACCTAGTAGAACATTGCTAAGTAACTGCGCCTGGAGACGCTGATCGAGATCAGTAATCGGGCCCAGTAACCAACCCAAGATATGATGGGTTTGTTTTTCCACAGGCCTATCTGTATCGATTGCATAGGCTTCTTCAACGCGAATTGGTGCATGATACCGTTTCTCTTTCGGGACTCGAATGCGTTCAGATAGAGCCCCAAATCTTTGTAGTACCATAGTATCAAATTGCGCGTGGTGCTCAACGACGGGAATATTACCGTAGGTGAGAAAAACTGCGTTGCCAGGATGATAGTGTTTGTCATAGAACGCTTTTAAATTGGTATAACTTAGGTTGGGAATTTCTTCTGGGTCTCCACCACTATTGAAATGATAGGTGTTCGTCGGAAATAAATAGTGGTTCAGGCTGTCATAAAGGGTACTCATCGGTGAGCTCATTGCCCCTTTCATTTCATTGAATACGACGCCTTTGAATACCAGGTCACTGGTGGGGTCATCCGCGGTTTCGTATTCCAAGCGATGCCCTTCTTGAGCGAAGTCAAGCTCGTGCAAACGCGAAAAAAATACCGCATCAAGATAGACATCCATTAGGTTGGCAAAGTCTTTGCGGTTTTGACTCGCAAAGGGATACGCTGTCCAGTCACTACTGGTAAAGGCATTCATAAAAGTATTTAAGGAACGGCGGGTCATCATAAAAAATGGGTCGCGAACAGGGAATCTCTCACTACCACATAGCGATGAATGCTCTAGTATATGGGCCACGCCGGTAGAATCAGTCGGGACAGTGCGCAGTGCAACCATAAAGACATTTTCTGGATTATTGCTGGCAAGATGAACATGTAGCGCTTTGGTTGGTTGGTGTTGGTACACAGAAGCATCGACATTTAAAGATGTGATGGTGCGATTATGAAGTAGGGTGAATGCTGTGGAGTTCTTCATTGCCATAGTGTACTTATTGTCATTGGATAAATAATTGCCAAAAAAACACAATGTAGGTTCGAGGTGCTAATGCCTAGTAACATATATCTCTGTGGGGACGTCGCGGTGAAGCTATCTGAAAATGAAAATGGACAGTAATAGCTTGCTATATTGGCCCACATCGGTAAGCATTTTAACAGGGTAATGTATGGTCGTTGCCAAATGACCCATTATTTGTATGAATGGGCGCAAACGATTGACGGTCTTTTATCGCGAGAAAAATGCCAGATGTTTGAAATATGTACTTAATACTTCAACCGTCGGCAGTACCAAAATGGATTAGGAGACCATATTACATAGTAGCTTTAATCTGTCGCTAAAACATCAACCTTAGCGACCATAGTAGCCTTGTTTTTTTTGTGTTAAAACCACCCGATTGTAAACCGGATGGTTTCAACATTTTCCCTCCCCGCTTTACTAAATTTCTTGAACCGATATTGCAAATGCTTTTACATATTTGGCATTTACCTTGTCACCAATTTTTAGTTTTTTAAAACGTTCAATATCTTTCGGAACAGTCAAAGTAACCGAGTTACCCATAGGACCTGTCACGGTCACTTCACGTTTCTGTTGATCGATGGCGGTAATTGATGCCAGGACGGTAACCACATCGACGTTAACAACTTTTGGTTTCGTACCAGGTTTGGCAACCGCCACCATTTTACCTGCCTTGTCTTCGAATTCTTCACCTGGCTTGGCTAGTTGCATTATAAGACCACTATAAATTTCCACCACCACTTCATCACCGGGATCAATCTGATTAAAATTTTTGACGTCTTCGGTCAGTTCGATTTCTCTAACATTACCTTTTGGGCCTTTTACGACGATGCTCCTATCTGCTTTATCAACCGACAGGACAGTTGCCTGTATTTTTGCTGCTTTCTGGATTAGAACACCCTTTCCTTCTACAAATGTAGTATTAGTGGCAATTTCGACGCCTTCTTCCTGAACCGTGTTAGTTGTTGACGTCCGAACCGCGCCATTGTTTTTTGCGCAGCCAGCAGTCATAGCTACTAGAAACAATACAAAAATAAACTTTTTCATTGATAATTTTATCCTCAACAGTAAGTGTCTATAGGTCAAAAAAACCTTATTTTTTTGATTGAATCGAGCAAATGCCCGATGTACGGGATGATACCCAAGAATGTATCAAATAGCTAAAGCTGGTGGGCAAAAAAAGGGAACAGGGGTATTTGGGGAGCAGTTGGGGTTAAGTCTAACATCCTAATATTTAATTTAGGAAAATTCACGAGCAAGACGATTTGTAATCGATTGCCGTGTTTTAGTAGATATTCGAAGGCTATATTAGTAGTGACTACACGGTACTCGATTCTGCGTTCGAGGCGTGTACGGTGTGGCGATTTAACTAAAATCTTCGGTTATATAACTCAACGCACAAGTGATAGTCCTTCTCCCCTGGGATCTGTGGCAGCCTCGACGCGATTAGAATTTGTATCCCATAAAATAGCATTCATATTTCCGTAAAGGCGATTTTTGGGTTCGAATACATGGCCCAGCCGATTTAATCCGAACAGCTCATCATCCGTTAATGCACCGCGTTCGTATTGAATTGCGTCGGGTCGAAATTGGTGGTGAAATCTTGGCACCCAAACCCATGAACGAGGACCGTTTCCTTGCTCAAAATCCAGGATTGCAAGTAGTACCATAGATATGATTCTGCTCCCGCCAGGTGTACCAATAATCGCGATGCGATTACCTTTTTCTAAGAATGTTGGTGTCATACTCGATAACATTCGCTTGCCTGGTCTAATTGCATTCGCATCGTTACCGACCAAACCGTAAATATTGGGTGTGTTGGGACGACTGACAAAATCATTCATTTCATCATTTAACAAAACACCGGTTCCCTTGGCCATAAATCCAGAACCGAATGGGTAATTAATACTCAAAGTGGCGGAAACGCGATTACCTTCCCGATCCAGTATTGAAAAATGAGTAGTATTTTCGCCTTCGGATTTATTTTTGACACTGTTCGAAAAAACATCACTGGATGTCGCTCGATCCAACCGGATTGTGCTTCTTAATCCATCAGCATATCTTGGATCCAGCAATCGTTTTATGGGGATGGAGACAAAATCGGGATCGCCCATATATAATCCTCGGTCGCGATAAGCGCGCCGAAGCGCCTCGACGATGAGATGTTTGCGGATAATTTCACCGATGTCATGCAATGAATAATCGGCAAGAATATTTAATGCTTCAACCAATACTATTCCACCCGAAGATGGGGGTGGTGCACTGATTATCCGTATGCCACGATAGTGTCCGATAATTGGTTCACGCTCAACTATCTTATATTTTGCAAGGTCACGTAGCGTCCAGTTTCCTCCACCTGACTGCACGGCAGAGACTAGTTTTTTAGCCACCGACCCTTGATAAAATCCCGCGTTCCCTTTTCTGGCAATTTGTTCCAAAGTATTTGCCAAGTCAGATTGAACCAGTAGAAACCCTGGTTTAGGTACCTTTTTCTTGGGTAAAAATACACGCGATGCAGAAGGGTATTGAGCTATAATTTTCTCTCTGAATTTGAGTAAACGTACCATTCGCGGTCCAATTTCAAAACCCTCTTTTGCATAACGGATGGCCGGTGACAAACTCATTTGCAAGGGAATCCGACCATAATGCTGGGCTAAATAGACAAGTCCGGCGGGCATTCCGGGTATTCCAGCAGACAATGGACCGTTGATAGATAAATTCTGGTTAAAATCACCATTTTCGTCGATGTACATAGTGCGATACGCTGCTAATGGAGCTTTTTCACGTCCATCTAGCATGACTTGTTTGCCATCAGCCTCCCTATGAAGCAACCAGAAGCCACCGCCTCCCAGTCCAGAACCCGATGGTTCTACTACCGCTAATGCAGCGCTAACAGCGACCGCTGCATCGAACGCATTACCACCTTGATCAAGAATTTCAAATCCAGCGCGTGTAGCTAATGGGTGAGCACTTGCTATAGCTGCTTGAGGTGGGTTGGCAAAAACCCATCCAGAAAAAAGTATCAATCCTAAGTGAGTGAGGTGGAGTATTCGGACCATAACGAAAAAATAGGGTTGTTGTGACAGAAATCAGTCAAAGGGGATTGTCAACCACAATCAAGCAGAAAGTTTTAAATATTTCTTATAAAGGATCTCGTTATCTTCGACCCGATTTGGGTCTGTCTCGATACATTCGACCGGACACACAACAATACATTGCGGAGTATCAAAATGCCCGACACATTCTGTACAAAGCGCCGGATTTATTTCATAAATCTCTTCGCCCTGAAATATTGCCTGATTAGGGCATTCTGGCTCGCAAACATCACAATTGATACACTCATCGGTTATCAATAATGACATGGTTTCATTTTTGACGGATCGATTTAAACTTACGATCCAGCGACCGTTGTATAGTTTCAGGTACGAAAGAAGAAACATCTCCCCCAAGTTTTGCAATTTCGCGAACCAAACTCGACGAAATAAAGGCATGTTGTTCCGCAGGCGTTAAAAACATGGTATCCAGGTCCGGTGCCATTCGACGGTTCATGCCCGCAAGTTGAAATTCATATTCGAAATCCGATACAGCCCGTAGTCCCCTTAATATTACCCCTGCTCCGTTTTGTTTGGCAAAATCGATAAGAAGATTGTTAAAGCCCATTACTCTAACATTGTGGAGATCCGACAATACCTCAGAAGCAAGTTCAACTCGTTCCTCAATTGAAAACAATGATGACTTAGTCAAATTGTCGGCTACCGCAACAATAATCGTTTCAAATATTTCAGTGGCACGCACCACTAAATCCAGGTGTCCGTTAGTTATTGGATCGAATGTTCCCGGGTAGATTGCGATTTGTTTACTCATAAATGCTATTAGTTTTATTCTTCCGTTCAAACAAATAACAACGTACTGTCCCTACGGTTTTTTGTTTCAACTGCTGCCAATTATCGGGTGTTTTTAAAAGTGCTGCGGCCTTTTCCATTTCCACGTAAATTTTAGATTGAGCGGACAACCAACCGAAGTTTTCCAGCGCTTTGCAACAGCACTCCACTAATCCTTGCCCAAAGGGTGGATCGAGAAATACCAAATCAAAAGTTTCAGAAGGTCCTTTTAGGAATTCCTCAACATCCTGCTGTTCTAGCTTAATCTTTCCAATAGCATTAAATTCCTTTACGTTCTTACGGATAGCTGCTGAAGCAGCTGTATCATTTTCAACCAGCAAAGTAAAATTTGCTTCGCGGGAGGTGGCTTCAAAACCCAAAGCGCCACTTCCCGCAAATAGATCTAAACAACGTGCGCTTACAATATCGTACTGCAACCAATTAAAGACCATTTCCCGCACCCGATCAGGTGTCGGACGCAATCCAGCTATACTCGGAAAAAAAAGTTTTCTACCTCGCCAATGGCCAGCAATAATTCGCACCTGATTTTTCATTGGAAGGGATGCGGTGTCCCAAAGTCAGTCTTCACCCCCAACCATAACCGTTTGAAATTGTTCGGGTCGTACCCTTCGTGAAAAAGAATCTACGATGTTTTCTCTGGTGACTGCAAGGACTCGTGCCGAAAAGGTATCCAAATAATTCAATGGCAATCGATAGAATCCTATCATGCCAAGGTATTCAGCCAATTTCCGGTTACTGTCATAACGCAATACGAAGCCACCCGAAATATTTCTCTTGGCAGCATCCAATTCGTCATCCGTCGGTCCATTGTTAATAAAGTCCTCTACTGTTTTATGAAGTACCTTAAGGGCCTCTTCGGCTTGATCATTTTTCGTCTGTAAGCCCATGATAAAAGGACCTTTACGGGTCATGGGACTAAAATAACTATATGCGCTATAGGAAAGCCCCCTTTTTTCCCTGACCTCCTCGCTTATTCTAGAAACCAGTCCACTTCCACCCAAAATGTGATTACCCACATAAAGGGGCAAATAATCCGGATCTAACCGTGTTAATACCGGTAAACCCGAAAAAACATGAGTTTGTTTCGAAGGGAATTTCAAATGTTCAATCTTTGCCGCGCCTTCTACCTGGGTTTTAGGGATTTTCGATAAGGGACTTCCTTCGGGTAAATCACTTAGCAATAATTGAGCGATAGATTCGGCACGTTTGCGTGAGATATCACCAACCATAACGATCGTTGCATTACTGGCAAGATAGTAACGGCGATAGAACGCAATGAGGTCATCCGATGTTAAACCCTCGACGGTTTCAATAAGCCCGTTTGTGGGGTGCGCGTACGGATGCTTACCATATATCGCTTTATAATACGCAATATTAGCGATGGCTCCCGGTGATTCTTCTCGGTGGCGCAATCCTACTAAAAGCCGTTTTTTCTCCCGTTCGAAATCCTTTTTATTAAAACTTGGA
>Ga0114933_10003885_pt1 | contig 14273 bp, 14 predicted proteins | sample 4SBtaG_FD_89691 | JGI IMG/M metagenome (GOLD analysis project Ga0114933, IMG submission 89691) | Deep subsurface microbial communities from Kolumbo volcano to uncover new lineages of life (NeLLi) - 4SBTROV12_W25 metaG | ecosystem: Environmental > Aquatic > Marine > Volcanic | place: Kolumbo...
GGCCTTTTCAATCATGGATCAGCTCATTGCTGAAATTGTCAAAGGCATCGTCGAAACAATCACCCTTCCAAGTCTAATCAACCTCGATTTCGCCGATGTGCGGGCGATCATGAAGGGAGGTGGAGTCACCATGATGTTGTACGGAGAGAGCGACCAAGGGCCAGAAGAAGTAGTCCACGAATCTCTCAACCATCCACTTCTCGATATCGAAATAGACGGGGCGACGGGTGCACTAATCCACGTAACTGGTGGCCCTTACATGACTCTTGAACAAGCAAATCAGGTCTGTGACCTGATGACTGCGCGCCTATCACCCGATGCTAACGTCATCTTCGGCGCGCGTCAAGACCCAGCATTTGGAGATACAATCAAGGTAATGTCGATCATTACTGGCGTCGCCTCTGAAAGACTCGATAGAGAGATGATGAGTGCTGATATGCTCGGCGACGCTCTCAACATCGCACGTCACGGAAAACACCGTGAAGGCGGCAATCTACAACGCTTCGACTGAGCAGGTGAATATGCTCAATTTCTCGCGCTAACGTGCTGTCGAATCGTGCAAAGCCTCAAACCGGATTCACATTGAGAGCGATTCATGCAGGGTAGTCGCAGGATTCAGGCTCTTGGCCTCGTGCTCATTCTAGCATGCGGAACTATCGCTGCACCAGCCAGCGCCCAAGCGGATGATCCGAAGCAGCCCTCGGTGGAAAACCCACACATGCATTTCTGGGGAACCAGTCAATTGGATCAGTGCTGGACTCACTTCGATGTCAATGACTCGGCGGGGTCGGCATCAGAGGGCTATGGCATGAAGGAATTCTCTCAAGGAACACAGGTTGAGGTTGACATTTCTTGTCGTATCCAATCTGGTGAGACCTTCAAGGAAGATATGTACATCAATGAAAATGGAACAATCACTGTAGAAATGTCATTCAGAATATATTCTGCTGATTGCACTGATACATCTGAATGCAAGGATTTGACCATCACATTGTCTAGAGGAACCATGGATATTTCTCAATTTGTCAAATCTGTTGAGACTGTAAATAATTACGAGGACTTTACCATACAATGGAATATTCCAGTCAATGAAACAATGTATCGTTGGAACAAGAGTGGAGAAGAACCAGTAGTGCGAATTGAGTACTCTGCACCGGGTATTAGTGGCATTGAATGTTTGATTTTCGATTGCACTGGAGAATTCACTATGTTCTACTCAAATAACGAGGATAATTACTCAGTAGAAGCAAACTTCCCTGTAATCAATGCCTCAGATGTAGGACCGGGAAATGGCGGCGATGATGGTGGAATAGGTGGAGCAGTCGATGATGCTCTACCCGGATTCGGACTCGCAGCCGGACTGGGCGCACTTGCGATGGCAGCAATCGGTGCTAGTCGCTTTGAGCGAAAAGAGTGAATTCGCCAATTCGGACGAGTTCCTCGAGCGGTTCAAAGATCTTCGACTGAGACTGTCGACTCTTCACCAGTATCGAGATTTTTGATGCGCACATTTCCAGCGGCCCATTCATCGGGCATTACCATCACGAGTCGGGCCGCACCACATCGTTCAGCGTGCTTGAAGACCCACTTCATTTTCTTGTCTTCAAGAACCAAATCTACGCTCCGACCACTAGAGCGCAATCGCCCGGCAACCTGCATCGCAGGCCCACGTAATTCAGACCCCATTCCGAAGACCACATCTTCGACACCCAAAGACAGATCAGGAACCAATCCTTTCTCGGCGAGGAGTTCCATCACTACCATGTCCCCGAAGCCGAAGCCAGTGGCGGGCAAGTCCTTTCCACCGAGAGTTCCAATCAACTTGTCATAGCGACCTCCACCGACAATCGCACGAAGCTTGCCGGCCCGGTCGTGAGCCTCGAATACAGGGCCGGTGTAGTAAGCAAGCCCACGAACCACCGAAGCATCGAAGGCAACCCAATCAGAAATGCCGTAGGAATCACACAGAGCGAACAGCGCGCCTAATTCGACTACTGCCGCACTATCACCACCAAGAGCTGAAGCGAGAGCCTCCAAATCGGTTAGACCGAGGACGGAACGAATCTTTGAAGTTGCATCGGAAGAAAGTCCTAATTCAGCCAACTGCGCCTCGATAGCATCAGCAGGAAGCTTATCCATTTTATCGACAATAACACAAGTCTTAGCGAAGGTATCACCCTCGATTCCGAGTGAGCCTAGAACCTCTTCAAGCACCTTGCGACTGCTGATTCGAATAACCAAATCCTCTGAGCTGAGCCCGACCGAGCCGAAGAAATGTGCCAGTACGGAGAGAAGTTCTGCATCGGCCTCGACACCATCCATCCCCCAGACATCTACATTCCACTGGTAGTGCTCACGTCCACGTCCTCTCTGAGTCCTCTCGTAACGCCAGCACTGGGGGATCGAATACCACTTGATAGGGAGCGCCAAAGCGCCCGCCCTCGCCATTACCATTCTTGCCAGCGAGGGCGTCATCTCGGGCCGGAGTGCTACTCGTCGCCCGCCTTTATCCTCAAAATTGTACAACTGGCCGACAATCTCCTCTCCTGCCTTGCGCGTGTACAAATCCTCACTCTCGAGCACAGGAGCATCATACTCCTCAAACCCGTGCGCACGTGCAGCCGAGTGAAATCTCTCGAAGAGCCAGTTGCGCACGCGCATATCATCTGGATAGAAGTCGCGCGTGCCACGAACTCCCTGAGCCATAGCGTCGAGGGGCAGCCGATTGTTCTTCAAGACCTACGGCTATCGCGATAGGCTTCGAGCCGTTCTGAGCGAGTAACACGTCCATCGGACAGCGGGAAAGCGAAGATACGCAGTGCGAGGAAAGCGAAGAAGCCGAAAGCGGCTGTGTTGGCTGCCCATGTGTAGATGTGATTGTAGCCGAGGGTATCGCTGAAGTAGGCTATAGAGGCAGTTGAGATGGCCCACAGAACGGTATAGATTACCAGCATTATAGAGAGGCTTTTGGTGTAACCAGTTGGTGATTCAAAGGTTAGCCAACGATGTAGGAAGTGCGCCTGCCAAGAGCTTACGAAGTAGGCGATAGCCCAAGCGGTGGCCGCTGGGAAGCTTTCTGAGAGAGTCATCCCGTGAAGCCAGTAGTAGAGGGCCGCGAAGATTGCCACATTGATGCAGCCAACAGCACAATACATCGCGTACTCAAGAAGCAACTTTGACCAAGGATAATCATCGCTGACCAGCAATTGATTCCCTCAGACGATTTCTGCATCGAGGGTCGCACCAGTGTGCGACCTCGTCTCCCCATAATCATCCACGAAAGTGGCTGGCAATTTATCTCCAGCTTGGACGATGTATGGGTCCTCGCCACCGGGAAGAGTTTCGATTGATACTTCCGCGCCCTCAGGGACATTTCTGTAGAGCGGGCGCGGCTCAAGTCTGTAATTTCCAGATAGAATTGCTAGAAGCCAGAAATCATCGGTCGTCGGAACCATGCGATTGACGAGGATGTAGCGGTTGAGACCGATGAACAGTCCTGCCGTTACACCCCAGAAAAGTAGAATGATCGAGATTCCGTTAGCGTTAGTCGGATCCCAGGGGTTTTCGACATTGATGAGCATGTCGCCAAAGTAGGAGAGGATGAGGACGCTGAACATTAGTGGGAATCCGAGATACATGATGTAATCCCACCACTTTCCAATCCACCAATCATTGTCTCCGGTATTGATGAAATCGTCGCGGAATGAGGACACTCCATGATCGAGGTAATCGCGGAAATCAAAGCCTTCGATATCATTCTCTTCTTGCCAAACTCGGTAGCGGTTCCATCCGTACTTCCAAATCGAGTAAGCGATGAACAGTCCGCTGAACATTAGGCCATAGCCCCAGATGTGATCCTGCACCTCGAGGAATTGAGGGAATACCACACCGGTCGAATCGTCAACCAATATCCACAACCCTGCACTTGGTAGACCGAAGAGGAAAATTGCGATGGAAGTGAAGCCGACCGCCTTTGGGCGGTCGATTCCGTGATCGACGAAGTTGCGAACACATAGTTCGACGGTGGAAATCATCGATGTGAGGGCAGCAAAGGAAAGTGCGAGGAAGAACATCGTCACCATCGTCAACTGAACTATTGGACCGCCTGGTGCCTGTGCGAACACTTCGGGAAGCACGAGGAAGGTGATTGCACTGGAGCCTCCGCTTACCGCTGCAAGGGGGTCGTCGACCACAGCGAAAACTGCCATCATAACGGTGAGGCCAGCGATGATGGAGATGCTATTGTTGGCAAGGCACATCGTCGCCGCGTTCAGAGTAGTATCCTCGTCCTTACGCATATAGACAGAGTAAGTAATCGCCATACCCATTCCGGCCGAACAGGACCATGCTGATTGCGAGAGGCCGTTAATCCAAGTCTCCGGCTGCATGAGATATTCTGGTTGGATGCTGAACATGTAGACGAAGCCGTCGAGGCTACCGTCATCCAAGTCCATCACGAAGGCGAGGAAGAGGGCAGCGAAGAGGAGAACGAAGAGCGAAATCATCAGGCCGACGTTGACCTTCTCGATGGCCTTCGCACCCTTCCAGATGGCGAGCATTGTGATGGCAACAGCGATCGCTTGGAAGAAGACGACTTCGAGGGGATTGTTGAGGAAGGAATTCCAGACTTCGACGGTATCGACCTCTGAGCCGAGACCACCACGGATAGCGGTCTGGAAGTAATTGATACACCAGCCTGTCACGACCGCGTAATAGAATCCAATAGCGGTCGAAATCCAGGCTGTCCAAAGCCCCATCCAAGCGAAGCGATTGCCTGCGAAGATACGGAATGTTCCAACAGTTCCAGTGCGACTTCGCTTTCCGAGTGCGAACTCGGCGATAATCAGCGGCACCGACCAAAGAAAGAGGAAGATGACCCACGGAACTAGGAAGGAACCGCCACCGTTGGCACCGACCATCCTTGGAAAGCGCCAGATGTTACCGGTGCCGATAGCGGCACCGATGGTAGCGAAAATCAGCCCAAGGCGTCCACTAAATTCGTCGGATCCACCCTCGGACATCAGGAGTCCTCCTCGTCGACGAGGTGGCTATGATCCTCAGGTAATCCGAGCACTCCGCCTTCATCATCGAACATAGCGCGTAGTGTGAAACCCAGTCCACCCCAGACCATCGTCGCGATGAAGGCGAACATTAGTAGAGCAAAGACTCCCGAGCCGAATGGTGCACGATAAGGAATCGACAATTCGTAATAATTCGCGGTATCCGAATCAGGATATGTGAAGGGGAAAGCCCCGTTTATAGTACCTAATTTTGCTTTGTACTGAATTTTACCGACAGATGTGTCAGGTAGTGGAATGTAGCTCTCAAGCCTAGTCCCATTGGAACCATCGAGCAGTATACACTGCTCTCCTGGCTCCATGAATGCCGACATACTCCATGGCACATCGATCCACTCAGTTGGACCGTAGTCATTCTGTTGTCTATTCGGCTCGACGAATCTCCACATTAGATGTGTACGATTGATATCTGGAGTGAAGGGGAAGGCCTTGTCTAGACACATTGAGATTGGTATGTCGCCATTGGATGGAACTGTGACATTGCTTGGTTCCTCAAGCCATTGTGTCGAGGTGGTATTCTCTATCCCTACTATGGCTCGATATCTTGGATCGTCTGCAATCTCAATCATATAGAACGGAACGCCGAGGTTTCTGACGGCGATGTGAGCAATATCCTCGGGGTATTCGTGGAAGGCATTGCCGATTTCGATTGTATAGCAGTAGGAGTTGTGTACGCCGTAGTGCCAATCGCAGAAATCGCCTGTCGTTGGGTAGAGATCGGATGACTGCATTGGTGCGTATTCGGTCATGTCTCCCATCATGTATCCATGGTATTCGAGATATTCTTGGTCAGGATTGTCACAATTCGTGCAGTGCCCCCATGGCCACAAGACAAGTTCTGAGAAGGAATGCCATGTAAGTGTGGACTTGAAGTCGGAAGCTCCGTCTCCGTCGTCGTCGTTCATCTCAGTCAAATCTTGGATGAACTTGGTCTCAGGCTCACTATTGCCACCCATCCAATCTTCGTCAGTCTGACCATCAGCATCGTCGTCCTTGCCGTCGACGTGATCCTCATTGACTAGACCATCTCCATCGTTATCTTCGTAATTGACCGGACCATTGTAGACGTCGTTGTTTGCTCCGGCTTCTCCAGCATAACACATTCCAGGGAATAGAGGTCCGGTCGCTCCGAGTGGTGCTCCCCACTCAAACTGATAATTGCGATTCAAATCGACTCCATCGCAGGATGGATCGACTTGCTCATCAACATCTGGAATTGGGGTCACACCAGTAACCGTATTGTCACGTAGGTTCTTTCTCCAACCAGAAGTTCTACAATTCTCCCAAGCAGTCTCGCCACAGTATTCTTCTCTGTCGTAGCGGTTACCATCGACATTGAGCATTGGTATTAGGTAAATTTCGCGAGTGTTGACCATGTCGGTGATGAATTGTTCAGAGAAGTCTTCGTCGACGCCAAGGTCTCCCGGACCACAATTGATGCCGTCTCCGTTGTAATCTTGGGCTGATAAATTCAAACTTAGACAATCGCCATCGTTGTCAATTCCATCCCAGCCGTCTTCGTCTAGCAAGCCGTCGCCATCATTGTCGATGGCCGCCTTGCCATAGTAGAACGCCACAGTTTCGAGGAAGAACATCGGTACCTCGTAGGACATCCACTCGCGTGCGTGGTGGTTTCCGACCAACATGACATCTGGGCGATCAGCGTAATTCCCATCGTCATCATTGTATTCATTGTACTCGCCACCCTGAACATTACCGGTAATCTTCATCCATGGACTTGGGTGGTTGTAGTACCAGCCTTCGTATTCAGTAGATGTCATTTCATCACCACGAGCGTTTACTCCGCCGAGAAGACCTTCGTGGAACTGGAGGAATTCTGGGTAGTAGGCAGCCAAAGTCTGCATCCTCTCTTTCATTGAGAAGTAGTCGTGATACTCACGGAACTGAAGTTGTTCGAAATCACCGTGTGGACCCCAGGGGAATATCTGATTCACATACTCTGATGACCAGATTTCTTCGGGTGTAAGCCCCGTTTCAGGCTCTTGAGCTGATACAGGGGCCACCATAGCAATTGGAGCAGCCACGGATAGTAAAAGCGGCAAAAGGAGGGCAATTGCAGGAATTCTGCGTGCCCGATAGACTTCGTCGAAATCAGAAATGGACACGCTACTCGCCATGGGAACAGTTTAGCCACTCAAGAGCCGGTCTTCAATCTCTCGCCACATCGGTCCATAGGACCGGCGCGGGGTTTATCGCGGGGTCGTCGTCGGCCGGAACATGCAGGATGAGTCTGATACAGGCGCTTCGGAGTCGGGCTTCCCGATTGAAATGTTGAATGATTTAATGAGCGGAAATGAGGTACTGCTTGGCCTTTCAAGCGGGACTATGATGGTTATAATCGCGGCTATTGGTTTGTCGATTGGTGGTGGAATCGCCGCTCGCCGGTTCATTTTCCCTAAAATTCTGGACCTTCTCTCAAAGTCTGAGCGTATCGATGGCGGTTCTTTGCTCGCGCCGAAGTCACTCGGTTGGATGATTGGCTTCCTGATATTCTCTGAAATTTTGTCCTGGCTCGATGGTAATACAACACCGATCTGGGATGATTCAATGGCCCAGAATGTAATCGATTGGTCATTCACACTCTTCATTCTCGGTATGCTTCTAGCAGCATACCGACTAGTCGATTTCCTAGACGCTTTCATCGTCGTCGAAGGTGATGCGAATATGGCTAGTCGACGCTCGCTCGCGAGCGTTGCTGAATCTGTCGGCCACCTTGTCGTGTTCCTGTTGGCCGCCTTCGTTATGGCTGGACTCATCGGACTAGACCTCAACGGCCTGATTGCTGGTCTTGGAATCACAGGTCTTGCTTTGGCTCTGGCCGCGCGCGACAGTGTAGCCAACATATTCGGCGCAATCTCGATTATCATCGATCAGCCATTCAATGTCGGTGACTGGATTCTCGTCGATGGTATCGAAGGAGAAGTCGTAGAAATCGGACTTAGGACGACACTCATTCGCTCGAGCGCGGACACCCTGATTACCGTCCCTAACTCGAACCTCGTCAACTCGCCCGTTGAGAACTTCAGCCAGCGTCGGTTCCGCAGAATTCAGCCCACCTTTGAGTTCGAAGCCGACTCGGACCCAGAATCTCTCAAGAAATTCTGCGAGAATTTACTCACCAAGGTCAGAGAGGACCCACGCGCAGTCAAAGAGGATGACTCTTGGGTGCGTGTGAATGCGTTCGGTCCATCGCTTGTGACCGTTTCATGCAATTTCTACTCAGTACAATCGGCTGCATCGCAGCGCGAGATGACTGAGGACATTCTGCTTCTGGCCACAACAATCGCTGCCGACTGCGGCCTAACATTCCATGAACCGCGTCTGCGCCGTCAGAACTGAGAGGCGCGTCCAATGACGAAACTCATCCTAATCAGGCACGGCCAATCCGTATGGAATGCGGCTAATCGATTCACCGGCTGGACTGATGTTGAACTCTCTCCTAAAGGTGAGGATGAAGCAGCCGCTGCTGGCGAGGAATTAGCCGAAGTGCGCTTTGATGTGGTACACACCAGTGCACTGATGCGAGCTCAGCGAACCGCTGAGATCGTGATGAAACACAATCGTGCGTCGGGCGATTCAAACTCAGTACCGACGCACCGCGACGAGCGCCTCAACGAGCGTCATTACGGAGATCTGCAAGGTCTCAGTAAGGCCGAAACCGCAGAAATCCATGGTGCTGAACAAGTCCACATTTGGAGGCGCTCATTCGACATACCACCACCCGGTGGTGAATCACTCGAAATGACCGCCGAGCGAACAATACCATATTTCCTCGAAGAAATCATTCCCGACCTTGAGGCAGGCAAGAACGTCCTCGTAGCAGCCCATGGAAATTCACTAAGATCAATCGTGATGCGTATCGAGGAAATTTCGCCTGAAGATATCACCAGCCTCGAAATTCCAACAGGAGTACCGATGCACTACGAATTCACCAACGGCGAAATCTCCCGTATCGACTGATTAGCCAATCGCAAGGGTACCGACGCGTGGAATGCATGCACTATTGGAATGAATGGAGAGGGATATTATGACAAAAACAACGAAGAGAAAAATCACCTCATTCTCATTGATAATATCTGGAATAATTGTACTCATTACTGGGATTATGATGGTACAAAATGGATTTGCAACCTTTGATGATGACGTGCCTAGAGTTTGGCTCTATATTGGAGGTATTTTTACAATAATTGGAGGCGTTTTCTTGACAGTTGGTGGAATGATATTTCTTAACTTCGATGGTTTGAAAAAGAAGGCTCTTCGTACAGCTGGTAAGATTGCTGATGCTGTTGAAGATGAGAGGAAACAAGAGAAAAAGTGATGCCTTCGTTAGAAGATAATACAACTCAAGTAGAGGCTGATACAGACAACCGACATATCATTCCCATGACGTCGCAAGGGTTCAATCAAATCTCTCAGGAGATTTGGAAGAGTTCAATGGGTGTTCAGTCCCTCAGTACACTGTCTACCCATTGATTCGCCCGATGACTCGGCAGTCTCAGTGAATCGGATTCTCAGGAGGCGGAGCAGAGGTTTGGTAGCGATGCCGGAGGAATAAGCCAGCAGTAAGAAGAAGCAGCGGTATCGAAGGGAATAACAGTTCGCCGTCGAGAGCAAGATTTACCCAGTTAACGGTTCCTATTCCGCCAAGAATTGCAAGCATCAACCAGCCCGCAGAGAGAATTCGTGCGTTGAAAAGTGACTGCTGAAGAATCGGTACTTTCTCGATTATAGTTACGGCTGGTTCGGGTCGTCCTGACTGATGCGAAACCGCTTCGACTACGTCCAATAAGGCCTGCTCATACTCCCAAATCACCACCCCTCCCGTGTGCGCACTGAAGGAGCGCTTGTTGCACCATTTTGTCGGCGCGCTGGATGACCAACCTTTGATCAATGAGGCTCTCAGGTGCGAGAGTTTGAGATCAGTTCCTGACGAGTTATGAACTCTCGACAAATCGTGTAATAGGCTAGCAAAGTCACGGATTGCAGGTAAATCGAGACTGCTAGCAATGAGACCATGAGCGAGGCGAGAAGGGCCAATTCTGATTCCGATTTCGCCACTTGAACCCTCTGCGAACATTGCAAATCGCACATCTCCTAAACTCAGGGTTGCAGGTGCTCCTCGAGTGAAGGGGGCGCGCCAGAGGGCTGCTGCTTTGAGTCGCTGCTCAATCTCGTTGAACCGTTCATTCCATCGCTTTTGGTCGGGTGGGTTTGTCCATTCTTCCTCTGCTGCGGCGTGGTAGTGACCGAGGGCTGCACCACAGCGGTGGAGGAGGGCTTGGGCTGAATCGATATCGCCTCGCTTGAGATGGTCTTGCAGAACCTCATTCGCGTCTGGGGTTTCTACGCTAACGCGTCGAAGTAGAATCAAATCGGCTTCCTCATGCAGGTATCCTCCGCATGGAATGCGAGCGGTTTCGGGTGCGATTCTCGCGCGGGGTCGGATGTTTGGTCCACCCCACGGTTGAACTTCGGCTATCCACGAACCGTCGGCGGCTTCGATTCGGTAGAATGGGCCTCTCTCTGTGGCCTCGGCTTCGATTGCTGTGATACCATCAGGAACCTCGCCCCAAGATTCCAGCGCCTCGGTTGCTTCATCCCAACCGGCGAGGGTTGCTAGAGAATCTTCAGGTTCGAGGAGGTTGAGGCGGAATCGCAAGCCACGCATCAGATGCGCAGTGAATCCGAGGGGTGGCTTGCGGTCGCAATCCACCTCGACCATCTCGGCAGGACGCCAAACACTGTTGAGCGCTGAATCGGACTGCGACACGGCTCGCCGAGAGCCGATGAGGGCTTGATGGAATCGGTTCGGGTGCTTCTGTGTCATTCCAAAGCCTTGAATCGGGGTCGGTGGGACGATTGGCCATGATGGAGGCACCTGTCGAGATGCCGCTGGCCGTCGATATGGACGGCACGCTGATTCTCACAGACATGAGTGTCCTAAGTGCAAAGCGGGTGTTTCTCCGCAAGCCATGGATGATCATCTCGACAATTTTGTTGGAGATTACTGGTAAGCGCGCGAAGTGGAAGAAGAATCTCGCGCGTCAACTCAAGTTTGACCCGGCTGAACTGGAATACCATGCTGCATTCGTCGAGTGGCTTACCGGCGAGAGCGCGCGAGGCCGAAAGCTGATTCTAGCCACCGCTTCAGACCGTTCCGTAGCCGAAGTAATCGCTGCACACGTCGGCCTCTTCGACGATGTCATGGGCTCGGACGGTGTAATCAATCTTCGAGACCACAAGAAGGCCGAGGCACTGATTGCGCGTTATGGAGAGAAGGGGTTCGGCTACTGCGGCAATAGTGTCCACGATATCCCAGTCTGGGACCACGCCGGACAGGTCGTCGTCGTCAATCCAGAGCGTGGCCTGCTCGACAAGGTCGGCGATGCAGCAGACCTCGTCTTCGAATGAGTTGTTTGAGAATCACAACTCTACTCGTAAGCCGTTGGTAACCATCGCTTCTATCCCTCGTAATCACCGACCCCTCGCCGCCGACGACCTTTAGCGCGGCGAAGAGTTGGTGAGCCCATGAGCCGCGCACGCAAATCCGCAGGTCGTCGAATCGACGCCCTCGCACATTGGCTGCTGCGCTTCCGCGTTATCTCCGCTCCTGCTAGATGGATTGCTAATTCCACTATCGCATGGAGCGTCATTTCGCGTACCGACCGAATCCGAAGAAACAGACTACGAGACCGCATCAAGGCTGCTGGTCCAGAAATGATGCCCCGACATATCTCGATGATTATGGACGGAAACCGTCGATTCGCTTGGAACCGTTCAATCAATACCGACGCCGGCCATGCCGCTGGTAAGAAGAGACTCAAGGATGTCATGCGCTGGATCCTCGACCTCGAGATTCCTTACCTCACCGTCTACGCTCTCTCCACAGAGAACTTGACCTCGCGAGAGGGAGAGGAACTCGACACACTCTTCGACCTCTATGTTTCCGGCCTTGAGGAAATCTCCACTGATCCGTTGGTTCACGAAAATCGCGTAAAGGTACAAGTCGTCGGCCGCACCGACCTTCTGCCCGATCATGTTCGAAAAGCGATCGCTGAAGCCGAGGAAGCAACCTCGCAGTACAGTGATTTCCTGTTCACAGTCTGCCTAGCTTATGGCGGTCGAGAGGAAATTGTTGATGCTGTCAAAACCATAGCGGCAGAGCACGCTGCTGGAGACTTGGACATCGACTCGATTGACCCGGCAGCAATCTCAAGTCGCCTCTACACCGCAGATTTACCGGACCCAGATTTGGTGATTCGTACGTCTGGAGAGGAGCGTGTGTCGAATTTTTTGTTGTGGCAAATCGCCTATTCAGAACTCTACTTCACCGACGTCCATTGGCCATCCTTCCGGCGCAGCGACCTCTACGAAGCCATCGAGGACTACCAACTTAGGAGGCGGCGATATGGAAGTTGAGAGCGCTGGTGAAAATTTGGATGCTGACGATGCTGGTAACGCTGCACGCTGCCTCGAGTGTGGGAGAGATAGTTATCGAAGCCCGTCTGTCACCGTCGATGCAGTCGCTACTCGCGAAACTGACGACGGGCTCGAATTACTGATGATTGAACGTGGCCCAGACCCTGCCGTCTGGTCTGGAATGTGGGCCTTCCCAGGTGGCTTCGTCGATTATGGAGAAGATCCTGAGGATGCTGTCTTGCGCGAGATGCTTGAAGAGACCGGAGTTGTTGGTGATAATCCGCGAATAATGCACGTTCTTGGCACTCCTGGGCGAGACCCGCGCAAGCATTGTGTCGGTCTCTTCTATCTCGTCGAGGCCGATATCGAGACCGAGCCGCAGGGCGCCGATGATGCAGTCTCTGCGGCTTGGATACCGATTTCTGATCTGAATAGAGAAAATGTTGCGGCGGATCACCTAACCATTGTCGATTTGATGCGTGAATAATCCTAAGTCCCGCTTTACACTGGCTACTGTATGAACAAGAAGCAACCAATCTACGCCGGCGTCAAACCGATGTTCCCTTACAACCCATGCATAACCGTTGGAGACGACATTTGGGTAGCCGGTCAAATCGGTATCGAAGGTGGAGATTCTATGGCCGAGCAAGCTGCTGATGCATTGGCAAAAATCGATGCACTGCTCGGCGAGGCAGACTCCGATAAGGGCGATCTAGTGATGGTAATGGTCCTGCTTGAAAATATGGCTGAATTCGGCGAATTCAACGAGGTCTACGCAGCTTGGCTCGAAGGTGCGATTCTTCCTGCTCGCGCCGCTTATGGAGTGAAGGAGTTGCCTGCTGGTGCAAAGGTCGAAGTCGTTGCGCGCGCGGTGCGCGGTTCGGGTTCTGCTTAATCGCGCACTCTCGCGCTTCGGTGGCGCCAGCGCCACGATGGAATGATGAAGGCCGAGCGCTCCGTCTCGGCCATGAGCGTGTTCAAGGCCTACGATATCCGTGGCCTTGCGGGCAGTGAGTTGGATACTGAATTCGCGCGTCGACTAGGGGCTGCTCTCGTCACTCACCTCAATGCAAATACGGTAGCTGTGGCACGCGATATCCGTGAATCAGGACCAGAATTACACGCGTCATTTCTTGCGGGATTGACCTCGGCTGGAGCCGATGTTTTGGATTTGGGAATCACAACAACTGGGGTTTTGTATCGCGCCACCGTCGACTTGCAAGTTGATGCCGCGGTGGCGATTACAGCAAGCCATAATCCCCCTGAATACAACGGCTTCAAGATCTGTAATGGCTCACTGCCGATGGCTGGTGAAGAATTGCAGGAACTCAAGGCTACATTCGATGCTGGTGAGTTCCGCACTGGCCAAGGAAATGTGACTCAATTGCCTGATTTCGAGGGAGAAGTCGTCAATACCATTGTCGAAAATGCTGGTAAACCTCGCCGCACTATCCGTATCGCCATCGATTGTGGAAATGCAGTTCCTGGACCACTTACCGTTCGCCTAATGCAGCGATTAGGCGTCGACCTCGTGCCCATCCATTGCGACTGGGACAATACATTCCCCAACCACCCTCCCGACCCGACGCGCCAGAAGAATATGCTCGATCTCGCAGCAGCGGTAATCGAGAATGGCTGCGAGTTCGGAATTGGAATGGATGGTGACGGCGACCGCATCGGAATCGTCGATGAGCGCGGCCGCTTCATCCACCCAGACCGACTGATGGCGCTCATCGCAGCAGATGTCCTCGTCGA
>Ga0114933_10003888_pt1 | contig 14268 bp, 7 predicted proteins | sample 4SBtaG_FD_89691 | JGI IMG/M metagenome (GOLD analysis project Ga0114933, IMG submission 89691) | Deep subsurface microbial communities from Kolumbo volcano to uncover new lineages of life (NeLLi) - 4SBTROV12_W25 metaG | ecosystem: Environmental > Aquatic > Marine > Volcanic | place: Kolumbo...
CGATAGGTAAGCCCATACAAAATACGGGACTTCTCATCTTGGACGCGTTTCACCAACCCGTGCCTTTTGGAGTGCCCGGAGAGGTTTACATAACCGGCACCGGCTTAGCAAGGGGCTACATCAACCGACCCGACCTGACAGAGGAACGCTTTGTCGAGATCGCCTGGCAACAAACTACAATTAGAGCCTATAAAAGCGGTGACCTAGCCAGGTGGTTAGCCGATGGGAACCTTGCCATTCTGGGTCGTACAGATAACCAAATTAAGCTGAGGGGTTTTCGAATCGAATTGGCCGAGATCGAAACAGAATTGGAAGCCTTGGAATCCATTCGACAAGCCGCTGTAACAATCGACAAAGAGCATGATCAACTAATCGCATACATAGTACCAAGCATCTCTGGAAATGACGATGTAATAAACCCCCGTTCAGATCTGGCCACAGTTTTACCCCACTACATGGTGCCCCAGCAATATAGGATTTTACCTCAACTACCACTAACGCCATCCGGCAAGCTAGATCGTAAACGCTTATCTGCAGTAAAACCGATAGAACGGCAAAGCCAGCAATTGGCACTCAGTACTGTTGAAAAACAATTATTACCCGTTTGGGAAAAAGTTTTGGGTATCCAGGGAATCGGTCCAGAAAACAATTTTTTTTCCCTGGGGGGACACTCTTTATCGGCCCTAAGTCTCATTTCCCAAATCAATGCCCAACCAGGCCCAAAGCTTAGCGTCAAAGATCTCTTCGAAAATCCGACTTTAGGCTTATTGGGAAATCACCTTACAAGACTCGGCAGCCAATTGTCTAAAGAGGAGAACGCGATACCTCTCGACTATTCACAACCACAACCTCTGTCATCCACTCAAGCGCATTTTTGGGTTGGGCACAAAGTCGGTACATCAGCATTATATAATATCCCATGTGTATTGAAGTTAAGAGGGAAATTAGACATAGACTGTCTCCAATACGCTTTGAACCAGCTGGTCCAAAGGCATGCGTCTTTGCGCACAATTTTCTTTCAATCGAACAGTACCCCAGTCCAGTTGGTGACACCAGAGGCAGATTTACCAATAGTACACATTCGAGTCGATGAAGCAGACCTGTGCTGCCAACTGGAGCGGTTAGCACTTACCCCTTTCCGCCTAGATAAGGCACCTCTAGTAAGAGCTACATTGCTCGAACCCAATGACAACAAATTCCTTTTGTGTTTAACCCTCCACCACCTCATCGCCGATGGCTGGTCTATTAATTTATTATTGACGGAACTATTCGAGCTATATGAACGGAAGCTATTCGGGCGCTCCGCACCGTTATCACCTATAGAGTGGCAATACGTAGATTACGTAGCAAGCCAAGCAAGTTTACCTTCTACTGAAAAGGAGCTACAACGAACCTGGTGGAAGAAACAAGATTACGATATCCCACTTCTTTGCCTACCCACGGACACACCCAGACCCAGCACACTCAGTCATCGGGGAAACCGGATACCCCTACAGGTTCCAAAAGCATTGACCGGACAATTGGATACTATGGCACGTGATCATAAGACCACTTTATTCAGTGTTCTATTATGCTCATGGTACAGCTTGCTCCATATCTATACCGGACAGGAAAAACTTTGTGTGGGTACATCCCTCGCCATGCGCGCGGACAACAGATTCGATAACACGGTCGGGGTATTCGTCAATGTGCTGCCCCTAAGCATTAAACTGGATCGAGAAAAACCTTTTACCCAGTTGCTCAATCGGGTTGGTACTCTGGTTCGCGAGGCCATTTCCAATCAAGACATCCCATTCGATGAAATTCTCGAAATTTCAGGAGCCGAACGCGAACTAAACCGTACCCCTCTATTCCAAACAATGTTCGTGTTACAGTCTTATCGTCGCACGTCCCTACTGAAAGCTAAAGATTTAAAGATCGAGCCCGGCCCACTTATTTTCCCCATTGCTAAATTTGAGATCACCATCGACTTAAGTCAAACTGTAGAGGGCCTTGTTGGTGACTTGGAATTTAGCACGGACTTGTTCGATAAATTGTCTATGGAACATTTGCGGGATCGATTCCTAATCCTTTTGAAATCAATCGCTGAAAATCCGAAAACACAGATTGAAGCTTTGGATATTTCCACACCTCGTGACCGCTTATTGTTAGCACAACTTAACCAAACCCAAGTCCCTACCCCCGAAACAAACCTGGTACAACAATTTGTCTCGATAGCGGAAGATTTTCCGCAAAGGGCCGCTCTAACTTTCGGCAATCAGACCCTGAGTTACGCGCAACTAGCTGTCCGCGTTGAAAATCTATCCCTGTGGATCCATGACCGTTATCGACACCAACATGGGCTAGACATGCCGCCCGAAACCATCATAGCTATTTCTGCTAACAGGGGTATTCCCTGGATCACTACCCTGCTTGCAGTTCTCAAAGCCGGAGGGGCCTATCTTCCCATAAACCCTGATACGCCAGCCACCCGAATAGCCTTTATATTAACCGATGCTGCGGCAGCTATGCTTTTGTACAATGGGAATGGGCCACCAGAATCCGGCTACCCTTGTCCCGTTCTACCGATTCCAAAAATAGATGACTTGCCATCCATTCACCGAGAACCAAGCCAACCAATAAAACCCAACCATCTCGCCTATGTAATTTACACTTCTGGGAGCAATGGGACTCCCAAGGGGGTTATGGTCGAACATCGCAACTGTCTTAATTACCTAAATTTCTTGAAGTCATATCTGAAAATCAAACACCCCTCAAATATCGACTGTTCCTCGAATATCGCCTTCGACTTCACGTTTACCACTTCCGTAGCTGCCTTAGCTCTTGGGCATCACGTCCACATTTGCGATGACGAAATACGATTGAACATTCCACGATATTTCCAATACCTTTACGATCATCAAATAGTCACTGCGAAGCTATCCCCCAAACTGTTTAGTCTGCTTACCCACTATGCCCACGAAAACCCCCTTCCTCTTGCCCTAAACCATATCATTCTGGGTGGAGAGGCTGTTGTATACCAAGATGTGGCAATCTGGCTAGACCGTTACCCTGGAACAACTATCCATGACGAATATGGACCTACTGAAGCAACAGTTGGCTGCTGCCATTTCCCGCTAAGCTCGAAAAATCAATTGCCCACCGGAAATGGTAGTATCATCGGTAAACCTGGTCCAAATATCGAGGTATATATATTGGATCCGAGGTTAAAACCTTGCGCTCCAGGGATTCCTGGGGAGTTATTCATCGGCGGTTACTCTCTTGCTCGAGGGTATTTGAATAGACAAGACTTGACCGACGAACGCTTTATCACTTGGCGAGATGAAAACGCTGGCATCCGCCACCTGTATGCCAGCGGTGACCGCGCTCGCCTTCTAACTACGGGAGAAATCGAGTTCCTTGGACGACTTGATGACCAGGTCAAGATCAATGGTTACCGCATCGAGTTAGCCGAAATCGAGCATACGCTTTTAGATTTACCCCAGGTTAAGCAAGCTATCGTATTACATCAACAAAATAAGGATCATTTAGTAGCTTATGTGGTGACACACGATCCGTCCGATCAAGTTGAGACGATAAAACAAACCCTAACAGAATATCTACCCCACTACATGATCCCAAACCGAATCATGCAGCTAGAACAATTTCCTTTGACTTACAACGGTAAGGTAAACCGCAATGCATTGCCACTTCCCATCGATAGGGAACAAATTGAAAGAACGACAGTAGAAGCCTCTTCCTCCGAGGCTAAGCTCGAACGCATTTGGTCCCATGTATTGGGGTGTCAAGACATTGGAATAAATGACAATTTTTTTGACTTAGGTGGCGATTCGGTTTCTATGATTAAAACTCTACCGATGATATTGAAAGCTTTCAACCTTAATCCAGATCAACTATCAATACTTTCTCTGTTTACCTATCCTAACATCGAGAGTCTGGCTAAATTTTTGGACGGAAACCGAGACCACCCAATCGCAACAACGCGACCAAAACGCCATTCTCGCTCCGAATTTTATCGACGAACAAGAAGACGGAGTAAATGAGCGACGCACCTTCGGGGATTGCAATTATAGGTATGAGCTGTATTTTCCCCGGCGCATCCACTTTTTCGCGCTACTGGCACAATCTTTACCACGGGTTATGCCACATAAGTCACTTTAGTAATGAAGAACTGATTGCCGCGGGAATCCCACGGGAAACCCTGGAGGCTAATTACGTCAAAGCCAAGGGTATAATAGAAGGTGCCGACGTATTTGCCCCAGAGTTTTTTAAGATGACACCTATGGAAGCAAAGATAACCGATCCGCAAGACCGGCTTTTGTTACAGGGGGCGTGGGATGTGCTTAATCAAGCAGGGTATCAAGAGGAGCCCAAAGGAAGTCGGGTTGGGGTGTTTACCGCCAAGTCGGCATTGGCCGACTATTTCTATAAACATGTGCTGACCCAGCCTGATCTGGTAAACCAATTCGGTGACTATAGGCTACATCTGAGCACTGCACCCGATTACTTGAGCACCCGCATCTCCTACAAACTTAATCTGACTGGGCCCAGTATAACATTGCAGAGCGCTTGTTCCTCATCGCTTTCTGCCACCGTCTCCGCTTGCCAAAACCTGATCGACGATCAGTGTGATATGGCCATTGTTGGTGCTGCCAGCCTGACTTTTCCATTCAAACAGGGTTATCCCTACCAAAGAGGATCGATCATGTCTGCCAATGGAATCTGCCGACCTTTTTCCGATAGGGCCGACGGAACCGTGCCGGGTGATGGCGTAGGTCTAGTATTGCTCAAACGGGCGGAAGATGCCTATGAAGATGGCGATCCAGTCCACGCGGTCATTCGCGGGTATGGCCTCAACAACGACGGTGCGAGAAAAGCCGGTTATACGGCGCCCAGTTCCCAAGGTCAGGCGGATGCCATTCTCGACGCCCTTCATATGGCTAATTTTTCCCCCGAGACAGTGGAATACATCGAAACTCACGGCACTGGCACTGCCTTAGGTGATCCAATCGAAATGGTTGGTCTTCACCAAGCATTTGGCCACGTTAGTGATGCTCAATTTTGTGCCCTGGGCGCCGTCAAAGCTAACATCGGCCATCTGGGTGCTGCTTCTGGAATGGCTTCTCTGATCAAGGTAGCACTTGCTCTTTCCCAAAAACAAATTCCTCCATTAATTCACTTCAACAAACCCAACGCCGAAATTCAAATGGACGATAGTCCTTTTTATTTCAATACCAACTTGCATCAATGGACGAAGAAACCCCATTCCAGAAGGGCTGGTATTAGCTGCTTCGGTGTAGGCGGCACCAATATCCATCTTATGCTCGAAGAAGCTCCGGGGCGTGTGACGCCCAAGCGTCGAACCCCACCATGTTACAACTTGATCCTCTCGGCACGGAATAAGGCGGATTTGGAACCTATGAAACAACGGTTGCAGGAATACCTTATCACCTTTACCGATACCAATCTGGCCGATGTTGCTTACACACTACAACAAAAACGGCCGACCTACCCCTATCGAACCTGTCTCACGATAGGTGACCGTAAGGATATTGAATGCCCAACTCGTATAAATTCGGCAACTGAGGTGCTATCCGAAACAACGCCTACACTAGTCTTCATGTTTCCAGGTCAAGGAAACCAATACCCCTTTATGGGCAAAAATTTCTACGATAACTATCCCGTTTTTAAAGAGAGTTACGAATGCTGTCGCCAGCTTTATCAGAACATTTTCGGTGAGGACCTGAGTTCACACCTTTACGTTGATAGCTCTAAGTCCCTATTGAACCAAACTGTCTATTCCCAACCCTTACTTTTTGCCATCGAATATAGCCTGGCTTGTTTGCTAAAATCCTGGGGAGTACAACCGTCTGCCGTTATTGGACACAGTCTTGGCGAATATGTAGCAGCAACTGTCGGCGGTATTCTCCAATTAAAGGACGCCATATACCTGGTGGGATGGCGTGGAAAATTGATGCAGAATCTACCCATGGGCGGCATGCTTGCATGCTTTGCAGCACCTGACAAATTGCGCAAATTGTTACCCCCGGATTGCGAAATCGCTGCGGAGAACAGCCCTCACCAATGTGTAGTTTCTGGCCTCACAGATGCGATCGACATTCTTGCTGCGGCGTTAGCCGAAAGGGAAATTCCACACCGAAAGCTCTCTTGCGACAAGGCCTTCCATTCGTCTGCGGTAACTTCGATTAATGATGCATTCGCAATTCATCTTTTGAATGTGCCTTTCGAAGCTCCCAAAATCGACCATATCAGCAATCTAAATGGCGACTATCTGAAAGTCGCACCGAATGCTGAATATTGGGTAAGGCAAGCGCACCAGCCCGTGGCCTTCAGTGAAGGTATCAAGACACTCCTTCGCCGAGATAATCTTTGTTTTGTAGAAGTAGGTCCTGGCAATACCTTGTCCACGCTCGTGCGGCAACATGAACAAGACAGACGAACCCTCTCGTGTATACCCCTCATGACCCACCACCTTGGACAACCCGATGAAATTCGTGCGTTCCATCGTGGATTAGGATCCCTGTGGCAGCAGGGCTATACGGTGAATTGGAAGGATAGTCAAAATATCGGGGTTAGTCTGCCTCTGCCAGGTTATATTCCCCTCGGTGGAAAGTATTTCATAGAAGCCGGTCCGCAAACTCAAAAAGTAGAACCCGTTACCCCGCCCTTGACGAACGAATCCACAAATGAGACCGCTATTATCACGGAAATCTGGCAGCGCTACCTCGGTTACGATCATATTAAGACTGATACAGATTTCTATGAACTGGGTGGCGATTCCATGGCAGCTATAAGCGTGATCGAAGCCATAAACCAAGCCATTGGAACTAAACTCTATCCCCATCACCTGTTGCAAGCCTCAACAATCGACCAGCTAACAGCCCTATTGGGCGCCGAAGACAATAGCCAGCCCTTCTGTCTCGTTACACTCAACGAGGGAGAGAAGGGAATTGTACCCTTGTTCCTAATGCACGCCATAGGCGGTGGGGTTCAGTACTTCAAGGATTTGGCGACCTACCTTCCCAAAAACCAACCCGTCTATGGCCTACAAGCCCAAGGATTGGACGGTCATACCGACCCAAATATTTCCTTAACTGCCATGGCAGCTCGCTATCTAAAGATTATTCGCACCGTTCAGCCTCAAGGAGCCTATCTCCTTGGCGGGCATTCCTTTGGCGGTTTACTTGCTTATGAAATTGCCTGTAGCTTGAAAAGCATCGGTGAAACGGTAGATCTGTTGTGTCTAATGGATACCCCTGGTTTTGACCAGATGCCAAAGCGGCTGTACGATGACGTAGAAATACTTACGTCAATGGCGTTGCTTTTTGCTGACGACCAACAGCAAATTGCGATCGACGAGGCCGAACTGCGCTCGCTACCCCCAAAGGAGCGATTGGAAACTTTTATTGATCGGATCGACAACCCGTATTTGAAATTCATGACCCATAACGATCTGGCTTTGTTGTTAACCCTCTTCAAGGCTAATTCAAATGCCATGTTTAATTATACTCCTTCAGTCGTGACAAACGATCTAAAGATTACTTTCCTCAAGGCACAAGTTCGGGACGAAATTACCGCCGATAATCCTGAAAAGGGCTGGTTACGTAATATGGGCGTAAACCGTGTAAACCTGCACATGGTCCCTGGAACTCATCACACCATGATGGAAAAACCTCATGTGCAAGTCGTAGCCGAAATCTTGTGTAACCTTATTTATGCTCGGTCAGATACTGCATAGGAGTAGAACTCATGTTGGAAAAGCTGAAGGATGTCACTATTGATCCCGTCGATAAGGAGCGCGGACTATTATTGTGTTTAACTAGCCAGAACTCTGATACCAGCACTAGCGAGTGGCTAGCAGACCATGCCCACCTATTAGATGCCTTGCTCGAAAAGTATGGCGGTCTGTTGATGCGTGGATTCAATATTCATTCTATGACCGAATTTAATCGCACTCTATCTTATATCTCTGCCGACCTGTCGGAATACATGTTCCGTTCCACACCTAGGACAGTAATTGGCGGCAAGATCTATACGGCTTCGGAGTATCCTCAGGATCGTCATATTCCCTTGCATAATGAATTCTCCTATTTCCACTCCTGGCCAAAACGTATTACTTTTCATTGTTGTATCCAACCCAAGACTGGCGGTGAGACACCTGTGGCGAGTACTGCTCGAGTCTATAACCGCCTACCTGCGGTCCTGCGTGATAGATTCGAGGATAAACAAGTAATGTATATTCGCAGCTATACCGAAGGACTCGATTTGAGCTGGCACGAAGTCTTCCAAACCGAGAGCCAGCAGGTGGTAGAAACCTATTGCCATGAAAATGGGATCAAATTCGAATGGCTTCAGGGTGGCTGTCAACTGCGTACTTGGCACATAGCTCAAGCGAGCACTACCCACAACAACGGGCAGCGCTTGTGGTTCAACCAAGCCCATTTATTCCATTTTTCCAGCCTAGATCCGCAGACCAAAAAAATTTTGGGTAGTTATGTCAAAGAAGAGGACCTACCTCGCAACTCTACATATGGCGATGGTACCCCGATCGACGATCATGACTTGGACCTTATTCGTGAAGCTTATGAACAAGAAACTGTCAAATTCCCCTGGCAACGAGGGGATATCATGATTTTGGACAATACCCTGTTAGCACACGGTCGGACCCCTTACACAGGGATGCGTAAAATTGCCGTTGGCATGGGCTGATTGGCTTTACCTAAAATCAATATGGATACTGAGCTTTCTGAAAAAGCACGTCTACAAGAGATGGTCAGAGGTCATATGATCATGCAAGCTATTTCGGTAGCTACGCGATTGGGAATTCCAGATCTACTTGAAAATGGCCCCCTTGCTACAGAAAAAATAGCTGATCTGGTTGGCGCTGATCCAGCAAGATTATTACGCTTACTACGTGCCCTAACCAGTGTCGGGATTTTCAATCAAACCGAATCAGACGAATTGGAATTGACCCGAATGGGTCATTGGTTACTCAGTAATCGAGAGGATGGATTGAACGCCTTGGCTGCAATGAATTCAGACCGCTACCTTTGGGATAGCTGGGGTAATACTCTCGACATAATCAAAGGTAAGCCACATCAAGGACAGTCCGTACGTGAGGATAATCTATGGTGCAACTACCAAGATCGGGAAAACGAGCTTGTTATCTTTCAGCAAGCTATGAAAACAACCACCCACTCGCTGGTAAAGGATCTCTGCAAAACTATTGAATTGGCCACTGGTTCGAGCCTTGCCGATATCGGCGGTGGTAGCGGTGATCTGCTAAGCGCCATTCTCGCACACAGGGAGGACCTAATCGGCAAGATGGTTGATCTGCCTCAGATAATTACTGCGGCTCAAGATAGGCCAATGGAATTATCCATCCGGCAACGCATCGAATGGATTGGTCTCGATTTTCTAAAGGATCAGCTACCAACGGCAGATGGCTATATTCTCAAAGATGTGCTCCATAACTGGAATGATGCCGACTGTATCAGCCTTCTAAAAAAGTGTCGGATGTCTATACCTCCTAAGGGTCATCTGTGGATTGTCGAAAACCTTTACGAGGAGCAATTCTGTTGGATGGATATACACCTGATGGTTATGTTCGACAGCGAGGTCCGTGACCTAAAAAAGATGACTTACCTCTTGGGTCAGGCTGGATTCGAAGCCTGCCCCCCCATACCTCTCAGTGGGGGCTATCAACTAATTGGCTGTAAACCTTCCTTTCATGGCAGTTTTTGAGTGATAACCTATTCCCAACACTGTCGATTAAGTGATGTAAGCAGCCCTGTTTTGAAAGATCTAGGAGCTAATCCACTCACTCAAGATCATTGAATACAAGAACTCTTAGGCTGGGCATCGGTCCCTTGATTTGCCTTGACATCGATCACCCCCTTTTTTAGACTAAGACTAGTTAATCTAGGGGTTTCTGAAGCCTAATAGGGTAGATACCTCGGTTTCCAGCCAATACTTCCAAATAATATGACAATTACTGGATTGCCTCACAGTCATTTTTCCCTTTAACAAGGTCAGCAAAACTCTTTTTTGCAGGTAACGGAGCGCTCATGTCCAATCAATCCGATAGTAAAATCCACAACGGCATCAAATTGGCCGGGGAGGCATTTGTTCTGCCAGGCAGTAGCCTCATGGTAGATGGCAAAATCAAATCGGGGATTATACATGTAGGTGCTGGCGTATTGGCAAAGGCAGTGCTTGGTGTTCCAGGGCTTGTAGTGGTTGCCGCCAACTCGTTCAGTTTGTCGGTTACCGGGAGAAGCTTGTATTCGACCCTATTCGATTCACCCAATACTGTTTCTGATAACCTAGCGGAACAGGTGCGTCGTGAAATGGCTGCCGGAAAAACTCTGGACGAAATACAGGAAGGAATTGGAGAGGATATAGCGGACTTATATGCAGAAAACGGTGAGCAGTAAAGAAAGAAATTGGCTTCAATACCCTTCTCCTGCCAACGGTTCGTTTTCTCGGACACTCTCCTGTTAAGCCTCTGCCATGAAGTTATTTCGCCGAAACAGGGTTAGCCAACGCTCGAGAGCCCCTGGCAGAGAACGATGGAGTGTTGACGAGCTGTGGCGCAAGCCTGATCGCGCAAATCACGTCTCGAAAATGCTTGCGCAATGCCAAGGTATAACACTGGCCAACGCCAACGCCAATACGGGTCGTATCCTAGTCGTTTTCGATCTCGCTCAGCTTGAGGATAGCGTTGAATGTCTAATTCTAAGAGCCTTGGACGGAGGTGCCGAGCAAACATCACCAAGTAATCGAAAACAAAGGGCACAAGTGGGTGCGTCTCCTTTGAACTCTATATCCAAAAAAAATAAGGGGGAAAATCTACTTGGCTTGATCAAGGCTGTCGAGACACAGCGTAGTAACCGTCTGAGGGGAATGGCCCTATCAGTGGGTCAAAGCTTTTTTTACTTAACCACGGCCGTCGCGCTGGCTATTGTCGGTTTGGCAGTTGTTGCTCCAACCGCGTCAGTACTCAAATTGTTCGGTTTTAGGTCGTTACTAGGTCGTATCAGTTTTTGGAGCGGTGTAGTTTTGTTCTCAAAAGGCATGGAGAGCTTCCTCGAGCATCGCGCCAAAAAAGAGTGGCAACAGTATGCCGGCAGAATTGAACAAACATTGCGAATTGCTAGTTTCGAACATATCGAAAAATTGGATATGTCTTTCCTGGAAAATCAAAGCTCGGGAAAATTAATTAATCTTATCAATGGCGATACGGCCAAGATTAAACGATTTCTTGAACGAACCCCGGATTCTTCCATTCGAAAGATAACAGCATTTGGGGGCGTGTGTTTGTTTTTCGCCTTGGTTTCTCCAATATTAATCCCACTGACCCTTTTCCCTCTACCTTTTATCTACTTTTATTCGAAGCGCTTTCCCCAAAAAGTCGCCCGGCGTTACGAAGATTTGAGTACTAAAGCAGATTATCTCAACCACTTGCTTGCCAATAGTCTGTCAGGCCTGCCAACAATCAAAAGTTATACGTCCGAAGAATACGAAAAAACATGCTTGTCCTCAGTAGGCGAGGAACTGATGAGTAAATCCATTGATGTCAATTCGGCCTCCGCACAGCACGCCATAGTCTTGCAATATGCCGGCAATGTTGGCCTGGTAGCTTCACTGGGTTTCGGTGGTCTGATGGTAGGAGCCGGCACCCTTTCCATGACCACCTATATGATTCAATCTATTTTAGTAACTAGGGTATTGATGAGCATGACCGATCTTGGCAGTGATTTCCATCTATATCAAGAATCGGTCGCCGCAGCTAATCGACTGATAACCGTGTTAGATACCGAGAGCAAAATAGTCGATGGCGATTTGAACTTCGAAAACACCGGCTTGAAGAATAAGATCAGTTTTGAGGGAGTAAATTTTGCCTATGACAATAGAGCAACCACACTTGTCGATCTAGATTTGACAATTCCCGCTAATCAAACCACCGCTTTTGTCGGATCTACTGGATCAGGTAAAACCACTCTGATCAAACTACTGCTGCGATTTTACGATGTAGACAAGGGTCAAATTCTACTGGACGACATCAATCTAAAGCGATTCAAGCTACAAGACCTCCGTGAGGCAATTGGTTTTGTGAGCCAAGATGTCTATATGTTCCACGGCACCGTTTACGAGAATATCGCCTTTGGCAAACCTGATGCTAGGCGAGATGAAGTAATCAGCGCGGCCCGCAAGGCTGAAGCTTTGAATTTTATCACTAACCTGCCAGATGGATTCGATACGGTTATCGGCGAGCGTGGTCAGAAATTATCGGGTGGGCAACGTCAACGACTCTCCATTGCTCGTGCCCTCCTCAAAAACCCACCCATCTTGATCTTTGACGAGGCCACCTCATCCGTCGACAACGAGACTGAAGCCGCCATCCAAAGGTCCATTAAACGTATAGCGGCAGGTAGGACCACTATTCTTATTGCCCATCGCCTCTCGACTGTACGCAATGCTCAGTCCATCAATCTATTGGAAAACGGTACAATACGAGAAAAAGGTACTCACGACCAGCTCATGACTCTGGATGGAGCCTACGCGAATCTATGGAAGGTCCAGACAGGGGAAATTGTTACTCCACCAGAGCGAGATACCCAAGAAACCGATAACGTAAAACAAAACGTTGTGCCATTCCAGCACTGACTCTCCATCACTGCTCTCCGTCTAATCCACATAAAGATCCAGTACCCCCTTCAGTGCCTGGCACACTGCTTGTCGACGCACTGCTTCTCGACCACCTGAAAACTGCTGTTGGCAAGTTTTAGTTTTACCACCTGATACTAACCAACCAAACCAGACAGTGCCCACGGGTTTATCGAGTGATCCTCCATCGGGTCCAGCTATCCCAGTAACCGCCAAAGCACAGTTCGCTTGACTCTTTATTGAAGCACCTTGCACCATCTCAATCACGCACTCCTCACTTACCGCACCATAGTGCATTAGGGTTTTCTGATGCACACCCAGCATCTGGTGTTTGGCTTCGTTGCTGTAAGTGACAAACCCACGGTCAAACCAAGCCGAACTTCCTACGACATCGGTTATTGTCTGGGCAACCCAACCGCCAGTGCACGATTCAGCGGTCACAAGCTTTTGATGACGCGATACCAACATTTTGCCCACCTGCTCGGCGAAATTGTAGAGCGATTCAGCCATATACTAACTATCCTCGTTTAAAACTAGCCTCGTATTAATCACCGAACACGTCATAATTCAATGTACTATTAATCCAGGGGTAAAAATTAATTCCCTAACCACTCGTTAGTTTTTCAATTCAGCACGCAGAGCATCTACCATCGATTGAGCCTGCGCCAAATAGCCTCCCCCGAAAAGATTAAGGTGATTTATTATGTGGTACAAATTGTACAGGGTTTTGCGAGTTGAATAGCCCCAATCTAATGGAAAATAGTCATTGTAAGCCGCATAAAATTCCGAACCGAAGCCCCCGAATAATTCGGTCATGGCAATATCCGCCTCTCGATCGCCGTAGTAACTGGCCGGATCAAAAACCACCGGCGACCCGGACTCGTCCATTGCATAATTTCCTCCCCACAAATCACCGTGAAGCAACGATGCTACAGGCTGGTAATCGGAAAAAAAACCGTGCAGGGTCTCCATTAACTCGCGGCCGGTCGTCTGAATATTCCCTAAAAAGCCATTGTTTTCCGCCAAATTTAGCTGAAATCCCAAGCGTTGGTTCAGCCAAAATCCAACCCATTCCTCGTGTGTAGTATTGGTTTGTTTTGTTGAACCAATGGCATTGTCTTGCCACCAACCAAAATAGGGTTGCACACGACGATGCATTTCCGCCAAACGACATCCAAGAATTCGATCACTATTCGCTTTATGAGTCTGTATGGACAACCATTCCATAACAAGGAAAGACGAATTCTTTGTACGGCCCCAGCATAGTGGATTCGGTGCTCTAACTGTTTTCGTAGCAATAATTTCCTTTAAGGCCGAAGCTTCGGCTTCAAACATCCAGGTAAGTTTTGGACGGTTAGCTTTTACGAAATAGGACGTCCCTCCTCCACAGATTTTATAAGCATTATGAATACAACCGCCCCCCACTGGGTTGGTTGTTTCGATCCGAAAACATTGACCTATTGCGGATGTGATAGATTGTTCGACTGCTTCCCACATAGTCCCTCATCAATTTTTTCTTCCATCTGAAAATCGTCGCTTTTTCTCCTTCATGCCCCTTTTCTGCCGCTTTGCCCGAGC
>Ga0114933_10003889_pt1 | contig 14263 bp, 16 predicted proteins | sample 4SBtaG_FD_89691 | JGI IMG/M metagenome (GOLD analysis project Ga0114933, IMG submission 89691) | Deep subsurface microbial communities from Kolumbo volcano to uncover new lineages of life (NeLLi) - 4SBTROV12_W25 metaG | ecosystem: Environmental > Aquatic > Marine > Volcanic | place: Kolumbo...
AAATGTAATTTAGACTGAAAAACTAATAAAATATACTTCGCATTTCACAGTTTAAAAAATAGTTTATGTTAATACTTTATATACTCCGATGAATCTAAGTATAGAAAAAATGAAGCAGTTATGTTGCATTTAGTTCAAAAAGTATTTTATCCAAATAGAATTCCACACCCATTTATGTATGTAGATACAACTTGGAAATTCAATAGATATTTATTACACATTTAACGGTGGTTGTAAAGATTCTAAAATGGAAGGAAGTATTATTTTCAGACTTGGTTTTATATACTATTTAATTATTACAAAGACACTAAACTAATCCAAAATTATTTCAATCATTAATAATATATCAATAATATTTATTAAATTGTCATTGTTTAAGTCAGCAAAATTTTGTTGTAACGTTAATAAACTGTCATTACCTAAAATAAAATTAACTGATAATAAAATATCATTAATATCCCAATTCCCATCGGCATTTATATCGGAAGTAGAATAAAAGAATTCAAAATATAAATTTTCACCACCGCAGAAAAATTCATTAGAATTAACCCAAATTACATCACCCGGATTTTGGAATTGTTGTGTTTCCCAATCATTTATAATTTGATAATTTTCTAAATATTCTATAAAATGTCCTGTAATTCCAATTACTTTATTTTCATATTCTTCGCTACAATCAAATTGAATTCGATCAATCCATTCATCCATAATATGTAAAACTAAAGAGTCTGTATTTTCAAATTGTTCTATTGAAATTATAAGTTTATTATCTAATCCAATTCCATTATTTAAAGTATATTCTTTTTCAATTTCTAATGAAATAAAATTATTCTCATCAAATTGGTTTAACGCTTCAATCCAATAAGCTCTACTCGGTTCATCTAATTTCACATTTATTTTTTCAGGATTATCAATTAATTCAAATTGACTTAACCAATTACAAGCATGAAATTCATCAATAACCGAAAACCCGTGTCCATTTTCAGGCGCAGTTTCAATCCACATATTTTGATTATAACCAATTAACAATTCATATAAATCTTCAGCATGGCCACGGTGTGCTTCCGTTGCACCAAAATCTAAATATATAGGTGTATATTGTAAATTATAATGCATACTTTGATTTAAATCACCAAAATAGACAGCACTATTTCGATGGTATTCAAATGGAAAATCTTCCGGTGAGCCACCAAACCATTCCATCATACTATTATTTCCATCCATTTCATAGTATCGCCGTTCACAGTCAAGAATTCCAGATGCTGATGCAGTAGCCGAAATCATTGGTTGAGTTGGATCTAAATGATTATTTGCATATATTGCTCCTGATGCACCCCCCATTGATCCTCCTACCATATATATTCGCTTAGAATCTATATTAAATCGTTCTATCATCCATGAAATTTCTTGCTCCCACAAAAATTGAGCCTGTTGATGATTATAATTATTTCCTGAGCCTCCCCATGGTGATAAAAAATACCATCCACGATTATATGCTTCTTCATCAAATTGTGTATATGTCGTTGACATTGCAGAACCACTCCATTGATGAAACACAACAAGTAAAGGAGCTAATTCATTATTTGATTGTTCTGGGATTTGATAAATAAAATTATCTAAAGTATCCCCATTTATAACAAGGTACTCTGTAAATATTTCTTGTGAAAAAGAAATTGATAAAATAATCCCATATATTATTTTCATAATACTATAATATTTTTTTCGATTAGACTTTTTGATATAATTTTTCTCATCCAAACAAATGCAGTTATAGATGAAAAAACCGCTGAAATTAACATTGAATACCAAACAAATTCAATTGGCATATTTAAAATTCGAGTGAAATACCAAGCAAGTGGACCACTAATTAATATCACCCGCATTAATGTAATAATTAACATAGGGCTGGCAAACCCCATTCCTTGCATTATGCGACTACTTGTCATTCCAATTGTTATTAATGGAAATGCAAAAATGAGTACATGAAAGTAATTTGAACCAATATTAATAATTTCCTGTGATTCAGTAAACCAACCAATCATAGGTGCTGATAAAAAATAGAAAATAGTTGCAAATATAAATGAAAAACCTAATCCCACTTTTAACCCATAATTAATAACTTCATTTAATAAGTCAATTCTTTTTGCACCATAAAACATCCCCGTTAATGTTACCAATGCATGTGCAATTGAAATTATAGGAAGAAAGAACATATGTTCTAACCTACCTGCGGTTTGATATGCTGCAACTGCATCTGTTGAATCTAATATTTTATTAAATAAAATTGTCCCCATTGATATAATGACCATTGAAAGCGATGCAGGAATTCCAAGTTTAAATATTTTTGAAAAAATAGAAGTATTAAATGAAAAATCTTTTAATGCAAAAGTAATATAAGAATGTTCTTTAAAAAACATCATGTATATAAAAATTAAACATACAATGATTTGACTTATCATTGTTGCAATTGCTGCACCTTTAATTCCATAATAAAAAATAAATATGGGGTCTAAAATAATATTGAGAACTGTTCCAACCCCTAAAACCATCATTGGCATTTTATTATCGCCTTCGCCTGATAAAATGGAACGAAAAAAAACTGCAAAAACCATAAATACTGAACCAATAAGCATTATTGGATAATATTCGTTGGCATATTCTAATGCTTGACCAGTTGCACCTTGAATGGCTAATATTTTTGTACCAAAAATATTCCCTCCAATGAGAATAAATAAACCTAAAAAACTCGCTAATAATATGGAATGTTCAGCTGAATTATCTGCTGATTTTTTATCTTCTGCACCAATAAATTGGGCAATTACAGTTGTTACACCTGTTCCTAAACCAAATGTAATTCCTAATATAATAAAAAATATTGGAAAAATATATCCTAAAGAAGCCAATGCATCACCCCCCACCCAATGCCCAATAAATGCAGTATCTACAAGCATATAAATTGATTGAACAGACATTCCAGCCATCATTGGTAATGCAAGTTTCCACAATGCACTTTTTGGGCTTTTAATAAAATCTTTTAGTTTACTTTCTTTTACTGAAATATCCATTAATTAGTCAAATCCTTTGGTTATATTAGGGGTTAAAAATACGAGAAATTTAGTGTGTATAAAAATAGCTTGAATTGATTTATAGCATTTGAGGCAAATAAATATTAATGTGTAATTTATACCATATTTTAATGGTACTATTTTAAATAAAACAGGAATTAATTGAAATATCACAATGAAAACAAATAGGAATTTCACCCGAGATTTCCAATAACCGACAATGACACTTAAAAATAATTATAGGAGTACAAATGTATAACTCAGTCGATGAGTTTATGGATAAATTATCTTCCAGGAATACTGCACAGCCTGAATATTTTCAAGCCGTAAAAGAAGTAGTTGAATCAATTTGGGATTATTTACAAGATAATCCACATTATCTTCATTCAAATATTTTAGAACGAATTACAGAACCCGAAAGAGTAATAATTTTTCGAGTACCATGGAGAAACGATAGAGGGGAAGTGATGACAAATCGTGGATATCGTGTAGAATTTAATTCTGCTATAGGACCATATAAAGGTGGTTTGCGGTTTCATCCATCTGTAAATTTGAGTATTCTTAAATTTCTAGGATTTGAACAAATATTCAAAAACAGCTTGACGACTCTTCCAATGGGTGGTGGAAAAGGTGGTTCTGATTTTGATCCAAAAGGTAAGTCTGAGAATGAAGTGATGAGTTTTTGTCAAAGTTTTATGACCGAATTATCTCGTCATATTGGACCAATGACTGATGTCCCTGCTGGCGACATTGGAGTTGGAGGTCGTGAAATTGGTTATATGTTTGGTCAATATAAAAGACTTAGAAATGAATTTACAGGTGTACTTACAGGTAAAGGTCTTAATTGGGGAGGAAGTTTAATCCGACCAGAAGCCACTGGATATGGGTGCGTATATTTTTCAGAATATATGTTAAACTCAAATGGTGATTCATTAAAAAATAAAACAATAGCAATAAGTGGTTCTGGAAATGTTGCACAATTTGCTGCGGAAAAATGTATTGAACTTGGTGGTAAAGTAGTAAGTTTATCTGATTCTGGCGGTACAATATATGATAAGAATGGAATTAATTCAGAAAAGCTACAATGGATTATGGATTTAAAAAATAATCGCAGAGGACGAATTTCAGAGTATGCAGACCAATTTGGTGCTGAATATAAAAAAGGAGAACGACCTTGGCCAATTAAATGTGATGTTGCGCTTCCTTGTGCAACTCAAAATGAAATTGATGAAAATGATGCAAAATTATTAGTTAAAAATGGATGTATAGCAGTCGCTGAAGGTGCAAATATGCCAAGTGATGCAAGCGCTATTGATATATTTTTAGATAATAAAATTCTTTTTGGGCCAGGAAAAGCAGCAAATGCAGGTGGAGTTGCAGTTTCTGGATTAGAAATGTCACAAAATGCAATGCGTATTCGTTGGAGCCGTGAAGAAGTTGATGAGAAACTCAAAGTTATCATGAAGGATATTCATAGTCAATGTACAATATATGGTTCAGACAATAATTTTACGAACTATGTAAAAGGTGCAAATATTGCTGGCTTTATAAAAGTTGCAGATGCAATGCTTGACCAGGGTGTTGTATAAATTATTTTACAGTTGATATCAAAGGCGTTCAATTGAACGCCTTTTTTGTATTAATCTTACTCTCAAACAAATGAATAACATAAAATTAATTAAAACTTTATTTCTCCTTTTCTTTATCACTTTCTACTTTACAGCTTGTGAATCATTATCTCCACCTAAAAATAATATCATTGAAGAAGGTGAAGTCTTATCTTTTTCATTACAAAATATTAATCCAAACTCAACAACATTTGGAAATGATGTTGGACCACAAGACTATTTAGGAAAAGTAGTTTTGATTTATTTTACGAATAATGAAACTTGAAGTACATGTATAAATCGGTTCGGTTTAGTTTATCAAATTTTTGAAGAATACCAAAATATAGTGAATAATACTTATGAAGTAATGGTCATTGGAGTAGGGCAAAATAATTTTACATCAATTTCTGAAATAACCGATAATAAAATTACACCTTGGGTAAAAGATATAAATAATAATGATATTTGGAATTCATGGGAAGCCATCAATAGAGATTTATATTTTATATCTAAAGAGGGGGAATATTCAGGAAAAGAGAATTTAACTCAAGAATTTGATGAATATCTTATTCGCAATAAAGTAAATAATTTATTAAACCAATAAGGAGTATAAATTGGGATTTGGAGATATAATTAATTTTTTTAGTAAATCAAATGATTCAAAATTAAAAAATGGTCTGCATCAATTAAATTATAAAAATGGCTGTAAAATGGTCGTCGGTAAAGTTGCAAAAGGAATGAAAATTGGAGTATGGACAACTTATTTTGAAAATGGAAAATTAAAATCAAGAGGTAGTTTTGATAATGGAAATAAAACAGGATATTGGGAATATTTTCATGAAAATGGAAAAATTAAACAAAAAGAATTCTATAAATCTTCAAAGCGAGAAGGTACATGGACTGAATTCTATGAAAACGGAAAATTAAAAACTGAAGTTACCTATAAAAATGGAATTGTTATTGATCAGTTAAAATGGATGAATGAAATAGGAACAATACAAATTATTGGGAACCCTAAACCAGGGGAAGAAGATGGTGTATGTACCGAATTCTATGAAAATGGAAATGTGAAATCAAAAAAAATGTATCAATTGGGATTTATTCAAGGAAAATATGTTGAATATCATGAGAACACAAAATTAAAAGCGTATGGCCAATACAAGGACTCAACAAAGATTGGAAGTTGGATTTGGTATGGTGAAGATGGTCGAGTTCAAGTTGAAAAAAATTATGATAAATGATTAAATATCTCTCTCAAAATTTATACACAATTGGATTAGGTTTTTTACTAGGGAATTTTTTAATGTGGTGCATTTGGCGTTTCTTTTTTAATTTTATTTATCAAGATGATAATACGGACCAAAAAATTGACCAATTAGAAAAAAAGATTGATAAAATTTCCAATCATATTGGTGTTCAAAAATCTAACATTAATACAATGGATGAAGATTAAATGGATTTAATATGGGTATTATTTGGGTTGATTATTTTAGCCACAATTGTTTCATTATGGCATGAATTTAGTCAAAAAAAGTTTGGTTGGTCAAAATTAAAATACCAAATATACATACTTGCATTAATGTTTTTTAGCTTTTTAGGTTATGGATTAATAATGGTAATGGTAGAATAACTATTTGAATTTTATAATATAATTAACAAATTCTCTAAATGCTCCTTCACCACCACCTTTTTTTGTAATAATATCTGGGGAAAATTCATTTAATATTGGACTTGAAGATGGCATACCCGATAACCCAACTTCATTCAAAACTTCTAAATCATTAATATCATCACCAATATATGCAATTTCATCTAAACTATATTCAAATCGAGAACATATATATTTCAATCTTTTTAACTTTTCTTTTTCACCTAAATATACTTTTTCAATTTTTAATTTTTCAGCTCTTCTCTTAACCATTTCTGAGTTTTCACCTGTCATAATTAAAATATCAAATCCATGTTCTTTTGCTATTTGTACTGCCATACCATCATAAGTTGAAAATGCTTTCATAAAATCGCCTTCAGGAGAATAATACATTGTTCCATCTGTCCAAACACCATCAATATCCGTTCCTATAAGTTTAATTTTTTTTGCTTTTTCTTTTATTGACATTATGAATTCCAATTCACATCTTCTTCTTTTATAACCACATCATTTGCTACATTTTTATTCAATTTTTTACCTATTAATAAATTCATTTTTGTAGGAGAAACACCTGAACCCGGCCCCTTAGTTGTAACCATATCTTTTGTAATTATTTCCCCTTGTTGAATATCTTTTACTGTAACAATACTTTTAGCTAATTTTTTAAATATTGGTTTTTCAGATTCCTGCATTTTCTTTTCGTTAATTCCCATTGCACTTTGTATATGCCCAATATCTCTCACCATTTTAGCAAAACCATGAGGCTCTAAAGATGCTGCATGATCCCCTCCTTTCATTGTTCTATCCAATGTAAAATGCCTCTCAATTATTCTTGCTCCTAAAGCGAATGCCACTCCAGGGATTGCAATTCCAAGCTCATGCCCCGAATAACCAATAATTGAATTAGGAAATTCAGCCTGATACGTCTTTATTACATTCAAATTAATCTCATTAAACTGAGCAGGATATGTAGAAGTACACTGCATAATTGCGATATTTTGATTATATTCAGAAATTAATGATACCGCATTTTTAACCAATTCCATATCTGCCATCCCTGTTGAGAGAATCATTGGTTTACCTGTTTTAGCAGTATGTTTAAGTAACGGAAAATTTGATAAATCTGCTGATGCCATCTTAAAAAATGGGACATCAATACTTAATAAAAAATCAATACTTTCTTCATCCCAACCTGAAGCTGAAAAATATAATCCATTTTTATCTGTAAATTCTTTTAATTCTACATAATCATGTTCAGACAATTCAAGAGCATGTTTATGTTCTCCATAAGTTTTACCAAAACTATTACGATTATCATAGGGTGCTTCTAAGCCTTCTTTTGTCAATATCCTTGATATTGATCTTTTTTGAAATTTAACAGCATCTGCACCGCATTCTTTTGCCTGAAGAATTAATTTTTTTGCTATATCTATATCACCTTGATGATTTATTCCTATTTCCGCAATTATAAATGCGGAGGAAGATTGTGTTATTTTTTTATTATGTAATTTAAATTCTCTTTTCATTTTATTTCCATCTTTAATTTTTAATTTGTTGTGCAATTCGCTCTAAGGAAATCCAATCATTAATTGAATCTATTTCAAATGAGTATTCTTCAGGAAAAATATAATATCCTATTTTCCCTCCTAATCGATTTTTTACTTCATTAAAATTCTTATTCGTAAAAATATATACCGAACCATTTTCAATATACTTTATATCATTTTCTTTCATATCTTGTCGTCGTGGTCTATTTATATAATCATAATTTGCTATTGCCAATTCATTTTTTATTTCCCAAAAGAATCGATGTGTTGGGCTAATTGTTAATAATGAATCAAGTTTTTTATTTCTAAAATGTTCAATTATTTTTGAAAGACTATTTTTAGGACGGATCGGACTTGTAGCTTGTAATAAAACAACTAATTCAGGGGCAGAATTAATTTGTGTTAAAGCATGTTCAATTGCAGATTCTGTCGTTGCGGTATCACCTGAAATATTATCTGGTCGCCAAATTATTTTAGCACCTGCTTTTTCTGATATTTCAGAAATTTCTTCATTATCCGTTGTTACAAAAACATCACGTATCAAGTCTGATTCTAAAGCATATTCAATAGAATAATTAATTAAAGGTTTTCCATTAAATATTTTGATATTTTTTCCGGGGATTCCTTTACTTCCTCCTCGTGCAGGGATAATGGCGATTGCTTTTTTTGACTTATTAATCATTAATTAAATCTTTTAACTCAAATATTTTTTTATTATTTAATAATTCTATAATATATTTTTTTTCTTGTTTATGATTATGTTTTGATCCTTTTTTGAACCATTTTTGATTAAATATCCACGATTTAATTCCACTATCAAAATAATGCTCTTTCCCATTTTGAAAAAAATCAAATCCATGAATTACAACATTTTCATATTGCGTCATTGCCCATAATATTGAATTCGTACCAGTAGTCAATCGTTTTGAACCACTTTGATTTTCAAATATAATCATATCCTTTTCGGAAATTAAATCATACGAATTAAAATCAATTCCCAATCGTTTTTTAATTCGTGTATGTATTTCAGTACCCTTACGGTTCAAAATTTCAGGCGGTATAAATACAATAATTCTGTCAAATAAATTTTCTTTCTTATCCAAGTTTTGGTTTGCCCCGTTACACCAAACATCTGTTTTTGAACCAATATTATTTTCAAAGCCATTAATGACAAAATTATTTATTCGTGCTACAACTGGAAATTGATTGATATAATTTCCATATTTAAATTGTTTTGTAGATGGTCCATTCGCAACAATGAGGATTGAATTTTTATTAACACAATCATTAAGTTGCAATAGTATTACCTACAATTGAGCCATCATCAAGAGCGACATTCCATTCTTTTACAGGTGTTTTCCAATTTGAACCATATTTTACTTCCAAGAATTTTTCGGGGTTTGATGGCACAGGAATTGTTTTACCATAAAATTCAATTTGCTCAATCGTATCAAAAAATTCCTTCTTATGATATGCATTTCTATCCCAAACTACATATTTATACACTTCTTCTTTAGATTCGTCAAGTCTACCAAGATAGTAAACAAATAAATCTAAACATAAATCAGACTTAAAAAAGATATTTTTTCGAGGATAAATTTTAATTACACGGTAATCACCCAAAATCCATAAATCCTTCTTTTCTTGAAATTTTTTAATACTCACATAAAATTCTTTTTTTAAGTTCTTTATTAAATTCGCCATTTGAATTTGATTAATAAATTTTAAACCTAAATCTAAATCATGGTCCCACGGAATTAATTTCTTATCTCTAATTGCCCCAAGTAATGTTCCGCCTTCTATCCAATAAGATACATTTGATTTTTTTAAAATTTTATTAACTGAATAAAGTAAATCAATCGCCTTTTTTTCTGATTGAGAATCAAATGAAACCGAATGCTTTTTGTAAAATGTAGATAATAAATCTAATTTATATTTTTCAACAAATTGTAAATATTTAATTGGTACGTTGATATTTGTATCTTCAATAATTACCCTTTCATTTATAGTATCACTTTTCTCAATATAGATATCTTTTCCACCTAAATGCATGAGATATTTATCACCATAAGAATATAATTTTGATAATCTAAGAAAGTCTGAATCTTTTTTAATTAAATTTTGTTTGAATCTAAGTTTATAAAATCTCTTAATTCCAAATTTTTTGGGCTTAATAATTATTTTATTAAAAAATAATATAATAAATAATTGAATAAATTTAATGGGTTTAATCGGTAATAGATATAAATGAATACTTGTTGAATATTTAAATATATCACCTTCAGAGAACCCTACAAGGGAGTCTGCACCTAAAAAATAGTCAATTTTTAAATTATTTAATGTTTTAATAATTACTTTATAATAAGATTTCATTTACGTTGTAACTGCCTATTTGCATTCTCTAAATCTTCTTTAAAATCGACTTCAATACATAGCTTATCTGATACATCAACAGGATAAATTACCAACCCTTTATCTATTGCAAATTCAATACCTTTTTCAAAATAATCATCGTCATTACATTTATCTAACATTTTAATAAAATCAGGAATTTTGCTTGAAATTATTTTATTTACACCTACAGATTCACCTAATGGTTCTAATACTATTTTAGAAACTTCTTTAATATACCCACTTTTATTTATATTATATTTAACTTCTTCTTCACCTACGGACATTGTATTTACCGCCATACAAGATCCTTTAAATTCCAAAATTCGTTTTACTACATCTTGATCAAAAACAACATCTCCATTCATCCATAAAACATCATGTCCAATCGTTTTTTTCAATCCACGCATTAAGCTTTTTGATGTATTTGTTTGATCATAAATATTATTAAACACATAAGAAACTTCTGGAAATTCCTCCATAATAATATCTTTTTTAAATCCAACAACAACATATATATCATCAATTGATATAAATTTAGTAATATTTTTGATCTGACGCTCTAAAATAGTTTCACCATTTGAAAGGGGAGTTAGTGGTTTTGGTTTAGGATTTCCCAACCTAGAACCAATCCCTGCAGCCAATATTATTACTTTCATTTTTTATTTCCTAATTTTGATTCTGCAACTAATAAATCATTTTTAGTTGTGACTTTAAAATTATTTTCATCACCCATTATTATTTTAACTTGTATATTTTCATTAATAATTAATCGAATATCATCAGTTACCTCTCCATGATAATTTTCATGAGCCTTTAATATCAAATTATAATCAAAACCTTGAGGTGTTTGCTCAGCCCATATTTTAGAGCGATTTAACATGGATTTAATAATATTTTTCTCAACTTCAACCACTGTATCAATAATTGGTATCGCTGTCGCAACCGCTTTACTTTTTTCTAATTCAACTAAACAATCATTAATAATTCTTGAATTAACAAAAGGCCTCGCTCCATCATGGATTAATACTTTTTGAGTATTTTCATTACACGCTTTCAATCCAATATAAGAAGATTCTTTTCTTGAATTTCCTCCAATAATAATTTTTAATTGTGGGTATTCTTTTTTTAACAAACTATACCATTCTATGTGCACAACCAAAATAATTTCATCTATTTTCTTTTCTTGGGTAAAAGTTTGAATAGAGTAATCAATTAATCTTTTTCCCGATAATTTTATAAATTGCTTAGGAGTATCACCACCAAACCGTTGACCAGAACCACCTGCCAAAATAATCACCGAAATCATTAAATTACCTGAATCCTTTCACCTGTTTCAATAAATTGAGTAATCATTTTGGTCATTCTTTCTGAAGTTTTTCCATCCGGTTTATAACAACTTTGTTCTTTCCATTTTTGTTGCAATGGTCGCAATTCATTAATTGATTTAACAGTAGATTCGATAGTTTTTTCTACATTTTCTGGCTTAGATGAATTCCCAAAATCCCAATCCTCATCTAAATATGGAATTTTAAATGGCCTTTCAATTCTATTGGTATTTTCCTCTTCATATTTAATTATTTCCTCTGCAACCCAAATACCATCTTTTCGCTTATCTTTCTCTGGAAAGCATCCAGGGTATGTAGATAAAATTAATTGGATTACCTTTTTACCAATGATACTCGCTTCTGCTAATACGGATGACACATCACTAATTATGATATCCGATAATTGTAAAAAATCATTTATACTGCCTTCTTTAGGAACAATTGCTTTATATTTTTTTGCTAACTGATAATCTGCTGAATGGGGTATAATAATTAAATTTTTAATGTTTTGTAAGTATTTTGCATTATGAATACCTGCGTTTTTATTTCTCTTTCCTCCCCAGGATGGTGCAAATAGAATAATTGGTTTTAATTCATCTAAATTATATTTATGACATAATTCTGTTTTATTAATTTTTATTTCTAATAATGAATCTATTTTAGGATAACCACCTAGAAGTCCATTTTTAAAATTTGGATTTATTTTTTCCATTTTTCGTTTAAAAACTTCTCCAGGATAAAATAATAATGTTGCTCGATGAAAAAAATCATACTTATAGGTATAATATTTCATTGGACTCAACCCATGTTCAATATAAATAAATTCGCCTTCCCAGCCTGATTTTTCTAATCGAACTAATGGTTGATCGTAAGCAATAATAATGAGTTTAGATAAATTTTTAACAAGTTTTCTATTTCTTAACCCTAATTTATACACTTTATTTATTGTGACATTTAATCCATTTGTTTTCATGTAATTATAAAGTGGATATAGGCTAGAATACCCCTTAATAGTTGACCAAACAAAATCTATTTTATTCAACATATTATTTTGAAAATTGAATTTCAAATAATTGTTTATAAATCCCATCTTTTTGAATCAAATCTTCATGTTTCCCCGCATCAATAATATGACCATTATCAAATACTAAAATTTTATCTGCATTTATAATCGTTGATAAACGATGTGCAACGACAATTACAGTACGATTATTAATTAATTGATCTACAGCTTTCTGAACTTTAGCTTCAGACTCACTATCTAATGAAGAAGTTGCTTCATCTAAAATTAATATCTCTGGATTTTTAAGAATTGCTCGAGCAATTGATATCCGCTGTCTTTGACCTCCAGAAAGCCGAGCACCTTTTTCACCTATTTCTGTTTCATAAGATTTGGGAAATTCATTAATAAACTCATGTGCGTTTGCAAGAGTAGAAGCATTTTCAATTTCAGTTAAGGTTGCATTCGGTTTTCCATAGCGAATATTATTCCCAATAGAATCATTAAATAATATTGTTTCCTGTGTTACATATCCAATTTTCTGTCTTAATGAACCCATTTGAATATGTTTTAAATCAATTCCATCAATTGTAATATGTCCTTTTGAGGGGTCATGGAATCTTAACACCAAGTCAACAAAAGTAGATTTCCCCGCTCCACTTTTTCCGACTAATGCAACCGTTTCCCCTTTTTTAATTTCAATATCAATATTTTTCAAAACGGTACCATCATTTGAAGAATACGAGAAAGATACATTATTAAATATTATGGATTCATTAAATTTAGTAATAATCTTCGCATCTTTCTTTTCAATAATTTCAGGATTAGTATCAATAATTGAAAATACTCTTTCCGCTGATGCAATTCCTGCCTGAATTTTTGAGTTAACTCCACCTAATTTTCTTGCTGGTTGCATCATTCCAAACAAATAAAATATAAATCGAATAAATCCGTCGGGCTCTAATGACTTTGAAATAAGCACTTCTTGCCCTCCAATCCAAAGTAATGAAACTCCAATTGCTACACCTATCAAATCATTCGTAGGTGCAGTTAAAAATTTTATTTTATCCTGTTTAAATATTAAATTAAAATATTTTTGGGTTGCTGTTTTGAATTTTAAAGTCTCAAACTTCTCCATTGCAAATGCTTTTACAATACGAATTCCATTTAAAGTTTCCAATAATACATTTGTAACTCCTGCAATTTGCTTACTAGATCGTTTTGCTTTACGACGAATACTTTGACCTAATTTAACAATTAAGAATGCTGAAATAGGTATACCTAAAAATGTAATTAAAGCGAGTTTTGCACTAATAATAAATAACATACCAATAAAAATTATTAAACTAATTGGTTCATTTATTAAATGTTGAATTGTTTCTGTAAATGCGACGCGCATTGCGGATACATCTTTTAATAAAATTGTTGATATTTCACCCGTTTTGTTTTTTTGAAAAAAAGAAATAGAAAGCTTTTGTAAATGTTCAAATAAATTATCTCGAATATCAGTAATTAAACGATTTTTAACAAATGCTAAAGAAATATTATTGATATAATAAAAAATATTTTTTAGTAAATAACTGCCAAATAATAAAATACATAGCATTTTTAATTGTTCAATTTGAGACCCATGTCCAATTAAGTTTTGAGCAAAAGATTCTAGTTTATAATAAACTC
>Ga0114933_10003891_pt1 | contig 14260 bp, 11 predicted proteins | sample 4SBtaG_FD_89691 | JGI IMG/M metagenome (GOLD analysis project Ga0114933, IMG submission 89691) | Deep subsurface microbial communities from Kolumbo volcano to uncover new lineages of life (NeLLi) - 4SBTROV12_W25 metaG | ecosystem: Environmental > Aquatic > Marine > Volcanic | place: Kolumbo...
CCTCGGCGGCCAGCGCGACCGCGCGACCCGGCAGCCAGCGCTCGATCGTGCCCTCGAGGGCAGCGGCGGCAGAGTCGAACGCAGAGAGCAGCGAGGCGGACACGTGCGCCGCGTAGATGGGGCGCAGAGTAGAAAGTTGTTTTGCGTGCTCGCCCGGACGGGTGGAGAGCCGGCCGAGGAGACCATCGCCCCGGACCTCGGCTTCGACCAAGCTCGAGAGGTTGTGCACCTTGTCGGCGCAGCTGATCGGCACAGCGGCGCGGGCGGCGACTCGGTCCTGGCTCAGCTGAGCGATGTAGTCAGAAAAACGCTCTGCCTTGGGTCGCGTGTTTCCCGAGGCGCTCAGCTTCGGCTCGGTGAGCACCTCGACCATCGCGACGACCGCCGGCGGCATCTCGCTCCGGAGACGGTCGCCAAACACCGGACGGTCCTCCAGCAAGTCATGCAGGTAGGCCGCCGCCACGGTCGCGGGATCACCGTGTCCGTGGGCCGCGACGAGCTCGGCCACGGCCTCCAGATGCGTGAAGTACGGGACGTTCCCGGCCTTTCGCATCTGACCGGCGTGTGCGGCGCGGGCCAGCTCACGGGCCCGGCTGACGAGGGCTTTGGGGGGCTTCGACGCTTCCGTCATCTCGGCACAGAATTACCACCGACCCGGTCGGGGCGCATCCCATCGAGGAGCACGTCCGCACCGCCTCGCATGGCCTTGCCCAAAAGCTCTCCCGCCGCGAGCCCGATCGTCATGCCGCGGCCGCCCAGCCCGGCCAGCCAAGCGAGGCCTTGCACACGGGGGTCGCGGCCCAGCAGCAGCTCGCGATCGTCGGCGTAGGTGCGCAGGCACGCCCAGGAAGTGCGAACGGGCGCGTCGACCCACGCCGGGGCGATCCCCTGCAGGCGTGCCTCCAGCAACTCGAGCGCCTTGGCCTCGCTCGTGGGTAAACACGGCGGGCTCTCCTCTTCATCACAGGGGCTCACCAACACGCCGCCCGATTCAGGTCGCCAGTAAACCTCGCCCGCCGGGTCGAAGCTCCAGACGATGCTCGAGGACGGCCGCGTGACGTCGAGCACGACCAGGTGGCGCCGCAGCGGGACGAGGCTGGTGCTCAGCCCGATCGTCTCGGCCAGCGTGTTCGCCCAGGCGCCCGCCGCGATCACCACCTCATCGGCTTCGATGTGTTCGGGCTTCGAGTCGAGAGGACCTGCGAGCGTCGCCCCGGCGATCCGCCCAGAGCGCGTCTCGATGGCCAGCACCTCCGCTCGCTTGCGCACCTGCACGCCGCGCTCTCGGCAGGCGGCGGCCAGCGCCTGCATCATCACGCTCGGCTCGAAGACGCCCGCGCCGACCACCTCCAGCGCGGTTTGCTCCCTCGCTTGCAGCTCTGGCGCGAGCCGGCTGAGTCGCGCCCTGTCCAGAACCGAGGCCTCGAGGCCGCCTTTTTCGGCCCCGCGGATCAAGCCCGCCGCAGCGTCGGCTGGAGCGAGGGCCACGGCTCCCGAGCGATCGAGCCAACGCCCCTCGTGCCCGAGCAGCGCGGTCCATAGCTCGGCGCTCCGGCACGCGAGCGGCCCCGTGGTCGCATCGTCGTCGACGGGGAGCCAGATCTGAGCATTGCGAGCGGAGCTGTGCGTCGCGAGCAGAGACTCCCGCTCCAGGAGGGTCACCTCACGGTCGGCCGCCAGCTCGTAGGCCGCAGCGAGTCCCGCGACGCCGCCCCCGATCACGAGCGTCTGCGTCAAGGCGAGCTCAGAGCTCGAAGATCGCCGAGCCCCACGTGAAGCCGGCGCCGAAGACGGTCGAGAGGATCACGTCGCCCTTCTTGACCTTGCCCTCTTTGCGCCAGTGGTCGATCGTCAGCGGCACCGTCGCGGCGGTCGTGTTGCCGTACCACATGATGCTGTTGAGGACTTTGTCCTTCGGGATCTCGGCGTACTCGACGACCGCCTCGTTGATGCGGAGGTTCGCCTGGTGAGGAACGAACCAGTCGATGTCGTCCCAGGTCATGCCGGACTTCTCGAGAGCGAGGTTGGTCGCCACGACCATGTTGCGGACGGCGTGGAGGAAGACCTTCTTGCCCGCCATCTGGGGGTAGGTCATCTCCGGCTCGCCGGGGCCGTCCGCGCTCGCGTCGTACCAGACGAAGGGGCGCTTCGAGATGTCGAAGACCTTGAGGTAGAGATTCCAGGCGCCCGAACCGTCTGCCCGAGCGTGCGTGTGCGCGATGCCCGCGCGCTCGTTGTCGGTCTCCTGGTTGCCGATGATCATCGCGCCCGCGCCGTCCCCGAAGAGCACGGTCACGTCGCGCCCACGCGTCGTGAAATCGAGCGAGTGGCTGTGAACCTCGGCGCCGATCAGGAGCACCTTCTCGTACTTGCCGGTGCGCACAAACGCGTCCGCCATCTCGAGGCCGTAGATGAACGCGCTGCACTGCTGACGGATGTCGTAGCAGGCACATCCACCCTCACCGTCGATGCCGAGCTTCGTCTGGACGAAGACCGCGGTGCCGGGAAAGTGGATGTCGGGCGAAAGCGTACCGAGGATGATGCAGTCGATGTCCTTGGCCTCGAGGCCAGCGTCATCGAGGGCAGCCTTGGCCGCCTCGACCGCGAGCTCGCTCGTCGTCACATCGCGCGTGTTGTCGACGTAGCGGCGCTCCTCGATGCCCGTACGGGTGCGGATCCACTCATCGGAGGTTTCGGTCTGCTTCTCCTCCTGCCGCTCGTGCCGTGCGTTGAGGAAGGAGATCTCCTCGTTCTTCACGACTCGGTCAGGAACGTACGAACCGAGGCCCAAAATCTTCGCGCGAATCATCGATCCGGCTCTAGCGCGAATGCGGCGGCCGGCCAAGCCCGAAGCTCACATGTTGCGGTTCGCGAGCTGGAGTTCGTCGAACCCGGCTCGCTGAGCCGCGGCAAGCGCGGTCATCAGGTCCTGGGCGCTGGCGCCGCCCTCGATGAAAAAAACGACGGTCCGCTGCTCCGGATAGAAGGTGCGCGTCTCGTGCATGCTGTTCTCTAGGTCGCGTTCCGAGAGTTCCCCCCTCGGCCCTCGCGGGATCTGGATCCGCCGCGAGATCGGGTCGACGATGGCCCCCTGCCCGTTGAGGAGCACGATGTTCCCCACCTCGTCAGCTGCCCGCCGCGGCTCGTAGGGCTGAACCGCCACAAAGACCCCACGGTCATCGCCCGGGTCCTGACCGAGCAGCTGCACCGAACCTCGTCGGTAGGTCCAAGCGACCCGGCAGAGGGTCAGCACCGTGCTGGCGTCCGCGTCTGGAGACGGCAGCACCCGCAACCAATCGCGGCCGGGCTGCGTCAGAACATTGGAGACGACCCTCGAGAGCGCGGGCCCGCCGGTGGCGCCAAAACTGGACAGCTCGACCGCGCTCGAGACGCGGCGACCGTGCGCGAGCGCCCCGCCTCGATCGAGCACGATGTCGGCCGATCCTTGCGCGGGGTTGGTCAGCCGAAGCGCCGAGGGTGTGAATCCGGGCACCTCGAGCACTCCAACCGCCCCCGCGTAGATCGCCCTCCCCTGCGGAGGTCGCTCCTCGATCCAAGTCCGGTGAGCGTCCTGGTGGCGCGCCGCGACGACGGCCAGAAGGAGCGCGAGAGGGAGGAGCGACAAGGCGTTGCTGGCCGCCGTTGAGGTCGCTCGGCGGCTGAAGGTGGTGCCCACCCAGACCACGTAGAGAGGCAGCGCGAGCAGGAACCAGGCCGCGTACGCGTCGAACACGAGAAGGGCGCTGATGTCGACCGTCTGTGAGGTGCGCAGCGCGTCTCGCCACGCGCCATGCGTGACCGCCGTGCCCCAAGCCGCAACGGAGAGCGCCGCGCAGACGGGCGCGCCGATCGACAGCGGCGCGTGACGCCGGAGCCCGTCTCCGCTCGCCGCGACAACGGCGACGCCGATCACGAAGCCGGCCGCGAGGGTCGCGAGGAAGAGCCCCCCGACGTCCACATGAAGCTCCGAGAGCGACGCGGCCAGAGCCATGGAGGGGATCACCGCGGCACACCCGATCACGATGAAGCCGAGGCGACGACCGACGCTCTTGCGGATCATCGACGCGCCGGCCAGCACGAATGCCGTGGTCAGCAGCATCGGCGCGGCGTAGGCGGCGGCCTGCCCGGTGACGCGCAGGTCCATCTCGACGGAGTGCGACTCGAGCAACGAGACCCCTTCGACGAACCACCAGGGAGACGCCGCCATGAGCACCATTGGAAGCTCGTTCGACGGGACAAGACGCATGGAACGTCGGCTCATGAAGGCGAGCAGGATGCCCACTCCCATACAGATGAGGCCGAAGACGCCGGTGCCGTCTCCACGCAGGTGCAGGTCGTGTTCATCGAGGAACGTGGGCGTGACGACCGCGCTCGCCAACCCAGCGCCGATCGGCAACATCGAGAGCGCCCAAGAGGCCATCGGTGGCTTGGGTTCGGGCCGCAACTCGCTCGGGCTGACCATGCGCGAGGTCTTCGAGAGCACGACGCGTCGAGAGACGAAGCTGGCCCAACTCGCGCTGATCAGTCTCGGCGTCGCGTTTGCGGAAAAGCGCACGGCCGCCATCGTCGGCTCGAGCTCCGGAAGCCCGGGCAGTCGCCCTCGCAGCGCTTGCCAGCGCTCGAAGAAGGCCGGATCCAGCCGGGGCGGCAACACCAGCATGATGCGCCGAAGATCCACCTCCCCGCCGATCAGCTCGATCTCGCGCAGGTTCGCTTCCGTCCCGTCCACGATCATCACCACCAGCGCCGCGCCGCGGGCCCGATCGACGAGCCGCCGCTCCCGGCGCTCGATCTCGGCCTCGGGCCGCCCTACGGGGCCGTGGCTCGGCGGCGGGAGCGGCCTCTGCATCCGCAGCAGTGGCCCCACCGCGGAGAGAGAGGCCCTGAGCGCTTTGTGCAGCTGCGCGTCCGCCCAGTCCTGAAAGAAGGCGGGCGTGGGGCAGAGTCGGAGCAACGCGTTTCCTGGTGCCGGCGCGGGATGCAGCACGAGCACGTGGGGCCGCGCGTCCGCCTCGACGACGTCGAGATCGAGGGGCTCCCGGAGCCGCCTCGAGAGCAAGAAGCACCCGGGCCAAGCGAAGCCAACGAGGAGGCTGACGAAGAAGGCGTAGGCCGGCAGATCATTGGCCTGCCAGAGCCGCAGCGTCCCGATCAGCACGATCGGATACACCCAGAGCAGAACCGTGAGGCCGGCCCCCCAAACGCCTCTCGTTCTCAACCTGTCCCCCTCTCCCGCGCAGGATACCGCAGCGTGTGACCTCAGCGGCCCCGCTCCGCTTGGTAGCCGTGGGCAACGAGCTCGGGCGAGCGCCCCGAAGCCACGCCGCTCGGCAACTCCTGGTAGCCTCCGCGATGGAGGCAGACAATGGCGATGACGCTTGGAGACGGCTTCAATCGGCGCAAGAAGCTGAGCGCCGACCTACAGACCTGGATGAACCGGCTCGCACAGTCCGGCACCGAACGGCGCACGTTTCGCACGCAGGCCATCGAAGGTGAGCAGGCCTTCACGCCGGATCCGGGCACGGACAAGTCGCTGACCCGCCACTACACGATCGAAGAGTGCCGGGACCGTATCGGGGCCGTGCTCGCCGAAGACAGAGAACTCGCCCTCCGCATCTCGTTGACCAACCAACGGGCCAAAGCCACCGTCGAGGACCTCTCCGGCGGGCAGCTCGAGCTCACGATCCCCGAGATGCTCGTCTACAAGAACGACCTGATCCCCAAGCTCGAGGCTGCCGCCCGCGCCACCCCGATGCGCAAGGATGGGGTCAGCGTACTCGAGGAAGGTGAGGGGTGGGTCCGACACCGCGAGATCAAGAAGGTCGAGCGAAAGCGGGAGTTCTTCAAGGACGAGCTCAAGGTCGAAGAGATGGAGCTGCTCCACTACGACGTCGTCGACATCACAGACCACGGCATCCCGGTACGAGAGGCCTTCAACGAGATCGACCGAATCCAGGACTTTGGCCAGCGCGTGAAGCAGGCGATCAGCCAGGCCAACAAGACCGAGCTCGTCGAGCTCTGATCGAGGGGGAGCGCGACTCACCGAAGGACGGTTCGTCTAAACGAACACTTCAAGCGGCAAGACGAATACCGGTCTGTCTCGAACTAGTTGACTCGAGTTCGCAAACGGAAGGCCGCATTCGGCAGTACGTAAGCTGTATCCCGCAAGAGGCATCAACACTTGGGTTACCGTCCGCCCAGATAGAGTCGCGCTTCCCCTCGAGCAGAGGTTCTCTAGCCAACGCGCTAGTGTCTGCGCTCGCGGCGGAAGATTAGGGCACCCCGACAACCTGCGCGGGGGTGCAGGCCACGCAGGTTGTCGGCGAGCTTTCACGGAGGGTGGAACTCCGTTCACGATTACTCTGCGAGACCGCCCGAAGCTTAGCTACGGTCTTTACCTACGAATTCACCGGTTTTCGAATCAGTCGGATAAACCGCTGGAATTACAAAGGAAACTTTGCACGACGAATGGGCGGCAACCTCGTATCAACATCAATACTTCGTTGAAATTACTGGGTTTTAAGGTGGTGCAGGGTGGGGGCTAGCCTCCACCCACGATCCCGCTCGACGAGGGTCTTTCCGTCGGTTGACCAGGCCTGTTGCGAAGCTACGCTTGCGATCGTCACGTCCGCGCAGCGGTCCATGTCAGAATGGATGGAGACCCCGTGTCCGAACGCCCCCGCATCCGCGTAAACAAGGCTCTCGCGGAACCACCGATCCCCGAGCTCGAGTTGGTGGCGATCATGATCACCACGGATCCAGCGCATCACGCGCGGGTGCAGGCGTCAGCGCCCGAGTCCATGCAGGTGCACGCGGTGAGCACCGCCCTGGATTTGGCCGGCGTGTTCGCTCGGTTCCCAGTCCTCTGTGCCGTCGTCTTCGATATGGGCACCCCCAAACCCGTCATCGCGGAGCTGCTCGAGAGCATCGAGAGCCGCTGGCCGAACACGGCGAGGATGGCCGTGCAGGCCAGCAACTCCCCCAAGGTCTTCTCCGAGGCGCTGGCGCTCACCGAAGACTGGGCGTTCCTCCCCGAGGACGAAACGACCGGGACCGAGGAGGTCGCTGGCTTCCTACGCAAAGCCGTTGACCAGCGGCTGCTCTGGGCGGCGCGGCTGTTGATTTTTGCGCACCGGCGAGACCTGACCGGCGCGGCGCTGGAGACCTTCGTGGCCTACGCGATTCGCCAGGTGCGTCGCTCGGAATTGGAGGGCTTCCTGGGGCTCGCCTCTTCGGCCGTCGGCCACCGGGGGAGCAAGCTCAGCCACCTTCTCGGCGGAGAGGGAGGACTCGCAGAGGTGGGACAGCGCCTGATGGCCGTGCCTCCTGTGCGTCCACAAAACCCGTTGCTGGTCGGAATCGAAGCTGCGGCGATCGCGTACCGCGCGAGGACGTGCCCGAACGACGCACCGCCCAGCACCGCTCCCTGACGTCGCGGGGCTACGAGCGGGGCTCGATGACGTAGAGCTCACCCGTCATCCAGCTCGTGGCGTAGATGCGCAGCGGCCCGTCGCCTGGACGAATGGCAACCCCGACGATCTGGTTGGCGCCCTCCACTGGGAAGACGCGATGGGTGTACTCCTGCGTGTCGATGAGCGTGATCGTGGAGTCGTCGAAATCGGCGGCCGCGAGCCAGCGGCCGTCGGTCGAGAGCGCGATCGTTCGCGGGTTCTCACCGGTCTGCGCGATGCCCATCATTCGGTACGTCCGAGGATCGAACCACCGCACTTGGCGACAACACGAGCAGCTGGCATAGAGGCGCGATTCGTCCGGCGAGAGCCTCAGGTGGCGCGGGTAGTCGCACGGATGGAAGCTCGTCCGCTCATTGCTCGCCCCGCGGTCGAAGACCTGGATCAGGTGTGAGTACATGGCGGCAACGAAGATGCGCTGACCGCCCATGCCGATGGCCATGCCTCGGGGGTGCTCGCCCGTACTCAACCGCCGGCGGATCTCGAACGTCTCCGCGTCGAGCTCGGTGACCTCTTCGTTGGCCCAGTTCGCGACGTAGAGGCGACGCTGACTCGGCGACATGGCGATGACCTTGGGGTGGCCACCGACCTCGACCGTTCGCTGAACGGTGAGGGTCTCGGTGTCGATCACCTCGAGCGTGTGCTGTCGGAAGTTCGACACGTAGGCGGTGCTGCCGTCGGCGCTGAACGCCGTCTCGACCGCGTTCCCTTCGAACTCCACGGTACCTACGTGCTCGAGACTCTCGGCGTCGTAGACAAAGACATTGTCGCGGTCCGGGCGACCGAAGTTGGCCACCCAGACCCGACTCCCGTCCGGCGAGACCTCCACGCTCTTCGGCTGAATGCCCGTGCGCACGTGCTGCACCACGTGCAGGCGAGGTCCCCCGCGCTCCGTGCGGACGACGCTGGGTCGCTGAGCGGCGACGCCACAGGGATCGGACGCCTCCGGAACGAGGAACGCGAGGCACGCCACGAGGCAGGCGGGGATGAAGGCGATCCGGGTCTTCACGGGGGAGGAATGTACCCCTTCGAGCCAGCGGCGCCGGTGGATTGTTCTTTGGGGCTCCCGACATCAATGCCGGCTATGCTGCGAACGGGATGGGGGCCTCTATCGTCGCTCGGCGCCTCGGGGCAGTCACGCTCTCGTTGAGCCTCTGGCTCACTGGAGCGCTGGCGGAGGCGCAGCGCCCCAACCCGCAAGTCCTCATCACCGCGCACCGGGAGAGCGTGCGTGCGCTCCGTCAGGCCCACGCCGCCCCCGACGCGGCGCTGCTCGGCATCGAATACATGGTCGGGCTCGAGGAGCGGCCGCGCGGGCGACGAGCCGGGCCTTGGCTCGAGCGCGCCGAAACCTACCTGGCCGAGGCGGAGGCGGGGCACGATCCCTACCTGACGACCGCGCGTGGGCAAATCGCATTGCGTGGCTACCGCTCGGTCATCTCACAGAGAGTTCAGGGGTACGCGATCTATGTGCCCCACGACTACAACCCTTCGCTGCAATACCCATTGCTCGTCGCGCTGCACGGGGGCAGCTCGAACAGCAACCTCTTCACCGCGCTGACGCTGGGCGCTCGGGTGCCGTGGCGGTCCTATCGGCGCCACTGGTGGACGGTGCACGAACCTCGACTGGCGCCGCAGTGGATCGTCGTCGGCCCGAACGGCTTCGGCAACTCGATGTGGCGCTACATGGGCGAGCGCGACGTCATGGACGTGATCAGTGACGTCTCGGAACACTACTCCGTCGATCCCGACCGCGTGGTGCTGCACGGCTTGAGCAACGGGGGTCTCGGTAGCTTCAACATCGGGACCCGCCACGCGTGGCGTTTCAGCGCGGTGGTGCCGCTCGCCGGCGCACCCGGCTGGATTCACTACCTCGGCGGCAACCCCGGGGCCCGGGGGCTGCGCATCCTCCGGCCACTGAGCGCATGGCCGCTGCTGCCGAACGCCGTCAACACCCACCTGCACGCGCACCACGGACAGAACGACCCAGGCCGCATGCGCCCTGCGTACCTGGAGGAGCTCGACGCCCACGCCGACGAGCTCGGAGTGCCCTTCGAGCTCAACTGGTACCCGACGGGGCACGACCTCGTCGGGCCGGTACACCGGATGGGTCGCGTCTTTGATCGCGAGCGAGCGCGGCGTCGCGTCACCTCTCCAAATCGAGTGACCCTGGTAACCGGCGACTACCGGGCCGCTCGGCAACACTGGGTCGAGGTGACCCGCATCGAGGGCTACCCGGCGATCGTCGAGGTCCGGGCCGAGCGGGACGACGTCGGCATCACGGTGAACACCGATGGCCCTCTGCGCGCTCTGACGCTCTACGACGTCGAGGTCGATCGGCTGACGATCGACAGCACGGCGATCCGGCTCGAGGGCCATCGCGGTGCCGTAGGCCTGGTGAGGCGGGGCGGGCGGTGGAGGATCGGTCAGCCTGCGCTGGACGTGAAACGACCGGGCCTCAGCGGCCCGCTGGGCGACGCCACCATGGATCGCTTGATCCACGTCTACGGCACCGGAGGCGAGCAGACCGCCGAGTTGCGCGAAGCGGCCGAGCAAGGGGCCCGAGGGTGGATCGCCAACCTTCAGGGGCTCCAGCAGACGGTTGTCTCCGACGCGGAGCTGACGCCCGTGCTGACCGCGAGTGGACACTTGGTCCTCTACGGCAGCCCCACATCCAACGCCGTCTTGGCCGCCATCGCCGATCGTCTGCCCATCCGATTCGAGGACGACGGGATTCACGTGGGTGAGGCGGTCTACCCAGGCCGCCACCTCGGCACGCGCTTCATCTACCCGAGCCCGCTGGCCCCGGGTCGCTACGTGATCGTGCAGGGCGCCGCCCGGGCCGGGGCGGTGAGCGCGGGCAACCTCCTACCGGCCTTTCTGCCGGACTGGGTGATCTACGACGCGCGGCGGCAGCCCGAGCGGCCCGGCAACCTGGCGACCGACCAGTCGAGGCACGTCGCCGCGGGGTTCTTCGGGGATCACTGGGAGCTGCCCGTCGCTACCAGGAGCGAGAGGCCACGCTGACGGCGTGGGTGAGGCGCACCCGCCGCCCAGGTCGGCCGCGGGCCCGCAGGCCGGAGACCGTCTGCGAGAGGCAACCGAGTGCCCGCCCCGAGGCCCCCGGCGGTAGGGCGGCGTTCTGCAGGCTCAGCTGGCCGCGCCGATCGACGACGATGTGGAGATTGACGCGCTCGGGGACCCCAGCGATCCCGAGACAGCGCGAGAGTCGAGGGTTCGCTCGCTGGAGCAAGCCGCGCACCTCACGCTCCGAGTAGGCCACCGCAGGTGGTGGCTCGGGCCGTTCCGGCCGTCCTGCGACACGAAAGGTGCGACGAGCCCTCACCGAACGGCCGACCGCGTATCCCTGGTGGCGCAGCGCGTCGACGACGGCTCGGCGCACGCAGCCTTCGAGCTCTCCGTCGCGCGGGCGCGATCGAACGCTCACGGCGATGCGGGCGTTGTAGAGCGTCGACGGGCGCGCTCCGGGGCGCACTGTCGCCCGCACGTCGGCCACAAACGCGCGTGTGTCAGCGCGGCTGGCGCAGCTGGACACCGCCCTTTGCTGAGAACCCAGCATGCCGCGCAGGGCGCCGTCGGTGAGCTCGGCGACCGGGTGCGAATGGCGCGTTTGAGCCCGCGTCAGGGAGGGTGAGGCGAACACGATCGCGACGCCCAGGGCGAAGGTGAGAGCTTGGTGCACAGTTGCCAGACCAGCCTACGCGCTCCGGCCTTGGATCTCCCGTGCAGGAGGTCAGCTCAGACGCGTCTCCACCGCAGTACCACCTCGAGGTGGTGGTCCCCGTCCTTGCCGCCCGCGAGCACCCGGGAGCTGAGGTCTTCGGCGCCGATGTTCTCGAGCACGCCCTCGACGCCTCCGATGAAGTCCCACCACATGAGCTCGGAATAGCCGTGGTACTCGCGCATGCGCACCTGGAGCAGCCCGTCCTTCGCGTCGACGACCTCGAGCTCTCCTCCGTCGATGTACCGGCTCGAGATGCGGATGCCCTGCTGAGCGGCCTTCTCGGGGCTGAGGAAGAGCCGCACGATCTTGAAGAGGGTCTGAAAATCGGCCCGAACGGCGTCGCGAGAGAGGGCGCGCGCGGTCCGCTTGTCCCCGTCCACCTCCGCCACGATCGCGCGAAGGAGCGCGTTGTACCAGGACGCCGGGTACCAGCCGCTCGCCAGGATGTTGCGGGTCTGCAGCGCCTCGCCCGCTTCTCCCGGCACCGCGGCGATCACGTTCTGGTGCGCCTCATCGCCATATTCACGCTGGAGCGCCTTGAGCGTTCCGGTGAAGTTGATGCCCTTCAGCTTGCGCTCGGTGGTCACGTGTTCCGCACCCTACCCATCAATGGCCCAACCGATCGCAGGCGATCGTCGAACCGTCCATACAGGCTTGTTCCAGCACAACCCGGGCGCGATCGGGATCCGGCTCCAGCCCGTCCCCCGCCTCGAGCGCCTCCGCAAACGCAATGCAGGAGGGCACGAAGGAGCGATCGCAACCCTGCTCGAAGAGCTGCGCCGCGACCGCCGGGTCTGTCTCAGCAATCGCTCGTTGGTGAAGCGCGGCGACCGGCGCGCCCGTCGTCTCCACCGACGGCGCCGGCTCCACCGGCTCGTTCTCCTCCGGGCTCCGTTCCACCGGCTCGAACGAAGGCTCCGCCGACTCGCCCGGCGCCTCACAGGCGCAGAGGAGCATTCCGCACATCAGAAACACGGCTCGTCGCATCCACCGAATCCTACGGGAATCCCGGCGGGCGCGCGATCGTCCTTCCGGTGAGGTATCGTGGGACTGGGAATGGTGGGGTTGATCCGGCTGAGCCGGGGTGACCGTTTTGCGCAGGACTTCGAGATCCTGTCGATGGTCGCCGAAGGCGGAATGGGCACAGTCTACGCAGTGCACGATCACGCTGCGGGCGAGGCACGTGCGCTCAAGCTGCTTCTTCCGGAGCTCGTGGCCGATGAAAAGAGCCGGCGACGCTTCACCCAAGAAGCGCACGTCGCCTCCTCCATCGAGAGTCCGCACGTGCCGCAGGTCTTTCGCGGAGGGATCGACCCGGTCAGTGTGACGCCATACATCGTGATGGAGCTTCTCTCGGGTGAGGAGCTGCGCAGCCGGGTTCAACGCGAGGGCGCGCTGCCGCCTGGAGAAGCCCTCTGGATCCTCGAGCAGCTCACACACGCGCTCGCCGCGGCTCACCGAGCGGGCATCGTGCATCGCGACCTGAAGCCCGAAAACGTCTATCTGCACCGCGACGCGGACGGCGAGCGCTCGGTGAAGCTGCTCGATTTCGGGGTGGCCAAACTCATCGAAGGGCACCGCACCTCGGCGACCGGGACCGGCGCGGTCGGCTCACCCATGTGGATGGCGCCCGAGCAGACGTCGACGGGCGGTCGCATCGCCCCCGCCACGGACGTCTGGGCGCTCGCGCTGCTCACCTTCTACATCCTGACGGGCAAGCTCTTCTGGAAGGCAGCGGCTGGCCACAGCGGCGTCACCGGGCTCCTCCGGGAGATTCACCTCGACCCCGTCCCGAGCGCCTCGGTGCGGGCTCGGGCCCTCGATCCGAACCTGACCCTCCCGCCAGGCTTCGACGGCTGGTTCGAGGTCGCGCTCGCCCGCGACAACAGCGAACGGTTCGTCGACGCCGGCGCAGCGATGGCGGCCCTCGAACCGATCCTCAGACGCGTCAGCGTGGCGCACGCGACGACGCTCGGCTTCAAGAGCCCCCTGCGGAGCTCTCCTTCCGGGCCGATCGCAGACGGCGGGATCGAGGAGGCGACAACGACATCGTTTGAGGCGCCGGGGCCTCGGAAGAGCTCTGTCGTGCCGGACACCCGCTCCCCGGACGGCCCGGAGGGCCTCCCGCGGGTGGCGATCCGGGACGAGCCAGAGAGCCGCTCGATCCCTGTGACCGACGCCGCACCGCTCGCCTCGAGCCGCCCGAGGCTCGCGGCCGCTCCGCCACGCCGTGAGCTCTCCGCCGCCGTCTGGGTCATCCTGCTGATCCTCGCGGGCCTCTCCGTGTCTTGCGTCTCGGCGATGCTCGTCTGGGTGGTGCTCGAGGTGGGCTCGCCGTAGGCTCCCGGCCGTGGCGACTGAAGAGCCGAAGTCCATGTTCGGAGTCGCCGTGCGCGACGTCGCACGGCTGCGCAGGGTCGCCGCCATCGTGGCGAGCCACGGATTTGGCGAGATCATCCTCAAGACGCCTTTCGCCAAGCTGCTCGGCGTGGACGCGAAGGCCGGGAAAGAGGCCCGGGGATCGGCGCCGGAGCGCTTCACGCGGCTTCTCGGCGCGCTGGGCCCGACCTACATCAAGCTGGGTCAGGTCCTCTCGATGCGCGCCGACCTGCTGCCCGCCTCCTACGTTCACGCGCTCTCGACGCTGCAGGACGATGCGCCCGCGTTTCCCTTCTCAGAGGTGAAGAAAGTCGTCGAGAAGGGGCTGGATCAGCCGCTCGAGGATCTCTTCGAGGAGTTCGAGGAGGAGCCCTTCGCGTCCGCGTCGATCGGGCAGATTCACAAGGCCGTGACGACCGACGGCGCCAGGGTCGTGGTCAAAGTGCAACGGCCGAAGATCGGCCAGGTGATGCGTGGCGATCTCGATCTCCTCTACCTCGCCGCCCGCGGTCTCGAGGCCAGCATCGACGAGCTCAAGCTCATCGCGCCCTCGGAGATCATCGCCGAGTTCGAGAAGAACCTGCTTCGAGAGCTCAACTTCACCGCTGAGTTGGCGAACCTCGTCCGGTTCAAGCAACTCATCGACCCCGGCCGCCCGGTCACCGCG